>Ga0163203_1000302_pt1 | contig 13057 bp, 15 predicted proteins | sample PL_2010_330m_FD_113534 | JGI IMG/M metagenome (GOLD analysis project Ga0163203, IMG submission 113534) | Freshwater microbial communities from Powell Lake, British Columbia, Canada to study Microbial Dark Matter (Phase II) - PL_2010_330m | ecosystem: Environmental > Aquatic > Freshwater > Lake ... | reverse complement strand
TTTTCTTGAACTTCTTGTAGTTAGCCTTATCCTTCTTGGATTGCGCTATGGCTGACGTTATTTGCCCCGGAGGCAGGTTATTGAAGCCATTTTCGTACTGATTCTTGTTGACGAATACAACCACAGCACTATCTGTTAGCGCATAAGTGGTTTGGATGGCTTCTTGAGATTCACCAGAGATAAAGCTGGCATATTCTATTAATCCGGCCTCGTCAGTAACAAAGACGTAGTTGGGTGCAGCAACAGCCATGCTAGCGGTCATAATCAGTAAAGCGCAAATAAGTGTTTTCATTATCGTTGTATCCTCCATCCAAGTAGACCTAATCCTAAAGAATTATAATCGTCATCTTCGCCAGATATGAGAACGTTTCGTGAAGATCCAAGTTCTAGCCATAAAACATTTTCAGTTTTCGTAACTGACATAGCTGTAAATAAGAAATTGGATGTTCCAGCCGCCGCACAATCAGCCAAAGACATTGCCGACCAGCCCTTACCAATCGTTCCACTAGTAGGCCCACCATCACTAGACAGTTGAAACTTAGCGGATCTAGCAGCAATAGAAAGATAGGTAGATGACGAAATAGTAGGTGCTACAAGTACGCCTGACGGATTAAAATTCTGAGCAAGTGCAATTCCCGTGTAATGAGGAGAACTAGATACCCACAATGTAGGAGTATTGGTCAGTATTTGTGCGCCATCAGTGTTAATGCTCTGTTCAAGTGTTGTTACACCGTTGGTAGTTATCATCTGTCCGATAAGTCGGTCATAGGTGCTTGTGGCAGCGTAGTATCCTGCCTGCGATGTAACCCATACGGGATCGTTAGTGGTAGCATAGAATGAAAGAGTAGATGGAAACGTACTGGCAGAATAATCCATGTAGGCAAACATGATGTCGTTAGTGCTAGGTATGCCTGTCACTGACACAGAAGCAGCAGCAGTCAGCCTAAAATACTTATCCTTGCAAACGCCTTCACCAACGCTGATACTCGCCGTATTTGTGCCTGTGACAGATAAATAGCAACCGCTTATGTAAGACCTGTTGGGCGCTTTAACTGTATCTGAAAGGTCGTTATCTGTAATTGTGCCATCCTCAATATATGATCCACTTATAGAGTTGGTCTTTAACGTTAGTCTCAAATTGGCGTCATTGGTGAACCATGTAGAGTTGAACAATGCACCCGTACTCCCATCAAAAGCACCGGCGGCATATCTGGCTCGTTCCACCAAGTCGTCAAGCTGTGCGCCCGTATGCAATCCAGTCTCGCCAGTGAACGTATAGCCACTATTGAATGTGTCACCCGCAAGAACCGGACTCGCCAGAAGCAAAAGCAATGCAATCAGTCTTTTCATTATCGTTTCCTCATTGCGAACCGTTGGTCTTTCGCGTTAGATACTATTGATGTCAACCCAAAGGCTCCCTGCGTATTCGTTATTCTCAAAGCAAAGGCATAGCTGTCTGTTTCTTTGTTGTAGAACTTTAAGTCGTGATGCTCTTTAAGTCCGACAGTGATTCCAGTTGTCGCGCTCATAGTTAAACCACCGCTAGGGATAAATAATGTATAATCTTCACGCCCTTTCGTCGCAAAATCTAAGTCATCATTACTATTATCCCATGCAGCAGTATTGTTTACTTCATAGGCTTTCTGGCTGTAGGTCTTGTCGGTGTAAAGGGTTTCCAGGGTAAACGCATCCTCGCTCTCGCGCTTGACGGTAATCTTCGGATTCTCATGGTCAAAGAACAAGGCGCCACGCCCGTAAAACTTAGGACTGGATTCATCACCATGCCGATAAAACCGCGTCCACAACTCTAACTCAACGTCATAGATATGGGTTGTATCAGATACGGCAACCCAAGTGCTTGCGGTAGTCAGAGCAACGCCTGTGTTGCGCAGGAGAGACTTATACGTCACTGTAGTGGCATTAGGGTCACGAACATACCAACCTACCTCATAGGTCACTGTAGCGTCATAGAAGGGCGTATCCACCGCTATATTCACGCTATCCCAAGGATCTGATATAAACATCTGCCTAATCAGTCCATCAGTACCCAAAAAGTATAACTTCTCCTCATCCTCAAAGAACTGAACAGCATTAGTCAACTGCCCATTCCATGTGCCGACCCATTTACCAAGCTGAATATCGTAAACCATCATCTTGTTGTTGGTAGTCGAACTGTCCATAGGAACGCTCACAATGGCGTAGTTATTGAATACGGCTACAGCTACGTCTGCTGTCTTAGGCCACGTTATACGGTCAAGCATGGGCGCCACAGGAGCCGACAGAGCCACTTCACGCCCTAAAACCGTACCTTGTGCCGTTCGCTCAACCGTAGAGAACCCCTTATACGACAGGAAGTATATCTGCTCGCCCTGAATAGCCCATGCTCTAGGCCCAACAAGCCCTTCCTCATTGGTAACGCGCTCTACAGATACATAAGCCGACAACTCGCTTCCCGAAGCTACAGCAGAGTTAAGCCCCTTGATTAAGTGGAACGACCGATTCTTGAACGCAACCACATAATCCTGCCTGAACGGTACAAGAGCCTGAAGTTTATCACCATCACCATTAGAAATGCCAAACTTCTGATATGTCCAGTCGTATGTGTCAAAATCAAGCGCATCAGACACATATACATCGTCATCTTTAACAACCAGTAATCGTCCAAACGCATACGCTCCTCTGTTGCCTTTAGGAATACGGTCAGTTGTGCCGGGCGAAGTGAAGCTGACAAATCCTGATGGCTGGTCTAGTCCCTTCCATCGAAGCGGATTATTGTCACCACTCCTGAACATAACGATCTCATTGTTTCCCTGAACAAACTCAATGTCCTCTGAGGAACCTATAGTTTCTGACGTATCAATCTCTGTCACGAACCCTTGGTCATTCACGAATACCGTACCGTCAGCAACTATAATTTGCCTAGACTTAGTATCACCCGTAAACTGAAAGAACATTGCCCCCTGTACGTTGGTCCATGATCGGCCTACAAACGTGAACGGAAACCAGAAACCAGTATGCGTAGCATCCGTGTACCGAGCATTATCTTCATTGAAATACAGTGGATCAGAACCTAAAATGGGGAAGGCCAGCTTCATACCTGGACGGCTACGAGCGTCACCGTCCCTAATGACAAGGTTTCGACCTTCACGATATTGATTGGCGGCAGGCTCCGACACTAGCATTAGGCCACCGGAAAAATCGGTCTGACCATCAGCTTTTTGATTCTTCATTTCCTGAATCACTACCAAAAACCTCCCATCCACGAACTTGTGTCACCACTGAACATAGGCTCTGCAACGGTCACAATCTTCTCTCGGCCTGCCTGATTAACCACCTTGTTCTTGGCAACTTGAAGTAATTCCTGCCATTGATTCTGTGGTTGCTGACCGCCCCATATAGCCAGTTCATCGCTCATGGCTGCTACTATCACCGGATTGCAATGGTCAATAAGCCATTCCAAGACTCGATAATCAGTAGGTGTAGCCGAAGGTGTTGATGCACTATATGCCGCATCTACCACAGCCGGAACAAAGCGAAGTGTGAAAAGAACACGATAACTGGTTACACCATCATCAGCTTGCGTGAGAATACGCCTTACACCAGCTAATTCAGCCAGTGGCGACCATGAAGAAGTCGAGACAACTGTACCCTTCATTGCTGCATTAACTTGATCCTGCGGCCATACAAAGGTGTCATTGGTCGAATCGCCACCTGTAGGTATGGCTTTAACTGCCAGAATGTCGTCTACAGTGGCTCCAAAAGTGATTATGCCAGTAGAGGCTGGTGTATATGTGGCTTGTGCAGCAATACGATTGTCCCATGTGTACGAATCGTAGATAGACTTGCCTATCTTGTTGTATGAATCCAATGCTGCGCTGATTACATCGTTAGGAATGCTGTCTCTGTCACCGCCTAATCCTCGGCTAAATGCGGCTTGGATTATCTCCCATACTGTCATTCGCAACTCCTAGTGGTCGCCCCAGAGGGATTAAGACCCTCCGGGGCTACCTGGGTGTGGGGGCTGTGGACTATTTACTTTCGTATGTGAATGTGCCAGAGTTCAGACCAGCTACAGCAGCAGGATAGTTGATAGCAATGGGCTTACCTTTAAATCCGGTAAACACATTCTTCAGTTCTACCTGTGATGTTCCGCTTGCCAACTGTAGCTTGTCACCATCGTCACACAGGAACACCTTGTTACCTGCGGAAACCGTGATGATGTCCGTCATGGTGTACGAAGTGTGGTTGGTTTGGAAGTCACCTATCGCACTTATCTGGTTGATCTGATACGAACTCGGCCCCTCAAATATAATATAATCAGAGGTCGTAGGTGTGACACCCTGAATGTTATTTGAGGTTACAGTACTAATCTCTACCAACGTATTAGTGCCAGCGACGGCTGTATACATATGCGATTCAGTCGCAGGACGGTAAACTGTAATCGTCCCATTAGTAACCGCATCAATCAACCATGTCTGATTAACAATCTGATTGCCTTTCATCTCAGGAATAATCACGTCAGTAGCGATTACGCTAGCAAACGTCGATCTTCCGTTAATTTCCATTCCGGCTACAGCCAAACCTGCTACCATAGCAAGAACAACCGCAACCCAAGTTGTAAGTTTGTGTTTCATTTCCGTATTCTCCATTTTAAGAGGTTAGGGGTAGGATCGGCCTACCCCCTCACCTAATTATTTACAGTATTGCGAATCCGTCCAACTGGGCGTTAGGATCAGTAACGTCATAGTTGTTAGGAAGGTTCTCGCTCACATAACTTATGATCGAGCAACCCCAGTTAGGATTAACGATTGCGACCTGCCAAGGCTCCAAGTAACCGATGGTGAACGAGTAACCAGTTTTAGTTGTATCCTGCACCTTCATCTTGGGCTTACCCATTCCCCGACTTCCGAGAGGCGTATATCCGAAGCAGCCAGCTCCAAAGCAGATAGCCGCGTGAATTTCGCCCCAGTTGGCGCGTACTACTTCGCTTGAAGGAGTCATGGTGAAGGGCTGATCGTCACGGACGAAATGCCATCCCATGTAAGAACCGATATACCATTCCTCAAGGCTCTTTAGAAGTTTAGCACTTCCACCTTGAATAGCGGCTCGGAACATTGCGTCGCCAGAACGAAGCAGGTCATTCATCTGAGCGTCAGAACAAACACAAACGTACTTGCCGTTTATCTTCGGTGCGCCAGAATTAGACAGACGAATCGCTGCATTGGTCAAGTCACTCCATGTCAGAGTGTCAGTGGAATCCATTGCCGCGAAACTACCCTTGCCGTTACCATAATATCTGGGACATTTCTGGAAAGTAAAGGACTCTCCATACAGCGTCACAGTGGCTTCAGCAGTAGTGTCAAACGATGTCGTCAGATCGCCAGAAGAGTCATATAGCCCTTCATTCATGCGACCAGACAGAAACGCGTTCTGTGTCAACTCATGCTTCCTGCGGTCTAATGCAACGGGCAAATCTTCTTTGACCCATTCTTTGCAGTTAATCCACGAAGTCATCGACAGAGTTGTTGCTACCTCGGAATACTCATGTATCCACTCAATAGGAACAATTATCTGCGGTGCAGTAACCTGTGCGCCAGAAGCCGGATCAGATCCACCAGCACCAGGGCTGGCCATCTTCTCAGGTCTACGCATTCTGCTCTTGGTCGTGAACTTTATGGATTGCCCTTCCATGTGAGGGATAGGCTTTCGCATTCCGAACTCAGAACTTGCAAACACTGATTTCCAAGGTCTGCGTTTCAGCGGATTTTTGTCTATCCACGTTTCTACCATTGATCTTGTTGAACCGTCTGCTCTCAGGACGGTTGCGGTTGTAATAGCCATTGTCTTACTCCTCTTGTATGGGAGACTAGGCGGCTCGCTCGTTTCTTATGCTACGCTCGATTTTCCGCTCTAAATCTTCCAATGATTCATCTTCGACAGTTTCAGCCGCAGGCGCACTCCCACTTTCGGGAGAATCAACGATTCCAAGTTTTGCCTTGAGATCGCTAATCTGTTTGTCCTTAGCTGCCAGTTCAGTATTCACAGGCGAACTAGACTTGATGATGGAATCAACCAACTGACAGTATTCGAGAGGATGTGCAATCATGTGATTCTTTGCCGCTTGCGACATCGAAGTATCAAGCATTGCCTTAACCGACACAGCAGATTTACCGACTTCAGTTTCAGGGTTAATCATGTCAGCATAGTCAGCCTGAACCTTGACCAACTCTGCACTGTAAGCCTTTTGAGCTTCCTGTGTAGTTGTAGCTAATCTTTCTGATTCTGCACGTTCACCATCTCTAACCGCTTGTTCCTTTGCCTGAACGACCATGTACGACACGCCAAGGACTCTCTCGATTTCCTCGCTGTCTTCACCGAACTGCCCTGTTTGAGCCTTTTCACCAAGTTCTGCTATCTCTTTCGCGGTAGCATATTGGTTCATCCACTGTACGGCGGCTCTAGCACCAGCGTCGTTTCCTTCGCTTTGTGCCTGTCGGTATGCATGCAACGCCTCTTCTGGTGTTGCTGATCGTTCTGTTGGCGCAGGCTTAGACGGCTCTGCTTTATGAGACTTCAGTTCCTCTATTTCCACGCGCAGTCTTTCGGCTTCTTCCTTGGCCTCTTTCTGAGCTATGCGCATCTTTGCGAAAGCGTCATTATCGGGCTTTTGCTCAACCTTTTCTGCGGGCGTTTCTATTGGGACTGTTTCTTCTGGTGTAGCGGTCTCCTTGGCGACCTCTTCTTTCACAGGAGTTTCTACTACCGGCTCAACCTCTGCTTCTACTTCATCATCTTCAAGATCAGGAGGATTAGCCATTCGAGCATCAATTTCGGCTTCTAAAGCATCTACTGAAAGCTCTTTAGTCTCTTCTACCACTTCAGTTGTTTCTAATGTCTGTTCGTCACTCATTTTCTTACCTTTCGTTCACGAACTTTCTGGCGTTCGGGGGCCATCGTTAATTTTCACGGTATCAGAGTTACCGGATACTCTCCGCGTATTGGTCCTGCATTGCTGTAGTACCTAGCGAACTTTCGTCAATTTCAATCTCTGGTAATGTTTCGTACTCTTCAAATAACGCCAAACAATCAAGGAATCCATGCTTGTAATCTTCCTCAACTCGGCCTGTCAGCCACTTTTTAACCAACCAGTAATGAGTCGCATGTAGAACCTTCTGCCATATCGGTTCAACCATAAACGACCTAATCACCTCTAACTCACCCCTGACCATCGGATCGGGAGCATTAACGCAAATCTTTAATGCTTTAGCCTCCGGTTGGGATTGTTTCGGTCGTCTTTTCAACAGATTCAACAATGTTTTCACCACCACCCTGCTTTCTCTTTGTCTCGGTTTCTATCTTGAGTTCGCCATTGTCCGGCTTTGCCTTCAATTCCTCGATATTGTCTGAATTGTCCATCACAGCCTTACCGACAGTGTCAATCACCTTCTCTATCCCTTCCATGCCCTCCATCAACTGTTGTATGCCCTGAGATAGCTGCTGAAGCTGTTGTGCCATAGTCGGCTGACCTGCCTTGTCGTCCGGAAGCAAAGCATCGGCAAGCATTGGATCATGCCTCTGTGCTGTATGCTTGACTCCTGCACGAAGATCCACGTTCACTCCTGCCTCTGCAAAACTAGCGGCCCAAGTAACAACGTCTTTGTCTTTCATGTACTGCATATCGGTGTTGATTGTTTTCTGACTGCTAGCAGGCTCAATGCGCCATTCTATTTCGTACACTTCAGGGGGCATCATACCACCAAACCGATTATTGAATACGATAGGCAAAGGCGTCTTGTTCTTGCGGAGTATCGACCATATGATATTGAAAAGCTGCCTGTCGGCATCATTCGACCTGTCTACGGCAGCAGACGATATGCGACCCTGTTGCGCGTCCTGAGAGTTGATTTCTGTAGCGGTCTTGTCTACGCTAGATTTCACACTGGAATCTCCTGAGAACTGACCTGAGCCAGCACCAGCGCGTTTAGCGGCATCTCGCTTCTGCAAGTCAACCTCAAATTCAAAGCTAGGGTCGGGTGGTGGCGACTGAGCGTACTTCAAACCCTTGGGTATGATTTTGCCTGGACGTAAAGCAAGATTGCTGGCATTTGTGCTTGCGTCACCGTCTTGCTCAAAAACTCCATTAGCAGCATAATCCATCCGCACCAGCTTGGAATTAGTAACCGCTGTAGCGATTATCTGGTTATCCATACATTTAAAGCCTAAGCCCCGCACATCATACCAGTATCCAGTCTGATTCTCATAACGATCCTGAATAATCCACCAGTCACGGTCTTTGCGGGTGATAGTTCCTTCTTCGTTGGTTGTCTCGTCGTACCAAGGTTTGATGTTAAGCAGTAAATCTGGTGAATCAGGCGAAATGTAGGATATGCACTTCTTGCCGACTATAATCTGGTCTTTCTTGGCTCCGGCATTTGCCTTATCCCACTTAGTCGCATAGTGCATGATTTCCCATACAACTATTTGATCCTTGGCCGAGTCCGACATATTTATGCCAATCAAATTCTTGCGTACTTCAAGAGCCCCATCTTCGTCATTTGCGCTCTGGATAGTTTCGTCTTCATCTGCTGCCAATTTATCGGTTAGCTTGCTTATGTTCCGCCAAGGATCGAGATTGCGTTTGCCTCTTTCTTCCAGTTTGCGCCTGCTGAATCGGAGAACCTTGGTAATACGCTCGGCTTTCGGACCTTTCTTGGTATCTGACGGTAGAATTATGTCCTGATTGTCGATAACCTCAAAGTCGGGTATGACGCCCATACGGTCATGCTGCCTCGTAATCACAGAATATACTCCGAAACCACGACTATCCTTGGCATCCGTTACCAATTCTGACTTCAGGCGAAACTCTAAATCATGGCGCATGAAACTATCAAAAGCCCTCTGCACCTGAATGATAACGCCCGTATCAATCGGTTCTTGAGTCTGCGGATCGACATGTAGCGGAGTAAATGAGGCCAGATGCGGAGAGTTAATCTTCATTGACACTTCTTGGTCACGCCTCTCTGAAATAACATCATCCAGAATCGGGACAACAACATTGGGGGCGTTGAGATATGGCTTGGTCTTGGAAGTAGGCCGTTCGGTTAAACGCGCTTTCTGGATAGTCTTATCACGCGTACTCCAAGTCGAACGTGCGTCTAGGTCTTTGTGAATATAGGCTATGTACGGTGCGGGACCGTCAAATGGGTCTAGCGATACATTATCTTCTGGCATATTTCCCCAATAAAAAAGGAGCAACAGTTGCGGTTTATGCAACGGTTACTCCTGCGATTTTGCTCAGAGCTATTAAATTATGTGAGAGTCAACTTTTTCTTGTCTGTAATCTCTAAATAAAGCTGATTTTCATGTTTTTCTATTGTTAGCCGGCCAAAAGGCTTCTTTAGAAACTCTTTAACTGCCTCAATCAAATCTAAATTTCCCTCATTTTCACTATTCATACAATATTTTGCCGATCATGTCAAGCATTTGTTCTCGCTTGTGCGAAATAAACTCATATCCCAGCCCATCCTCCCATGAAATAGTTACCACCTTCACCATCTTCACCACCCTCTAAACGCTCTTTCTCAAGCTGTTCCATGTATTCCTTGGGCGTTCCACATGCCGTACTAGGCTTTATCGCCTGTCTAGCGGTCGGCAAATCTTCCATATCCGAAATCAAGCCGACAATGGTATCAAGCCTATCGGGAGACTTCTCTTTACGCTTCTTCTTGGCTTCCGGCTTAGGTTCCATGCGAATCCGGTTATCGTCACCATTACGCATGACATATCGACGCCTACGCATCTGGTCTAACAGTTTCTCGTCATAAGGCAGTCTGAGCATACCTTCCTGCAATACCCGCTTGAACTCCCAATGCATCTCGGTATATCGGTCAACGAACTGATCCTTCTCTTTGGCTGGAACATTCGGATTTACCCGCGTAATCTGATAGTGGCGTTTGTGAATTTCACTGATAATAGGCTGACCTACACCGCCATTATCCCCAAATATCTGACTCGCCACAAGCTGCTTGCTCTTGTAAAGATTGACGTATTTCTCGGCTTCTTCACTCGGGACCATCTCTGAGTCTCTTGTCCACGCCACAATCGGGTCTATATCGTTTCCGCGCCTATACCCGAATGTAAGCTCATCACCACCGCCAGAGAAGTCACAGAACGCCTTTTGCTGTGTGCCAACGCAAGGAGCGTGTTTCTGCATAGCATTTCTAGCCTTCTGCAAGTCGCTATCAGAGAATACTTGAAAATCGCTACCCCTGGCGAACTGAGCCAGCAACCTTGACTTCACATACGGATGCGCCAATCCCAATTTGTTAATCATCGCGTCAAACTTGGTCTTACGGAACCCCTCCTGCAAATGAGGGCATTGCTCCCAATCAATCACAAACTCATACATCATCCCGTCATACTCTTCCTGAGTAGTCCAAGTGCCATCAACATTCATACACGCATCATAGAAATCACCAGCATCCTCGCCTGTAGTCGAAATGTATAGCAGTACATCAGGAGAACACCTGCCCATAGCCTCAAATATCTCATGTCCGATAGACTTAGCTTCATCGGCAATTATCATCAACGGACCATATCGCTTATTGCCCTTGTTATCAATAAGCCCCGTTTTCTCATGGTATCCTTCAAAATTCTCACCCTGCTTAGTAACCCGCATGATAATCTCACTACCACGCATACCATCAACGCTAGGAGCAGTAATAAGTTCCTTGGTAATCTTCCATCCACGCTCTTGCAGGGGAACAGCCATTTGCTGGATAGCAGGCCATAACTGTTGTTTAAGCTGGGCTTCGGTATTGGAAGTAATGACACACTGAGACCCTGGAAATGCCGACGCAAAGGATAATGCAAGGATCGGGACAACATACGAGCTCTTGCCGCTTCCGTTCGCAGTACGAACAGCCACAGACGCTCCCTGCCGCCAGCAAGCCTTCCATACAGCATTCTGCCAAGGATACTGGTCTAATGGACTCCACTGGGACGCCTGAATAATCGGACTATTCCAGTCCTGAAAGTCCATCTGCTTCATCTCTGGGGCTAAAAAATAGCTATCACTCATCAATCAACCCAATCCTCGTAGTTATCGGTCAATACCAATATCGTTTCAACCTTCGGCTTCTTCGTTTGACATTCAACCCGAATCTTAGCCAAAGCGGTACAAGCATCCTTGCAGATAGTAGCCAATCGCTTGCAATCAGCGTGAGTCTCAAACAACTCCTTCTCAATCTCTGACTTGCTCTTGCCGTAAGTCGAATCGGCATGACGCTTCTTCTTTACACCATCTAAGTCTATAACTATTCCTGTGTCTATCATCAGTTCCCCTTCCGCAAAATATCCAGAGCAGTATTTAATGCACCGGAATGACTGACCACCTTCTTCTTGTTCAACGTAAAAAACTCACCTAACCACTTGTCATTCTCCGGAGTGAGAATAAACGTGCGCTTCGGACTCACCCGCCTCGACTGATCGTATGATTTGTCGGTCACCATTTTCACCACCACTTTTAAAAAAAGGTTGGACCATCGAATCTTGCCATTTTACATTGCCAATTCTGGCTTATTTGTATTGTAGTTTGCGCGTTCGACAGCCCAACCAAAAACCTCAATTTATTGACACATACACCCATAAGTTATCGCCAGCTTCAAATGAAATATCTGATGCTTACGATTCTGGTTAAAATCCTTCTCCTGTAACGCCTCAATCTCGGCCAATTGCTCTAATTGAGCCAGCAACATAGGGCTCTTTGCCTTCAATGGCGCAGGCGGCTCACCATGCTTCAACACAACCGGCGGTAGATTCCCATTATTCATGTTCTCAATGGTTATCGCTGGCCTTGGCTTAGGCGGCTGCTTTGGCGGAGAATCTACAGCAGCAGCAACTTCTTCTGCCTTTTCAGCCTCAATATCATCTTCTGGCGCACCAAATGGATCCAATCCAACCTTTACAGGATTTTCTACAGTCTCTTCCACAACATTCTCTTTTACTTCTTCGCTCATCAACTCATCCTCCCACTATTTCGCGGATCATTCCGCACTATTCTGTCTATCAGCAATGCCAACGACACAGCACCAGCGATGTAGCACCACATCTGCTCAAATCTCAAGAATACGCCATTGTACGCAGCCATAATCGCAGCCGCAACTGAACCGTAAAAAAACGCCAACAGCATCAATCCTCTAATCGCGCCCATTATCGTTCCTTTCGCTTATTCGCTTCTCTGCAATTTTGAAATAATTTTCATCCAATTCAATTCCGATAAAATTGCGATTTGTATTCATGCAAGCAACGCCGGTTGATCCGCTCCCCATAGTAAAATCTAAAACTGTTTCATTTTCGTTTGTGTAGGTTTTGATTAGGTACTCCATTAGGGTGACGGGCTTTTGTGTGGGATGTAACCCACTTTTATCCCTACTAAGGTTGTTCATTACGGCTATCTGTGTGATAATGCTTCTGGGATATCCGAACTCATTGCTATTGCTTGATGCAATTAAAAAGTCTGACACCATGCTTTTAGGAGAGTGTCCTTTGCCTATATTCTTATTAGACAACACACCTATTGTTGATTTTGGAAAAGGCACAGGGTTATATACACACTGTTTATTATAAAAAACGATCACATCTTCATGTTGCTTCAATGGTTGTCTCTTAGCGTTTAGTGGATTTGATATTCGCTTTTTATCCCACACCCAGCAATACTTAAACATCTTCATATTACTAGCTATCAGTGTTGTGGTGAACGGCTGGCTTGCCGTCATCACAATAGCACCATTAGGCTTAATCACCCGCTTCAACTGCTCCCACATAGGCTCAAGTGGAATAATAGAATCCCACTTGCAAGCGGTCGTTCCATACGGAGGGTCAGTTAAAACCAAATCAATACTCCCATCAGGTATATCTTTCATCTTCTCCAAGCAATCACCTTGAATCAGTTCAATCTTTTCCATCTTTTAACCCCTTAACTAATTTGCTTCACGTATTATTTTCTCCCCATTAGAATGGTTTGAATATGTTTCCCAATCAGGGGCATATTCTTCTG
>Ga0163203_1000301_pt1 | contig 13094 bp, 18 predicted proteins | sample PL_2010_330m_FD_113534 | JGI IMG/M metagenome (GOLD analysis project Ga0163203, IMG submission 113534) | Freshwater microbial communities from Powell Lake, British Columbia, Canada to study Microbial Dark Matter (Phase II) - PL_2010_330m | ecosystem: Environmental > Aquatic > Freshwater > Lake ... | reverse complement strand
GTAGGGATAAGCTATTAGAGAGAAGGTGATGAGTTCAATGCTGTATACGAGTAAGATTAGTAAGATAGTTCGTTTGTTCTTTATAATAAGTCTCAACTTTCGAGTACCTCTAGGAATCTGGCTCCGAACTTGTCCCAGGTCAGGTTCTTTAGCACAAACTCTTGTCCTTTAAGGGCTTGGGCTTTGTAGGTGGGGTAGTGATTATGGATGTTTTGCATGGATTCTACTAAGTAGTCTGACACGGTGCTTAGACTTCTAATCGTGTCCGTACAAGACAAGTTTGGGGATACGATTACAGGACATCCTGTCGCTAGGGCTTCAAAGGGCCCTAGCCAGGAGCCTTGGCCTTTGCCAGGGAAGACTGCTACTTGGGCGTGGTCGTATAAGTCGCGTAGCTCTTCTTTAGGTACTAAGCCTGTAAAGACTGTGTCTAGGTTATGTTCTGCTGTGTACTCCTCTAACTGCTTCAGATAAGGAGTTTGTTCCTTGTAGCCAGCAAAGATTACTTTTAGGTTTGGAATGATGTGCTTGAGAGCATGTGCAGCTTTGAGTACAGCCATCTGGTTCTTAGATGGAGATATCATGGAAGGTTGAAGGACAACGAAGGCGTTGTCTATGTGCCTTGCGTTTGTTACCTGAGAGAAGAATTCTCCGTCAATACCGTAAGGTATGATTTCAGGAGTGAGGCCATATCTGTGCTGAAATCGTTTGGCAATTAGGGCGTCAGGTACTACGGCTGTAGGGCTCTTTGCTCGTGTGATAATTCTGTCTCCTAGTCTGCCTATGTTGAGCATCTTGTTAACCAATCCGTTCTGCGAGCCGTGCCATAGGTCAGGGATTTCGTTGCACATCCAGACTGCCTTTTTGCCTTCAGAGACAGCCCAGATTGCGGGAAAGTTGTGTGCGTTGACTACGTCAAAGTCGCCTGAGTATTGCTCGCATAGGTTCTTTAAGGTGCTGTACATCTTGAGTACGTCTTTGAGTGCTCTTACACTTCCTCTAAGATGGTAGGACATTCGCCTGTCTTCGGGAGGTAAGATGAAGTTAAGGCCTTCATACTCTTTTCTGTCTTTGGTAGACAGGGTTAGAATGGAGACTTCATGTCCTTGCTCTTGCAGATAGTTGGCAAGGCGGACGATGACTACTTCGGCCCCACCGTACAGGGACATTTGCGGGTGCACAACTAGTATTTTCAATTATGCCTTCTTCCAGCCTTTGGGTGTTGCGTGCCATTCGGCTTTGTAGCCTTGGGGCCCTTCGACATAAAACATTAAGGTGTAGGCGTCTTCAGGGCGCTCTGCGGGCGGCACGTTTAACGGGATTAGCCTGAGGCCAGCCTGTTGTGTGAGATTGCCGAATTGCGCCATTATTCGAAGTCCTCCTTTCTCCTATAATCTGTACTGAAGCACCTGCAAGCGGTGTCTGAGGATGGACAATTAGTACTTTCATTACACTCTTTCTTGCTTACTGTCTTCGAGCCAGTCGTAGCTTTGGGCTAAGCTCTCGCAGTTTGGACAGAAAAGTAAGAAGTGTCCTTTCCACCAGTAGCCCAAGATTTTGCCTTTGCCAATCTTTACGAACCGTCCGCAGTTCTGGCATCTGATGTCCCCTGGTATTGCGTCTAGTATCCTGGTTTCGACTCCCATCTCTTGCCTCCTTTATGTACTTAGTCCTGGTAGGTCGGTAGGCAGCTCTTTCTGTTCTGTTTTATGTATGTTAATACGTTGTAGAGTTTCGCGGTCTTTTCTGTGTCTGAACTTCTTCCTAGGGTCTGCGAGCGCGTCCTTAAGGCATTTGACATGGAAGTCTAAAGTGGCTACGTTTATACCGTCTAGGATTTTAGTAGGGACTGGACCTTCAGCTAAGGTGACGTCAGCTATAGGACGTTGAGTCACTATACTTATTATTCGGTAGGTTCCTGTATGCCTGGAAGGTAGGACTTTGAAGAAGTTGCCTTCGTAACGAGTGTCCAATAGGTGCTCTAGCTGCCCAGCTACAGCTTTAGGGTTGTTAGGTACGATTACGTCCCAGTCCTCTGTAGGCTTGTCCAGATAGTCCGGGAGGAAGGCATTAACGGCTTTACCGCCGTGCAGTGTGGTGGCCTTATTGTCCTCTAAGAACCTTCTGATAGTATCGTCTGTTAACTGGGGACTACTGAGGTAATACAGTCGGGCTCTTTCTAGTTTCTTCATTAGTTGACCTCGCTTACTAGACCTGCGTGCGTAAGCTTCTTAAGAGCTCCTACGATTCCTGCAGTGCTTAGCTGTGGAAGGCGTGCCTGAAGGTACGTCAGTAGTACGGGTACGTCCTCTTCACGCAGTATTGCGAAGACTCTTCGTACAGGGTCGTCGATTTCGCTGTCTTTGAGCAGTCCTACGTAGCCGTGCGTTCTGCCTAGTCTCGTTAGTATGTATCCTGGCTCAAGCTTAGTCATTCCTTCCTCCAGCCCTTAAGTAGTCGCCTGGGGTCCCAGAAGTACTCTAAGTTTATTGGACGTCTTCCGGTTAGCACCTCTAACTCCGTAACCAACTCGTGTATATCATCTTCAGTCATGCCAGCCATCTTCGCCTCTGATACGGCCTGTCCAAGCTCCTTGATGAGTCTGGGTCTGACGTAAGAGTAGGCGTAGCTGCTTCTTGGTTCGTCTAAGGTCTTGTCGATTGCCATTTGCAACTTGTTTAGTCTTTCTAGGTGCTCTTCTATGCTCATTTGAAGTCCTCCTTGATGCGATAGTCTATGCCGTACCTTTTAGCTCTCTCGGTAGTGTCGTATGCTCGGCATCCAGCGCAGGCGGCTGGCACAAGAGCTGTCGGGTTGGTTACCGTTCTTCGGAACCATTTGTAGTAGGGGCTGTTCCATATATCTTTAAAGGGTTCCTTTGTATAATCCCCGAAGGAATACTTTTCTACTCTGGCTCTGTCGTTGCCCATCATCAGAGCACAGCAGGCGACCGTCATAGGGTGTGGGACTAAGGCGAAGTAGGGCTCCATCCAGGCCAGGCACTTGTTTATGCTTGGAAGTTGTTCTGTCCTGGCGAATATCACTGGAAGACTGTTCTTGTCGCTCTTAGCGACTTCTGCAGCTTCTCGGATGTACTCTTCAGGTATGGTTTCTGGGTAGAGGTAGTGTATTTCAGGAAAGTCCAACAAGCCCACGAAGTGCAACTTGGACCCATCGCCCCACAACTCTTTAGGCCCTAGAGAACTAACTACCCTTACGAAATCAGCCATCTCGTGAACGTTCTGATTGTTAATGACAAAGCGGATACATATTTCAGGTAAGGGACTGTTAAGGAACTTTTTGACAATCAGTAAGTTCCGAATGTTAGTCAGCGCTCTTTCGTAATTGCATCCTACTTTAATACCTTCGTAGGTTTTCTTAGACGCTCCATCCATACTGATGTAGATGCCATCCACTCCTGCTGTTACTAGTTCTCCAGCTACTTCTTTAGTAATTAAGTCGAAGCTATCTACTAGGTAGACGCTGGTGCCTCTTCTTTTGAGATAGCGTATCATATCTAGATAGTCTTTGTTAAGAAAGGCGTCTCCCTCTCCAGTGAGGTTTACCCATCTTAGTGGGAATTGGTTAGTTAGAGTCTTGAACTGCTTTAAGGTTAAGTTTCTTGAAGGCTCGTTCCAGTAAGTATGTTCGCATGTGATACACTTCTTGTTACAGTAGGTTGATATCTCAATCTCTATATTCCTAGGGTACCAGGTAAGTTGAGGGTATCTCTGTAACAGCCCTCCAATGAAGTAGTAAGCCAGTTCTCCTGAGCCTTCGCCTGTAGGAACAAGCGTCTTGGTGTAGAAGAAGTTATAGAGGCTCTTGAACTGTCTGTGCTTGAGCATGTAGGCCATCGTGTGCCTGTAGTTAAGCCCAGCTTTGAGCATGAGTTTGGCTACTCCTCCAAGCCCTAAGGCGTCGGCCGTTGCTTTATGGTCTGCTGGTATAGGCATTCTGTCCTTCCTTCGTAGTTAACTTATGAACTCTTCAATGTTGAAAGAGAGGTCTTTGCTTTTGTACAATATAGGATATATGTATCCACTTCCGTACTTGTTGTAGGAGTAAGTCTTAAAGCCTCTCCGTGCAACTAAAACACGGGCCAACTTGAATTTGAGTACGTTAGGTAGTACTATTGTAGTGTAGTTGCTTTCGAGAGACCTTAAGTACTGTATACCTTCGCTGAGAGTACCTATAGGCATGTCATTGACAACTATTGTACTATCTACTACGTGTGAGCTTGTCCAGTCCTTAGTAGCGGAGTTATAGCCTAATAGAGCTCTACTTAGTCGTTTGCCCATATTACTGAAAATCCTCCTTCCGTAGCATCTCCTCTGCTTTTATTAAGTCCTTCGGATGTGTGACGTTTATGTACCCACCTGTGAACCAGATAGGGGCTATCTTTTCGTTAGCATCTATCATGTCTTGCAACACCTGTGTAAAATCTCCCCCTCCAAGGGCTAGGTTGGCTTTTCGTATGTAATCGAAGATGCGTGAGTCGAGGAAGTAAGTACCCATTCCGCAGTAGCCCATAACGTTCTTGGGCTTCTCGATGACTCTTCCTACGAAGCCGTCGCCGCGTACCTGTACCTCGTAGCTCTTCCAATACTCTTCGTTTACGGTTTTCCAGACCCCGACGCCTAAGTCGAAGGCTCTATCTTCGAATTTGCCGTTGCCCAGGCAGTCGCTAAGGTTGACTATGAACTTGTCGTCTACGCACCTTTCTGCTTGTAAGATTGCGTTCGCCAGTCCTAGAGGCTCGTCTTGGAAGACTATGACAGAGTTCTCAGGTAAGTACTCCCATAGGTAGGTTGCTGTCCTCCTTAGGATGAATACAAAGGAGTCTACGTAGCCTTTCCACATAGCTACGATATGTAGTAGTAGGGGTTTGCCATTTATCTGTATTAAGTGCTTTGGCACTCCGCTCATTCTGCTACTCTCGCCTGCACACGGTATTACGCACTTCATGCTATGCTCCTTGGTGCTTCTACCTCTAAGGCCTGTTTGAACAATTCCTCGTTTTCTTCAACCCATTTTACTAGTTCTCTTACTCCTTCTTTGGGCAGTACTTCCGGTTCCCAGCCGAACGTTTCTTTTGCTTTGGAGTAGTCTGAGACAAACCAGTGCAAGTCTCCTAGTCTTTTAGGAAGCAGTTCTGCATTAGAGCGCCTACCTGTTAGTTCTTCTAACAAGTCCAATAGTTCTCTGATGGACGTGGTGGTCTCGGGTCCTCCGCCTATGTTGTATATGCCTGGAGGACAGCCTGCTTCGTACCAGCTTAAGAATGCCTTGGCGGCGTCTTTGACGTATAGTATGTCCCTGACTTGTTTGTCAGTACCGAATATCTTCATAGGCAAGCCTAGAATAGTCTTTATGGCAAAGTTGGCTACCCAGCCGTGGTCCTCCCCTCCAAGCTGTCGAGGACCATAGATACCCGTTAGACGGAAGGCTGTTGCTGGCAGGTTGTAGGTGTCTATATAGGCCTGAGTGTACAATTCTACTGCTCTTTTAGAGGTGTGAAGTGGACTTAGAGTTCCATGCATAACGGCACACTCTTCGTTGATTGACTTTTCGGGGTAGGTAAGTCTTGTAAATCCTTCTGTTAGGAGCTCATTGAACTCGTTCCCGTATACGTGAATGGTAGAGCAGAGAGCTACAGGCGTCTTGTTAGCTCTTGCTACTTCAAGTACATTCAGAGTGCCCTTGACGTTAACGTCGAAGTCTAGCACAGGGTCTTCGATTGCTACTGTCATAGCCGGCTGAGCGGCTGTATGAACTATATAGTCGCTGTGGTTGGCCATCTTTGTTAAGGTCTTAAGGTCTTTAATGTCGGCTATGACTGTAGGTACTCCTATGCTCTCTAGAAAGTGTAGATTGTAGTATCGTGCTTTGTCTGTCTTATAGCCTGTTCGGGCGTATTCGAATTTGGTTAAGTTGTCGTAAGATAGCACCTCCCAGTCTCTTTCCTTTAGCAGCTCACAGACATGCGACCCTAAGAACCCACATCCTCCTGTAACTAGTACCTTCATTAGTCTCTCCTTAGCGTTCTATGAGTACTTCTTCTATCCAGTCCTTCACAGCTGCTAGTTTTCTCGTAGCACGTATGAAGGGCAGGCGATTTGCCAAGTCAGTGGCATCCATTATAGGAAGTTCGCCTATTATATCTATAGCGGCTAGGTAGGCCATGTCTATGTCGTCCTTACGAGGCTTGTGCCACAGCTGTTCGGCTGCTTCGTTTCCTTGGTCAGTTGCTTCTAACATTTGTTTCCTCCTTCTGTACTGTCCAGACTAACTTTCTACTGAGTGTATAATTGACTAGAAAGGCACCTACAATAGCTACAATTGCAGAGGCCATGTACCAGATTCCTATAATGGATGTAAGGAACCATAGTATCGACGTATTGACTCCTAGTCCTAGTAGACTTGTTCCGATGTACTTGGTGTAGCCTGTAGGGGACGCCTTCTTGTCACTGAAAGTCCACTTTGAGTTCCATAGGTAGTTGTTGGTGACTGAGCATGTAAAAGCAATTACATTACTTACTAAGTAGAACACTCCAACCACGTCGGTAAAGAAGTAGAGCATGCTTAGACCTACTATAGTGCCTGACGCCCCTACCAGACAAAACCTAATAAGTCGTCGGTACCTGCTTAGGAGGTTAGCGACTTTAAGTCTGTTTGTTAATTCCATCATCTTCATTATACTGCCTCTGCCTTCTGAAAGCAACGGTAATGACGGCTTGGTAGGAAGGTTGACACTACAGCTAAGAGCCAAAAGCCCTGGCTTGCCCTTGATATGCTTATCATTAAAGGTCTTGCAGTTTCGTTCACCTCTATAAAGTGTCCTTGCCAGAATAGTAGCGGTATGTCCATGCCATTAGCGAACCATACGACAGTTGCTATAGCTGATATGCTAAGGCAGGTCAATGTAAATCGGTTAATTCTGAATCGTAGACCCCGTTGGTATAAGACGAGAATGACTATCAATGCAGGTATAATCCAAGTCAGTTGTAATGCTATAGTAACGTAGTAGCTCATTATTCCACAATCAAAGAAGTCGTAGTAGAACAACAGTCCTGTCTGGTATAGTATTTCAAAACCGCCTATTGCTAGGAGTGCTACCATTCCGCCTAGCAGCCAAGCACTTACATTTCCTAGGTGCGACTGTGCTCTTGCAACAGCAATTACTATCAATATTAGCAGGCCAAGGGTTGACCAGGCAAACCAGCGTTCAGGCGCATTAGTGAAGTATGTTAGAAGACAGTACGATACAGCTACCCAGCCCAGACCTGTCCAGACATCTATGTTAGCTAGGCGGTTCAAAAGCCGTTGTATACTAGGTATGAGCAAACTAAGAAGTAGTACTGGTCCAAAGCGCTGGGCTACGTTGAACCAGCTGAGTGCTTCAGGCTGGTCTGGTATTGGTGCATATTGGGTCATTACTGCTATGTGCATGACTAAGTAGGCTCCTATAAAAGCGTATAGAAAAGCCGTGTATACTGGTGTGGCTCCATGATGTCCTACGATGCCTTCTTCGTTGAAGTGTCTTAAGCCTCTAAAGGTCAGGAAGAAGAACAGCGGATGGGGACGATAGGCTACTTGGTCAGCTAGAAGGTGAGCAACAAAGGCTGTAGATATCCATAAGGCTAGAGGAACGGTATTCAGTAGCAGAGCGATAGCCCATAAAGGTAGTAGGAGCTCGTAAGAGTGGAGGAGTAGGAGAGCTTTAGAATGGTTCCAGTAGGCTGTCTCAATAAGGACTCCAACTGTACGTAAGGGGCGTAGGGTTAAGTCTTTCGCTGTGACTTTAACTCCTTTAAGACGGTCTAGGTGGTCTAAGTCTACGAGGACGCCTGCAGCAAAGGTAGCCGTAGCTGTCGGGACTGACGATGTAGCCAAGAAAGCTCCTCCGGCTATAAGAGCAGACAGAGCTGCGTGTGGTAGAGGCTTCATGATGCTTCACCGTCGGAGGCTAGCGTCGCCAAGAACTTCTCTAAGTCTTTGTTTCCTTTTCTACTATTACAGGACCGACAGACCGGAAGGATGTTCTGGATAAAGTTGGTGCCTCCTTTACTGAGGGGGATTACATGGTCTGGAAGGAGAGGTCCTACTTCACTTTCGGACCCTCCGCAGTAGACGCATCGGTTATTGAACTCTCGACCTAGCTCCTCGAATTCGGCTGTCATAAACTCTCCTTCGCTGTTGGCTAATCTAGCTCTACGACGGAGCCTTACCTCTCTAACCGTGTCAGGGTGACTTTGGCGCCATCTGTTGAAGTGCTCGGCGCATGCTTGAGGGTGAGTCTTGCGCCAGGCCGCTAGATAGGCTATAAGCTCGTCTCGGTGGGCCCAGTAATGCTCACGTCCGTGGGCCTCTCGGTATTTAGAACCAGCTCTTCTATCGACGTCTGGGTGGTTCTCTTTGTATCTACGGTCACGTTCTTGACATTCTGTTAGGTGAGCTAGGCGGTATCTACGGCTTGCTTCTGCGTATGCATTGGGGTGCCTAAAGCGATTTAGTTGTTGACTCGTTCGCTCGAAGGCTCTAACTGCCTCGACGGCTGCAGGGCTGTCCCAGAATGCTCTACCGTCCGGGTCGGCCTTTGTGGGTAGGATTGATAGGTTGAATTGTTTTAGATGTGCAGATAGGTCAATCCAGGCTTGTCTGTTGGCTTCTTGTAGGTCTTCTAAGTTGGACAAGGATTGCGTCTCGGCTGTCATCTTCTCTCCTTCAAGTAGCTTAGGGCTGCTTCAAGCCAGTCCCTTGTTAGACTGGGGCTGAGCTTGTATATGTCATACTGGTACAATACTGCACTGTAGACAGCTGGCTTACCATATTCCTTTGTCAATTGGCTTAGGTACTCAGGGATGGCATCTCTAGGTATGCTAAGTATGGCAGAGCGCTTGAACTCGTCAGTAAGGTCGGTGCTGACGTACTTGGCTGGTGCGTACCTGGGCGGAGGTTTGGGCAAAGGCTTCCCTTTAGGCTTAGTTATGTAAGTAGGAGGATGATAAGCCCCAAACTTATCTACGCTATTAAGCCTTTTCGTTTTAGATAGACGAACTCTATTGAGGGCCATTGTAACCTCCTTATCGTATTTGATACCAAGGTGACAGTAGAGCTAATACTCCTATGGCTACAATGAGAGTAAGTCCTGCACTCAAGATGGTACGTTTGAGAGGCTTCGCAGATTTGAATAGCCTTTTGCTTGCTAGCCAGTATGTTAAGCCTCCTACAGTCGCGTAGAACAAGACGTAGTTGAGGGTCAGGTTGCTTACAGCAATAAAAGCTTGAGGTGGCTCTTGCATGGTGATGTAGGGCCTTATATACCAATAGCCTAGCCCCGTAAGTAGTGCTGTAAGTCCACATAGAATAGCGGAGCTTTTCGTTTTCACTTTACCTCCCTGAACTCTGGCAATGGAGGCAGTCCAGTAAGGCCTTTCACCCTCTTTACAAAGGTCCTGCCTATATCCTCTAACTCTAAGGCAGGCTCGATGGGATAGTCAACGTTAGGCGAGCCAGCAAAGTAAATTGGTACAGTCTTTAAGTTTGCCTCTATAGTATCAAGGGTAGAAGGCAAGACCAGTATTTCGTGGTTGTCTCGTAGCCAAGTCGCGTAATCCGTAAACTCCCAACTGTCTAGGTAGTGATACACCAGCGGTACTAAGTCTTTGCCCTCGCTCATAGTATAGAATAAGCCTAGGCCGTATGCTCCTGGAGTAGTCAGTACTATAGAGTCGTCTGGGAGGCTTTGTAGTTCTCGTCTGTAGGTGGAGGCCATAGGGTTCTCATTAGTTAGGGTATTAGCATTTAAGAACACCCCGTTAATTAGTACTAGCGCTACGGCTCCTACAGCTACTACGTACATGTAGTGAGAGTTCAGCCTGTGTAGCCCTATGTCGCTGTTCTTTGGGGCTCGGGCTTCCAGTTTATGGAGACCTAAGCCGCAAAGTACGGATAAAGCTGGAGAAGCAAACGCTACGAATGTCCAGGCAGCAGGGTCTAGGTTGGTGCCATAGTACCATAGGGTTATCAGTATTATACCTGATAGCAGTATGGTAGGCTTTGTGATAGGTCTTCTACAAGAGGAACATATAGGAATTAAGGCTAAGCCGAAGCTTGCCAGTACTAAAGCCCCTAGGTAGAGTAGTCGGGTAGGAGCTTCGAAGAGGCTCAGCTGTCCTAAGATAGCTCCAGTAGTTGCAGTCCAGTAGAACTGTACTGAATAGAAGTTCAGCCCTCCTGCTAGTAACCTAGGGGTGTCCATTGCCATCAAGAGAAGTGTGAAACTGTAGGAGACACCTACAATGACTCCATATATGACCGCGGGTTTCAGCCACTGCTTCCAATTCTTCCATTCAGCTATGACCCAAGCGAGTAGTAGGATGCCTACAAAGATATGGACTGCAGTCCCTAAGCCCAAGAGTGTCATTGTCAATACTTTGTTACCTCTTACATAAGTGTATATGGCTGCAGTCAAGAACATAGTCGCTAGGGCATACTCTTCTAGCACTGTAGATTGACTAAGGAAGACTGCTGAGCCTAAGAGCACTAGGGATGATATCAGAGGTATAGTAAAGCTGCTTCTACTACTTCCGGTAGAAGCGGTAGATGCCTCTTTACTACTGTCCGTCAAGTGCTTTACAGTTAAGTAGACTAGGCCTACTGTGATGGCACTAGGCAGACAAGACAGCAAGATAGTAAGGTTGAGAGGCTGACTACCAGGTAGAAGTCCAATCAGTCTGCCCAGGATGATGTAGAGGGGACTTCCGTAAGGCTGAGGGACCATCCACCAGTTAGCACAGGCTAACCAGTCTCCTGAGTCGCCTGATAGAAAGACCCAGGTGTAGTCTTTGGCACTCAGTATCACATAGTATACAAGTGCAACTAATCCAATCAGATAAGGTAGGTGCTTCTTTATCCGGTATTTCATTCGTGGCTCTCCTCTGACCTGAAAACCAGGTCATTGTTGCTCGAGCTTGCAAGTCCTATTGCCGCGAACTGGTACGTACATAGAAACGTCCATAGGAAATGGTCGAACAGTGATAAGGCAATCAGTGCAGCGAAGGTGTACTTAGGCTTTATTTTCACTAATCCGTATCCCATTAGGAACAGCCAAGCCACCACAGCTAAGGGGCCAAGTTCGTATAGCGCCCTGAGAGGAACGTTGTGGATGCTTGTATAGTCAAAGTTGTAAGGGTCGTAGCCGTGGCCTAGGGGCCTGATATCTTCTAGTGCAGTGGCGTAGGAAGGCATACGTCCTCCTAATGCAGCGTCTACGTCTCCTAGTGCCAGTGCCTCTAGTTTCGTTGGTGTCGTATGCCAAAGTTGGGAGGTTGCTCCCGTTAGAGTACCTGCAAAAAGGATTAGTCCTATTACTAGCACTGGCAGAAGTAACTTTCTGCTCCAGTCTCTTCTAATCAGTCCTGTTAGTCCTAGAGCGACGATTACCACGAGTGCTTCCTCAGCTCCTGTGAAGAGAAGGCCTACTAAGGCAATAGTCATCAGGACCCATTGGTACTTTGACTTGTACATGATTGTCCCTATTACAATCGCTCCTACAGCCACGTTATAACTTTGGTACATCCCTCCAGAGCGGACTCCTCCGATGAGGCTGCTGGCAACTACACTGATACATCCTATTACAACGCCCAGGCCAAGTAACTTAACATCCTTTGTGTTTACGGCAGCAAGGTAGATGGCAAATAGAGCTATACTTAAGAGCTTAGACGTCAAGTCGCCTGACGACAGTAGTGCTAAGACTGTGATTACTGCTAATGGGATGTAAATGTACTTGCTACCTAACTTAAGGTTGCGCTCCTTCAGGTGCAGTATGATTACGTAGGCTGCAGCGACTACTAGTATTTCAAGTCCTAAGACAGGAAACGTCATACCTAGCATGCTTATTGGGACTAGGGCTAAGCCTAAGCCTGTAAGTATTGCAGGAAATCGTTGCCAGAAGCTATTCATCTTCTTGTTTCTAGGTGGCCACTATAGCCGTGACAGTATAGTGCTGCCTTCTCGTTTAGCTCCTTCTTAGATATAGTTTGACTAACTGTAAGACGTAGTCTCTTACCTGCTCTTTTCTCATTTTAGTTTCGCCTTTAAGTCGTGGTTGAAAGATGTATGGTACTTCAACCACGCTTTTCCAGTTTCCTCGTACTAGTAGTTCAAGCATTATTTTGAAGCCTCTGTCATTAACCAGAGATAAGTCTGGCAGACCTTCTCGTCTGAAGCCGAAGAAGCCACTTACTAAGTCGTGTACCCTAGGTGCTAGAGGCCAAGCCAGTAGATTGGCGACTCGGCTTATGACCTTTCTATTGAGGTCCCACTCTTTACAGCCTCCTCCTTCTACATATCTAGAGGCTACTACAAAGTCAAATGACTCCAGGAAGTAGAACAGGATAGGCACATCCTCAGGAGGGTGCTGTAGGTCAGCATCCATAACTACTACCTTGTCTGTATTGCTATTAAGTAGGCGTAGTCCGCATATTACGGCAGAAGATAGACCTCTTTTGTTAGCTCGTTGTACGACCTGGGCTCCAGCCTTGTAAGCAGTAGTGGCTGTAGCATTTTTGTCGTTTGAGTCGTCTACTACCAGTATAAGGCAGTCGCATACGGCTTTAAGGCGGGCAACTAGCTCGCCTATGCTTTCGGCCTCGTTGTAGGTAGGTACAATCACCGTATCCATTCTTTATTATTCCCAAGGCTGTTTCTTATGGGTTATTTTGTATATCTTAGCTGCATTAGCTGCCTTTTCTTCATCGTATGTAGGTTCAGAGGACCTGTTGCCTATATAATGCATAGCTGTAGTAGCTACCAGGATTACCATCATAATAGCTCCGAAGAAGGCTATAGCTGTCGGCAGGTAAGTGTTTACTCCCCAGTCAACGTTGTACATGTAAACTGTGAAGAACAACCAGATTGGTATACAAGCTGCATAGAGCATTCCGCTTCTTATGAAGTAGGATGCGACTGTAAGTCCTAGAGCTAGTATTATGACCCCAACTGTTAACATGCTATGACCTCCTATCATTCCTTCAGCATAGTCCTCCGATATGCCTTCTTCAGCGTTGAGCGACCACGCTCTGTAGTAG
>Ga0163203_1000300_pt1 | contig 13147 bp, 11 predicted proteins | sample PL_2010_330m_FD_113534 | JGI IMG/M metagenome (GOLD analysis project Ga0163203, IMG submission 113534) | Freshwater microbial communities from Powell Lake, British Columbia, Canada to study Microbial Dark Matter (Phase II) - PL_2010_330m | ecosystem: Environmental > Aquatic > Freshwater > Lake ... | reverse complement strand
GGGTAAATAATGATTAAATATTATATAGAGGCTTGTGGCTCCCGAATCTATACCTGGAGGAGGTGACGCTATGAGGCTTCATGGGATACTAGGGGTATGGCAGGTGGACAGTTGAGGCCCTGCCTGACGGCAGGGTGGACGGACCTCGAATCCGGCTCGAGTTAGCAAAATGGAGGTCAGTCTCGGAAGAGAGACCCCATCCGGCGATGGTAACCGGAAGTGAGCCGGGTTGGAGATGGCAAAGCAAGCGCTGGAGGGCATCGGAAGGTGCCCTCCTTATTTATGAACAAAAACAACGACCTCCTTGTTATCCTTGACACCTTGCCCCGGTAAAAATTACAATTACTGCGGTCAATCACCTTAATAACTGGATTGGTAATGAGCAAAAACGCAAGCGTCGTCCCGGCCATTCTTACTGATGACCCTTTAGCCCTGGAGAAAATGCTCCGTCAGTCGGAGAGCTTTACTGACTACGTCCAGATTGATATTATGGACGGCAAGTTTGTCCCTTCGCAAAGCATTACCTGGGAACACATCTCCGGCCTGCCCATCAAGCTGAAATGGGAAGCCCACCTGATGGTTGTACACCCCGAAGAATACCTGGATGGTTTCAAGCAGGCCGGCGCCGGCAAGATTGTTTTCCACCATGAAGCCACTGCCTCCCCTCAAAAAGTGATTTCCCGAATCAGAAGCCTGGAGCTTGGAGCGGGGCTAGCCATCAATCCCGAGACCCCCGTATCTGCCATTGCTTCCTGCGTCAGTGAAATTGACAGTGTTCTCCTGCTTACCGTAACGCCGGGCTTCTACGGCAGCAAATTCATCCCGGAAGTAATGGACAAGGTAGCCGAACTGCGCCATATTCGACCTGAAATCGAAATCGGTGTTGATGGTGGCATTAAAGAGGGCAATATCAGGGAAGTGGCCAGCGCCGGTGTTGATTATGTCTGCGTGGGCAGCGCCGTTTTCCTGCAGCCGGACCCGGCGGCAAGCTATCGCTATTTGCAGTCGCTGATTCAGCAGAACCAGTAATTCAGCGCCAATTTTTTTCTATTTTTCAGCCTTTTATTCCCGAGGGCTACCTCAAATCGGACACCATTCTGGCAAAGGCAGACACGTCCCCCGCATCAAGCTGGACTCTGACCACGCGCCTCTTCAGCGACTTTAAAGTCTGCAGGTCACCGAGAGCCTGCGCATCCGCCAGAATATCAAACGTGTACGGTGCATCGGGAACCGGTATCTTATGCTGATGGGCCATGGTCACCTGAAGGAAAAGGCCAGTATTGGGGCCTCCCTTATGCAGCTGTCCGGTGGAATGCAGCAAGCGCGGCCCGTAATTGGCGGTAGTGGCGATATGCTGCTTTTCCATCACCTTGCGACGCAATTCAGCACATGCCCTTTCCAGTCCCGGCATCTGCCTGGTGTAAGCCATTATTGCCAGATAATCGCCTCGCCGGCCTTCCGCCAGCAATCCGGCAATCGAACCGGAAACTTCCAGGGATGGCAGGTGGCCGGTGTCCTGAAATTCCTGCAGGACCCGACCGGAGGCATCTTTTGCCGCCTGCACATTGGGCTGGTCAAACGGATTTATGCCCAGCACCGCGCCGGCAATCGCGGTGGCAAACTCCCAGCGGAAGAACTCGGCACCGATATCACGCCTGTCTTTCAGCTCAAGAGTAACGACTGGCTGCCCGGCAGATTTAATGTGCTCTATGGCTTGGTCTATATCGCCGTTCTCATCGTCCTGAAGTCGAAGGTAAATGAAAATGCGGTCATCACCGTAGTACCCAGCATCCATCAGCGGCTCGCCCATAACGGGAATGATTCCGGTTCCTTCTTTGCCGGTGCTCTCGGCGATTAGCTGTTCCAGCCACAGTCCGAAGCTGCTTATCGAAGGCGAAGTTACCAGCGTTAGTTTATCTCTTCCCTGCCGGGCATGGGTACCCATCAATGCGCCGAGCCAGGCACCAGGGTTTTCTTCAGGAGGCACCCCGGCGGCGCATTGTCGTCCCATAGCTTCGGCACGCTTCAAAATGGATATTATGTCAACTCCTGTCAGCGCCGCCGGCACCAGCCCGAAGTAAGACAGCACCGAGTAGCGCCCGCCCACATCTTCCGGATTAAGAAAAGCACGGCGGAACCCTGTCTCCTCCGCCAGCCCGGCCAGCGACGAGCCGGCATCGGTGATGGCCACAAAGTTCCGCCCCGCCTTTTCCCTGCCTAACGATTGCTCTACCAGCCCGCGGAAGTACTTATAAAACGTGCTCGTCTCAATGGTTCCGCCCGACTTTGATGAAACCAGGAATATGGTACGCGCCGGGTCGATGGCTTCCGTTACATCCGCCACCCAGTCGGGCACGGTGGAGTCCAGCACCCTGAAATCGGGATAACCTTCAGCTCTATCGAGCGTATCGTACAGCACTTCGGCACCCAAGCTGGCGCCGCCCATGCCTAAAAGCACTACATGTTTGAATCCAGCATCGCGTACTTCCTCAGCGAACGATTTTAATGCCGGCACCTTCTCCTTCATCGCTTCGGGAAGGGCCAGCCAGCCCAATCGATTGACAATCTCCTTTGGCTCCGGTTTCCAGACCGTGTGGTCCTTCTGCCAGAGGCGCGCCACGATATCTTTCCGCTTGAAATCACTGAGCGCTTCGGCAACACCCGAGATATCCGTCATTTTAATTTCTATTAGCCACCTTTCTTCTTGAGCATGTTTTGCGATTCGATATCCAGCACCTTTTGCAGGCGTCGTTGGAAGCGCTCCTCATTTAAAAACTCTGCTTTCAGAAAAGATTCAACCACTTCTCTGGCCAGCGCTCCTCCCACCACCCGTGCCCCAAGGCAGAGCACATTCATATCGTCGTGCTCCACACCCTGGTGCGCGGAATAGGTATCATGGCAGGGGCAGGCCCGTATTCCCGGTATTTTATTGGCCACAATGCAGGCGCCAATGCCGCTGCCGCAGATAATAATACCGCGCCGCGCTTTCCCTGAAGCCACCGCCTCGGCGACGGCCAGCGCATAATCGGGATAATCATCGGTCGGGACAAGTGTCTCGGCACCCAGGTCCAGCACGTCGTACCCGCTTGCCCGCAGCCAGGGCGCGAGCTCGGCTTTCAATGGAAATCCACCATGGTCAGCACCTATGACAACTCGCAGCGTCATTTCTTACCTCCTCGCAGCAGTTTCTCAGCTTCACCAGCCACATGTTCGGCGGTCAGGCCCAGTTTCTCGTATATTACCTTACCCGGAGCGGAAGAGCCGAAATGAGGGATGCCGATAATAACCCCTTCATCAGAAACATATCTCTCCCATCCCAGAGGGCTGCCCGCCTCAATTGATATCCGGTATTTTATGCTCCCGGGCAACACTTTTTCACGGTATTCTATCGGCTGGGCATCAAATAGCTCCCAGGACGGCAGCGACACGACACGCGCTTTTATGCCCTTTTCCTGCAATAATTTGCCGGCGTCCAGCGCGATGTGCACCTCCGAGCCGGTGCCCATAATAATCACTTCAGGGGTCGCGGCCGCCTCCCAGAGAATATAGCCTCCCTGCCGGACACCGCTGGCGGCAAATAAAGTTTTACGGTCAAGCACCGGCAGGTTCTGGCGACTGAGCACCAGCGCCGTCGGGCCGTCGTGCCGCTGCAGGGCTATCTTCCAGGCTTCTACAGTCTCGTTGGCATCGGCGGGGCGGATGGTCACCAGGTTGGGGACCGACCTCAGGCCGACGAGCTGCTCTATGGGCTGGTGGGTCGGCCCGTCCTCCCCAACCCCCACCGAGTCGTGGGAAAAAATATAAATTACCCTGAGCCCCATCATGGCGGCAAGGCGCACCGGCGGGCGCATATAGTCGTAAAAAACGAGGAATGTGCCGGTATAAGGGATAACACCTCCATGCAGAGCCATGCCACTGGCGATGGCGCCCATGGCATGTTCCCGGACGCCAAAGTGCAGGTTTCGGGCACGGTAATTATCGGGGCCGTATTCACCACCGTCCTTCAAACCTGTCTTCGTCGACGGGGCCAGGTCAGCCGAGCCACCAATCAGGGAACGTATTCTGGAGGCCAGGATATTCAGCACCAGCCCCGAGGCCGACCGGGTGGCCACCGGCTTGGTTTCTTCCTTGAATAAATTGTCAAGGTCACTGTCCCAGCCTGCCGGCAGGTCGCCGTGCAGTTCTTCTTCCAGATGACGGGCATCGTCAGGGTAAGCCCGGCAGTATGCCTCCAGCCTTTGCTGCCATTCGTTCTGTTGTTTCCTGCCGCGTTCCTGCGCTTTTCTCAGGTGATTCAGTGCTTCTGGAGGCACGGTGAACGGTTCTGCGTATTCCCACCCCAGCTGCTTTTTGGTCAGCAGTACCTCTTCCTCGCCAAGCGGCTCACCGTGTGCGGCCGCCGTACCGGCTTTATTCGGGCTGCCATAGCCGATAATGGTCCGGCAGATAATCAAACTTGGGCGCTCTTTGTCCGCCTGCGCCTCGTGTAGCGCGTCGGTAACGCTGGCGATATCAAAACCATTAATCGGCCCGACAACCTGCCAGCCGTAGGCCTGAAATCGCTTTTTAACATCTTCCGTGAAGGTGATACCGGTCTTGCCCTCAATGGAAATGCCGTTATCGTCATATAGGTAGATGAGCTTGCCCAGACGCAGGTTTCCCGCCAGAGAAGCCGCTTCCGAGGAAATGCCCTCCTCGAGGTCGCCATCGGAGACTATGGCATAGGTATGGTGATTTATGATTTCATGGCCCGGTCGGTTATAGCTGGCTGCCAGCCAGCTCTCGGCCATGGCCATGCCCACGCCGTTGGCGAACCCCTGCCCGAGCGGGCCGGTGGTAACTTCAAGGCCTGGAACTGTCCCGTACTCGGGGTGGCCGGGTGTCCGGCTGCCCCACTGGCGGAACTGCTTGAGGTCATCCAGCGACAGGTCATAGCCGGTCAGGTGCAGCAGCGCGTATAACATCGCCGAGGCATGGCCGCAGGAGAGGATGAAGCGGTCGCGGTCCGGCCATTTCGGGTCCTCCGGGTTATGCTTGAGAAACCGGTCCCACAGGACATAAGCCATCGGGGCTATTCCCAGCGGCGCTCCGGGATGGCCTGAATTGGCCTGCTGCACGGCATCAACCGCCAGAAACCTTATCGTGTTAACGCAGAGCTCGTCAAGCCTGGGATTGCTCATGGTTTATTCCTCCAGCTCCCGGAATGAAAAAATGGCAGGCGGTTTTCTGCCATTCTACACTGACAGACACTGTTTTTCAATCGGGAAAAAGGGGAGGACCGTCATGCGGTCGAACCGGGATTAGGGGGCTGACTCTCTTCTTGTCCCCATTTCTGCATAATTTCTTTCAGGCGCTGCGCCAGCTTGGGATTGTCACGCAGGCGGGCAATAAAAACGGGACAGCCTTCAAGCAAAGAGTTCTGCGCAGCCGTGGCCATGCTGGATAAAAGGTTCTGCATACCCAGGTCAGCCGGCTGGGCAACATTTATCCCCGGCGCCGACTCCAGCTGCCGCCGGATATCTTCGGCGGTGAAACGCATCGGCGTCACGCAGGTCTTGTACCAGGGACATTCCTTGCACTGGACTATACCGTAAGCCTCATCTATAACATCGTCCATCTTAAATCTCCGCTCTTCATTATAGCAGCTACGGCATGATTTTGACCAGCTTCGACTCAATTTCCCCTGCCGTGAAAAAGGCGCCGACTTTAATATCGCGTATCACGCCATCGGCATCAATAAAGAACGTGGCCGGTATACCACGTATGTTGTAGGCAAGAGGAACCTCATTGCCGGCAGCCAGCAACACTGGAAAAGTGTAACCGGCGCCTTCAATGAATCCTTTCACTTTAGTCGGATTTTCCTGTATGTTGACCGCCAGCAGGACCAGACCCTTGCCGGTCCATTTTTCGTATACATCCTGCAGAAATGGCATCTCCATACTGCAGGGGCCACACCAGGTGGCCCAGAAATTGAGCAGGACCGGCTGGCCGCGAAAGCCACTGAGCGACACCTCCTGCCCATCAAGTCCGGTTAGCGTGAAATCCGGCGCCAGCTTACCTATCTCCGGACCGGAACTCGAGCAGCCAGCGAACAGGACGCCCGACAATGCCATAGACACAAGCAACAAAAGCACGGTTATTTTCAAAACTTTATTCATAATTTCCCCCTGCAAAAATCTCAGGCTGCGAAAGTCGAGAACCAGTGTATTTGATTGGTCAGCGTCAGAATCCCGATAACAATCAACAGCAGGCCGCTTACTATGTGAATTATCTTTGTATAACGCTGGATGCGCCGCAGAACCGGGATAAGCGAGTCGAAAGCCAGGCCGATAACCAGGAACGGCAGCCCCAGACCCAGAGAGTAGATAGCCAGCAGATAGGCCCCGTGCCAGGCAGTGGCCGTATTCAGAGCAATCGCCAGAATGGCACCGAGTATCGGGCCCACACAGGCGGTCCAGGCAAGGGAGAAAGAAGCCCCGATGACAAAGGAGCGGAGGTAGCCGGTGGTGCTCCCCAGAGACGGACTCAGGCGTTTTTCATAATTCAGCCACGGCACTTTCAGCGCCGCCAGCAAAAACAGGCCAAATGCAATTAAGAAGCTGCCCGAAATTTTATTGAGCAGGGCAAGGCTGGGGTTGATGGCAAACCCGGTCAGCCCGGCAACGGCCCCCATGGCGGTGAAAATAAGCGAGAAGCCGAGGACGAAGCTGAGTGAGTGCAAAAAAGTGGGCAGGCGCCGGCCCGAGCCCTGTTTATCGAGCAGCTCCGGCCCGACCAGGCTGGCCAGATAGACCGGGACCAGCGGTAAAACGCAGGGCGATAAGAAAGAAAACAGCCCCGCCGTGAAGGCAACGGCCACCGAAACATTTTCCACAGTAAGATTCTACAATGGTCTTCCGCCTATGTCTAATGATATAAGTCACATTTGGGGCACGTGGACAAGAATCTGTTTCGGTCTTATAATTTTAATATAGCCCCTTCTTTGTGGGCACAGTAAAGGAGAAGAGACATCAAGCCGCTCAGTTTTTCACAGATTTCAATGTATCAAACCTGCCCGCTCCGGTACAAACTGCAGTACATCGACAGGCTGAAGCCGAAGGAAAAGTGGTACTTCAGCTTCGGTTCTACCATACACCTCTGCGCCGAGCATTTTTTTCGGGTTAAAGTGCCACCGCCTCCCACGCTGGAAGAACTGCTGCAGTTTTATGAACAGAGCTGGCGACCTGAAGGCTACGAGTCTGCCGAAGAAGAGGCCAACTATAAAGCTTATGGTCGGGAGATACTGACGGCGTTCTATGAAATTCACAGTCGCGATTTTCAGATGCCGCTGGCCGTGGAGAAGCTGTTCTACATAGATATCGGCGGCATAAAACTGAGAGGGTACATCGATCGAGTGGACAAGCTGGCCAGCGGCGGGCTTGCCATCGTCGACTATAAAACGAACAAAGAGTTATTCACCGCAGACTACCTTGATAAAGACCTCCAGCTGACCCTTTACCAGATCGCCGCCGAGCAGCTATGGCAGCTTCCAGTGGAGAAATTAACCCTGTATCATATGAGGTCGAATACGCCGGTCAGCTGTCCAAGTCGCGGCCCCGCGCAACTCAATGACGCCAAGCAGTTAGTCCTCGACGTTGCCGATAAGATTAACGGCCGGATTTTCCCGGCCACCGAGAACGATTACTGCCCCTGCGACTTCCCCGAGCACTGCCCCTACTACCGCCATCTTTACAGCGCAAAAACGGAGGAAACAACAACCGGAGAAACGCCGGTTACTGTCATCGGCGCAGATGAAGTGGAACGTTATGTATCGCTTCAGGCGCAAATCAAAGCTCTCCAGCAGAACCTGGATGAATTGAGACAGGAAATAATCGCTTACTGCGAAGCTAAAGGACTGAACCGTGTCTACGGCCCGGAGAACGAGATAACCTATCAGCTTGTCGAGATGACCGGTTTTGATGAAGATGAGGTCAGAGCCCTCCTTGAGCCAGAGGGTCTATGGGAGAGAGCAATCGGCCTTGACCAGTCCAGGCTGAAACAGCTACTCGATGACGAGTCCGTAGCCAAGGACATAAAGGACCGGATTAAATCCCTCAGGCAGGCGATATCCTTTCAGCAGCGCCTGCTGGTGAAGAAACGCCAGAACGACGATAAAGATACGTAGGCGTTTTTCTGTTTTCTCACATTCAAGTGAACTGCTTTTCCACCGCGGCAACGGCTTTATCAACGGCATTGACAATCATGCCCAGCTCATCGTTGGTCATGGTCAGCGAGACCATCATCCAGAGGATATCGCCGTACCACGTCGAGCAGGCGAACAGGACCCCGTTTTCCCGACCTGCTTTGCCGATAACTCCGGCCACGGCAGCGCGGTCAGCAAACAGCTCCTTTGTCTTCTTGTCTTTGACCAGCTCCACCGCAATCAAGCCAGCATTGGCGCGGACATCGCCCACGATGGCCGACTTGCCCTTGATGGCGCCCAGTTCCCTGGCCATGATGTTGCCGATTTCCTTTGCCCGCGCCAGCAGGTTGTGCTGTTCCACGTACTCGATGCCGGCCAGGCCAGCCGCGGCGAGATAACCCGTGCCGCCGAACGTGTACCCATGCTGCAGTGCACTCTTACCGGTGAAGGCCTCAGCAATCTCGCTCTTCACGTGCGTTCCTGCCAGTGCACCACAGCCCCAGGACAGGTTCTTGCCCAGTGCCAGCATATCGGGCACTATGCCGTGCTTCTCGCACTCGAACCAGAAGCCGCTGCGGCCAAAACCGGTGATTACCTCATCACAGATAAGCAGGATTTCATACTGGTCACAGATTTCTCTTATTCGCTTCATATATCCCGGGGGCGGTGGAATGAGGCCCAGTCCGGTGTTGGTGGACTCGGTGATGAAGCAGGCTACTGTTGACGGGTCTTCAAACTCAATGACTTTGCGCAGCTCCTCGGCGCACAGCAGGTCGCACTCCGGGCAGGTCAGGTTATAAGGGCAGCGATAGCAGTTCGGGGCGTGGATGGCCACGAAGCCGGCCATCAGTGGCTCAAACGGCGTGCGCCGGAAGATATGGCCGCTGGCGCTGGACGTGCTCATACCCATGCCGTGGTAGTCACCGGGGTAGCGGTGGATAACCTTGTATTTCGTCCCCTTGCCCAATATCTTCCAGTAGTGTCGGGCGATTTTCATGGCGGTCTCGTTGGCATCACTGCCGTTGCTGCTGTAAATGGTGTATTTCAAACTGCCCGGCGATATCTGGGCGAGCTTCTGGGAAAGCCAGACCACCGGCTCGGTGGGCGCGAACAGATTGGGGGTGGTAACGACTATCCTGTCCATCTGTTTTTTCATCGCTGCCATCAGCGCGGGAGGATTGAAGCCCAGGGAAGCGGCAGCGCCGCACGAGTTCGTCTCCAGCAGGCGATTGCCGAAGCTATCGATAACGTAATTTCCCTCCCCGGCGCTGATGAGAGACATGGGGAGGTCGAAAAAGGTGGCGTCTCTCCCGAAAGCTGGCCATACGTATTCCTTGGCCGCGGCGACCAGTTTGTCCAGGCCGGCCGGTGCGCGATTTACCGCTGACTGCTTCATTCCATCTGCCTCCTGCTTGAATATTCCGTTCTACGGGGATAGTCTATCAAGTTTAATATATAGAGGTTTGAATTTACAAATACATCACCGTGTATTCGCCACTACTTGTTCAGTTTCACGGTGAGAACCTTGTACAGGTCTGGAATGGCGCGCAACTGCTGGTAGCAGTCCTCGGTTATCGGGTCGTCCAGACAGACCACCATCATCGCACCGCCGCCACGGTGCACTCCCCGGCTGACCTGCATCTGGCTGATATTGATGTCCGCATTGCCGATGATGGTGCCTATTACTCCTATCATCCCCGGACGGTCCTTGTGTTCGGTGAATAACATATAGCTGCCCACCGGCTCTATCTCCAGCCAGTAGTCACCCATCCGGGTCAGGTGGGTCCGACCCCGTAGCGATGAACCGCTTACCAGTGTCTTGCCGGCGGTGGTGTTTACCTCCACCGTCAGCATATTGGCATAGTTTTCACAGGTGGACTCCTTTTGCTCGGTAACGCCCAGTCCACGGCTATCGGCGATGATATCGGCATTGACTATATTCACGCGCTCTTCCGTAAGGCCATTCAGCAGACCGGCCAGCACGGCGACTTTTATGGGGGTGGTATCTTCTCTGGCTATATCACCCTGGTAGCGAATGGTCAACGAGTTCGGATGCCCTTCCAGCAACTGGACAGCAATTTTGCCGATGGTTGCCCCGACCTGCATATACGGCCCCAGTATCGATATGGCTTCGGCAGGAATCATCGGTGCGTTTACCGGAGACTTGGGTGGTTGCCCCTTGAGCACGGCCACCACCTGTTCGGCAATATCAATGCTGGCGCTTGCCTCTGCTTCCAATGTTGAAGCGGCCAGGTGAGGGGTGGTGATTACCTTATCACTCTTAAGCAATATATTGTCCTGTGCCGGCTCCTTGCTGAAGACATCAATGGCAGCCCCGGCCAGTTTACCCTTCTCGAGCGCATCATAGAGCGCTTTCTCATCCAGGATACCACCCCGCGCGCAGTTGATGAGCATGGCGGCAGGTTTGACCAGCTTGAGTTCGCGGCGACCGATTAACCCCCTGGTGCTGGCGTTCAACGGCACATGCATGGTGATGAAATCGGCTGTTTTCAGCAGCGCTTCCAGCTCAACAAGCTGTACGCCCAGTCTTTCGGCCCGGCCTTCCGTGACCATGGGGTCATAGGCGATTACCTCCATGCGCAGCCCCTTGGCTATCTCCGCCACCTCGGTGCCCACGCGTCCCAGGCCAATGATGCCCAGCACTTTGTTGCGGACTTCGACACCTTTGAACTCTCGGCTCCACTTCCCGGTATGGAGCAGACCGTGTGCCTGCGGAATGCGGCGCACCAGAGCCAGCAGCATGGCAATGGTATGCTCGGCAGTGGAGACAATATTACCCTCCGGAGAATTGACCACGATGATACCGCGGTGGGTGGCGGCATCCACGTCAATGTTGTCCACTCCGACCCCCGCCCGGCCAATAACCTGCAGCCTGTCCGCAGCGGCGATAATATCGGCGGTAACCTTTGTCTGGCTGCGCACCACCAGGGCATCATAATCGCCGATTATTGACCGCAACTCCTTAGAGGCAATCCCCTTTTTAACGTCAACCTCGTGATGCTGCCGCAGGATATCAATGCCCTGTGCGTCTATTGAGTCGGTAACCAGAACCCTCATAAGTCGTCTCTTTCCCGTGATTTCAGCGGAATGGCGTTCCGCCAACAACATAATGCTACACGAATCATATCTTTATGTCAAAAGACCCCCTCAACTTTTCTGTTTTTGTAAACCTTGACAGTAGAGATAAGGTATGTTAATCTGCGTCATATAGCAGCAGGAGATACCCGCAAGGGAGCCGAAGGGGAAAGTGGCCAGGAGGCACGACTCAATGTCACGAAACTCTCAGGCAAAAGGACTGCAGTAAATAACACCTCTGGAGAGACCCTTATCCGGGGTCACCGAAGGGGCAACCCGTGACAGGTGGGTGATCTCTCAGGTAAAAGGACAGAGGGGCTAGTCTAAGAAATATGGATTAGCCCCTTTTTGTTTGGGGCAAATAGAAAAACAGTCCGGAGCCGTAGCACGAAAATGAACCCGAAAGAGTACCGGTATTCACAGGAGCACGAGTGGCTCTGCCCGGAGCCTCAGGGCAAGGCGAGAATAGGCATCACCCGCTATGCCCAGTCCCAGCTTGGCGACATTGTTTTCGTGGATTTGCCCAGGGCCGGCACTCAGGTGACGCAGTTTGAGAAGATGGGCGAGGTTGAAACGGTAAAGGCGGTGACCGACCTTTTTGCGCCAGCCAGTGGCAAAGTGCTGGAAAAAAATCAGGCCGTGCTTGATGACCCGGCAGTCGTGAACACAGACCCTTATGGCATCGGCTGGCTGATAAGAATTGAATTGAGTCAGCCCGCAGAGCTGGACGCACTCATGAGCAGCGAGCAATACCGAGAGTATGTCGCCGGGCTGTCTCAGGAAGCACCAGAATAAACGAGAGGTTATGCATTTTGATGCCTTCACCGTATATCCCAAACACTGACCGTGACCGCGCCGCCATGCTGCATGACATAGGCGCTGGCTCAATCGACGAACTTTTCCGGGATGTTCCGGCTAAGTTTCGTGATGTCCAATTCGACCTGCCGTCGCCCCTGACCGAACTGGAGCTTGTGGAAGAATTGCACCGGCTGTCGCACCGGAACGCCAGCCTGGATGAATACGCCTGTTTCCTGGGCGCTGGCTATTACCACCACTTCGTTCCCGGCGTTGTCGGCCATATCACCGGACGCAGCGAGTTTTATACCGCCTATACTCCCTACCAGGCGGAAGTCAGTCAGGGAATCCTGCAGGCGATATATGAATATCAGTCGCTGGTGTGCCAGTTGACCGGTATGGACATCAGCAACGCCGGCCTGTACGACGGTGCCTCGGCGGCCGCCGAGGCGGCCCTCATGGCCGGGCGCATTACCGGCAGAAAAGAGGTGGCCGTACTGTCGACGGTGAGTCCAGCATACCGCGAAGTCATTGGCACCTATAGCCGCGGTCAGGATATAACCGTTAATGAGCTAGGGCCAGATTTTAAAGAAATACCTGATAAATGTGCCTGCCTGGTCGCGCAGCAGCCCAATTTCTTCGGCTGTTTTGAAGACGTGGCGCGCTATGCCAGTCTCTCACACAATGCGGGCGCGCTGTTCATCGTCATTTTTGACCCGATTTCTCTGGGCCTCTTTCAACCGCCGGCAAGCTACGGTGCGGATATCGCCGTCGCCGAGGGCCAATCGCTGGGCAGCCCGCTGAACTTCGGCGGGCCGGGCCTGGGTATTTTCACCTGCCGCAGGGAGCATCTGCGCCAGATGCCGGGCAGGCTCGTTGGCCGCACCACCGATGTTGAAGGCCGACCCGGTTACGTGCTCACCCTGGCCACCCGTGAGCAGCATATACGGAGGGAGCGGGCGACCTCCAACATCTGCACCAATGAAGCCCTGGTGGCGCTCGCCGCCACGGTATATCTGGCGGCCATGGGGAAAAATGGGATGCGCCGGGTGGCCGAGCTCTGCTATCACAAGG
>Ga0163203_1000299_pt1 | contig 13148 bp, 18 predicted proteins | sample PL_2010_330m_FD_113534 | JGI IMG/M metagenome (GOLD analysis project Ga0163203, IMG submission 113534) | Freshwater microbial communities from Powell Lake, British Columbia, Canada to study Microbial Dark Matter (Phase II) - PL_2010_330m | ecosystem: Environmental > Aquatic > Freshwater > Lake ... | reverse complement strand
GAGAGAAATAAGGAGAAGCTCGCCGCCTCTCAGCGGGACTACCGGGAGAGAAATAAGGAGAAGCTCGCCGCCTCTCAGCGGGACTACTGGGAGAGAAATAAGGAGAAGCTCGCCGCCTCTAAGCGGGACTACTACGAGAGAAATAAGGAGAAGCTCGCCGCCTCTCAGCGGGACTACCGGGAGAGAAATAAGGAGAAGCTCGCCGCCTCTCAGCGGGACTACCGGGAGAGAAATAAGGAGAAGCTCGCCGCCTCTCAGCGAGCGAGGAGGGGAGACCAAAATGAGTAAGACAATTAAGTTAGAGGAAAAGACATATCACCAGCTGGACCAGCTCCGGGGGAAGAGGGATACCTTTTCTGATATAGTGGCCAAGCTCTTAGCGACCAAAGAAGGAGTCGACACCATAGTCGGGATATGGCAGGGCCGGCCAGGAGAGGTTGCCCCAGGCCTCTACCAAGGAAAGGAGAGCCAACGCATTAAAGAGGGTAGGACAAAAGGATATGACTACTTTGGCCATAGCCTACCCGGAGAGACAGGAGAAGGTAATTAAATGGCGATTAGAAGCGAGAAGTTAGCCCGCTTTCAAAAGGCAAATTGCCGGAACTGTTATTGGGCAATTCAGGAGAAAGCAGGTACCGGAGAGCCTTGTTGCACGAAGCCGACAGACCTCAGCTATGCAGGCGCAAAGTGCCTTAGTAGACGAGACCAAAAATCTAAAGAGAAAGCCTAAGGAGGGAGTCTCATGCCTGACGAAGTGGGCAGCGTAATGCTAAAGCAGATAGCCGAGATCGAGCAGAGGGACGAGTCCCAGGTCCTGGCCGAGCTGGCCGGCGAGCTGCTCGAGGAAATGATCTACACCGTCGAGGTTTACGACCGGAGACGGAAAAAGACGGTCCGGAAGGCAAGGCTGTCCTGGGCCGGCACAAAGGAGGTAGCCAGGAGCCGCGGTAACATCGTCCTCTCCGAGCCGGTGGTCACCGACCTGGACGCCACCATCCGGATCATGGTCAGGGCGACGGACCTGACCCGGAACTTTACCGTCTTCGGCGGATGCCAGCAGCCGCGGAAGACGAAGGTCAACGACGTGGACCCGGATACCGGCGAGGTAACCGGTCACCACTTTGAAGACGATGCCTACTGCTTTCAGAAGGGACTCTCAAAGTGTCAGCGCAACGCCCTGACGCTGTGTATCCCGGCCGACTACGCCGCCAGGTGTATCGACCGGTTCCTTTTAGCCGCCGGCAAGGCAAAGCAGCTCCCCCAGGATACGAAAAAGGGGAAGGCGCCATCTAAGTCTCAGGTCAAGCCGCTGGAGGAGTGGGAGAAGATCACCGAGGACATGGTCCCGGATTACCCTCACCTGGAGCCGATTATCTGGGACCTGTGTAAGATGCAGCCGGTCGCACTCTACAAGGAGCTCGGGGTTAGCTCCCGGACCGACATGACAATCCCGGCCTGGTCGTCTTTTCTGACCATAAAACGAAGGTATCACCCGGGACCTGTAGAGGAAAAGGAGGACTAAAGTATGCACAAGTACGAGAGACAATGCTGGAGCTGCGGCAGCCGGGACATGGTAGACGGGGGGAGCTTTGCACAGTGTGGCAAATGCGGTGCTACCTGGAATGAGCTCCCCCTGGGGGGATCCTCACCGATCACCATAGTTGACGAGGAAACCGGAGGAGCTCCCAGGTCTGGTAAGCTGACCAGGGCCAGGCCCTCAAGTACAGTTCAGCGGCGCAGTGCGCGCGCTCGGGGTGATCCAACCGCCTCTCCAGCTCCAAAATAGGGGCCAGGATAATGCCAGGTAAGGCGTCAGCCACTTCTCGAGGAAAGCCTGACCATGCTCGGCCAGGTACCGGGCAATAAGGAGGAATAGCTTATGAAAGAGAATAAGGCTGGAAATCTGCCGCCGGTACGGCTCGAGGTACCGGGGGATGACAGTCACCAAGCCCTGGTCCTGCAATTTTCGCAGGACGCGGAACGCCGTCGCCTTGGAACACCCTGGTTCCTGACAAAGGGTGGCTATCTTCGCGTAACACTGGCCATAATAGGACCCAAATCGAGCTGCCCGCAGGGTGAACTCCCGCTCAGCCGGCGGCAGGCGGAGGACAGTTTGCAGGCACTCACGAATACGGTCATAGCGCTTAATAAAGAGCTCTCTGGGGAGGATACGGCGATATGATGAGACACCATAGTAACGTGTATCTCTCCATACCTTATCTCTATTACCTCTTATTATCTGAGAGGAAACCTTACTATGGGGTCTCATCGAGTCTGGGAATAAGGAGAGCTGAGAGTTGAGGGGTAACTTGACAGGTGAGAACGAATGTTCTAAAGTAGTGGTGGGAGTGATCGTTTGCATGACTAAACTCCTTTGTAAAATAGTCCCCGGCTTTGCTGACACCAGGTCTGGGGACTATTTTATTATCCCCCCTGAGAAAAGTCAATGAGACAAATGTTCTAAGTATAAAAATAAAGGAGGTATCTAATGTACCAGGTATGGACCAAGGAGGAGTACGCGGAGGGGTGGAGTAAGGTAGACTGTGGGGACCTGCAGGCGGTCCAAAGAGAGATCCTGAAAGCTGTAAAAGACGGGAAGGACCCTCTTATCACCATGGAGATCCCGTTCGACATCAGTATTAAGATTAAGGAGGCTGAAATTGGTAAAGTTAAGGAAAGTAAAGCCAGGCGAGGTAAAGGTCCCGGACCTGAGGGTGAGGGCGAAGTTCGACCAGGAGCTGATGAGCCAGTTCCAGAGCTCGATAAAGGAAGCGGGGATAGTGGCCCCGGTGATAGTGTGCCAGGTAAATGAGGACCTGGTCCTGGTAGACGGAGAGCATCGCTTAACGGAGGCAAAAAACCTGCTGCTCCCGACGATTGACGTGGTTGTTTTCGAGGGAGACATGGTAGATGTCCTTACCAAAAACCTGTTCTTAGACCACATGAGGGGTAAAACCCCGGTGTCGGACATGGTTAAGGTTATCGGAGCTCTCTATAGCGACTATAACCTCGACCCGGACCAGATAGTAGAAAAGACCGGTCTTACCCGGGACTATATCGAAAAGCTGATCAAGATCTCCGGAGCCAGCCCCACGGTCCAGCAGGCACTCGACGAGGGGGTGATTGGCGTGGGCCATGCTTTTGAGTTAAGCCGCTTGCCGTATGCCATTCAGCAGGAGGAGGTGATCGCCAAACACCAGGTGTGGCGCTTCACTGTCAAAGAGCTGCATGAGCAGGTTGACGCGGTGCTAAAAGAGATGCAGTTAATCGCTGAGACGCCGCCAGCCGCGGCTGCCGCGGGCCCGCGGCCGGTACCTGTCTATCACTGCGAGGGGTGTAAGGACGAGGTTGAGCCGCGATACCTGAGGCCGGTTATGCTGTGTCCCAACTGCTTTGGGGAGGTCTGGAGGCTGGCCAAGCTCCGCCCGGCAGCGGAAGAGAAGATCGAAGAAGAGACACCTACCCCCTAAACAGTTTGGCTTCCGAACTGTTTTGTCCCTGGGGGGAGAAAACAGGGGGGAGCTGACTCGTCGAAAAAAGTTTTGGAGCCGGTAGAAATTTTACGTTTGCCGGCTCCTCTTTTTTCTCCAGGAGAATATATTACTCTAAATCATATACTAAGAGTCAATTTTCAGCCTCAAAAAGGTAGGCGGGGTAACTCGTTTTTGTCACGTTTTTGTCACGTTTTTGTCACGTTTTTGTCACATAAATGGGGGGGGAGTGTCTCATTAAGAGGGGGGCTCAAGTCTCTTCCGGCCGGCGGATAGCCTGTACATTCCAGTCTTTAAGGAAGCCGTCTCCTATCTGGGTAATGATAAAATCGTAGTGGGTGTACTCTTTATCTTTAAGGAAAGGTTCCAGGTGAGCTGCCAGCTTCTGGGATAAAATCGAGAAGGTACGAGCTGCATCCTCCCCGTTAAGCTCATCTACCCAGAATACCAGGGACTTTATCGTCTTAGGTTTCCCGGTCTCTCTATCGGCGATGGTCCTCCCTATCTGGTAATCGTCGGTAAAGTGCATCCGGGTAGGGACTCCCGGTGCCAGGGTGATATAATTCATCAAGAGGTTGGTGGCGGTTAACTGATAGTACAAGCTAGTATGTGCTAGTAAGTGATGGTACATGATAGTTCACTCTCCCAGGTACTCGTCGGGTGTCATGAGTATAGCCTCGAGCTCAGGGGTTATTTCCTTCTTTAATATTGCCATGGCGACCTCATCCGAGACGGCATGGTAGACCGGGGGAGCGCCAGGCTTAACTCGGGCTTCACTCATCCAGCCGGCCTCAACGTCTTCCCAGAGCTTGATGATACCAGGAGAAAAGCCGAAGCTCAAAGCCAGTAGAATAGTATCCCGCGGGACCTTGGTGCCTACTTGTGCGAGCAGTCCCCCTCTTTTCTCCCAGAGTGCTTGATAGGCGGGATCAGTAGCCGTAATACCGTACCGCTCCATGGTCCCCAATGTCCTATCCAGCTCATGTATCTGCTGCCAGTAAACGCCGCATCCCATGGTTTTTAATCCACCCCCAGGATCTCTCTGAGTCTCATTATCTCGGCTCTCTGGTCCCGGTACTCTGCGGTAAAGTAGTGCTGACGCTCTTTAACGTAGTCGGCAATCCAGTCCTGCCAGGAGACGACCACCTCGACGCCAGCAGCATCAGCGGCCGCCTTGATCCAGTCTATCATCCAGGGGACCACCAGGCGGCAAACTACCGGCTGCCCGTCATAGTAGGGCAGGTCCGGGGTCCCCGGGATCATGCCCCGGTAGTAGGAGAGGTCACCGATGCCGGCCTTAATATCACGGATCTTGGCTTCGATGAGGTAATAGCGCTCCGGAGTCCATTTGACGGCATCGACCCTGGGGCGGGTAGGCCTGAATATGGCGGCTGCTTTCCCCAGGCCGTAGCGGTCGATGTACTCCTGAGGGATTGGCCCCAGCTCGACGTTGAGCTGCCAGCCGCCTTCTGGCCACTCCTTCAACATGTACTCGGAGATGTACCGCCGCTCTCTCTCTTTTCTAGCCATAATAACCGCCGACTCGGCCAGGATCTGGTGGATATCTACCCCCTCAAAACCGCCGTGAATACCAACCTGTTGCCCTCTTGACAATCTTACTGCTAAGGGATGATACTGTCAATAAATGCCTGGCAATTCCGCATGAGGTAATGAGTTAAAAGTAAAACTAAAGGAGCAAAAAAGTGGCAATTAAAATAAAGCCAATCGATACGTCTGCTACTAAGTGGACTGAAAACGCTGGGAGAGCAGCCGCTGAGTTTGCAGCCAACGCTGAAGCCGCCGCCGATGAGTGGCAGCGGAATACCGCCGGCGCCATGGACAACTTCGGGCAAGCCATCACCGCCCCTGGTTTGAAAGAGCGCTTCCGCCGGGGTGTCATAAAAGCTGGAGCCGCCAAGTTTGCCAGGAAGATCCGCGACGTCGCCAAGGACCGCTTCGGCCCCGGAGTCGCCGCGGCTCTAGATGACTACAAGGCCGGAGCCGAGCCCTACTTCTCAACCCTAGCCGGTATTACCCTCTCCGCCAGGAAGCCCCGCGGCGATCCGGCTAACTACAGGCGGGTAGAGGAAATCGGCAAGGCGCTGAACGCTAAGAGACTGGCGCTGCTCGGTGGCGGGGGAGGTTAGATAAATGAGGGTAAGAGACGCAGTAATTGAATATCAGAAAACGCTTGACAATGCTGGCACTCTCACCAAAGACCTCGACCTGGTAGACCCTGTCTCAGCTCTCTATCTGGAGTTTGAGGCCACCAACGGCGGTACCAGCAATAAGAGAAACTGGATCTCCGATGTCATTACCAAGATTGAGGTTGTTAATGGTTCCGATGTGCTTTACGGACTTAACCTACTTCAGTTGGAAGCCCTGTTTTTCTACAAGACAGGTAGAATGCCTACCATGTTTCCCAGTGAGTTTGCCGATGGTATTCAGCGCCATGGTTGCCTCATTCTCTTTGGCCGACATCTGTGGGACCCTGATTATTGTATGGATTTCACTCGATACGCCAATCCGCAGCTCAAGATAACCTCAAACCTGAATGCGATTAGAGACGTCGGGGTTGATGGCTTCCTTACCGGTACCCTCAAGGGTTCTATAGTTGCAAAAGTCATGGAAGACTCTCCAAAACCCTCTCACTACCTGATGGCTAAGGAAATCAAGGCCTTTACCAGCGCAGCCTCGGGTGAGGAAAGGATTGAACTACCTATCGACTACGTCTACCGTATGCTTATGCTGAGGTCGTACTTGGAAGGTATCGATATCGAGTACCCCATGCAGCAACTTAAATTCACCTGCGACACCGATAAGTTCGTCATGCTCAACCGCTATGTCAAGCAGCTTGACGCTGAGGCTCTAGCCTTGTTTGGTACCGGCAGTTTGAAGCACGATATCTTCGCTAGTAACCACGAGGTAGTGAGGACGCCCTTTAACAAAGAGCCAGGCGCTTCTATTACCGAGTATGAGCAGGATGGCACGAACCTCCATGCGATTACCTATCACTGGGGCGGGGCGATGTACCTTAATTCGGCCACTCATGCGGGGGTTCCCGACGCTGTCGACAAGAAGTGGACTACCATCGCAAGAGGGCATTCTCCCCATGCTACCCTGCCTATACCCTTCGGCTTGATGGATAGGCCGGAGACATGGTTTGACCCCACTCCATATAAGAAGGTAGAGGCAGTCATAACCCAGAACTACGCCGCGTGTGCCAGTCAGGTAGTCCTGGAGCAAGTACGACCACTATAGGTCTACTAAAGCCAAAGTAAGAGGGGGAAGGGTTAATTCCCTCCCCCCTCTTGTAAAGGAGTCGTAAAATGGAAAGCGAGGAGTATTCCTGGGCTTGGGTAACTGGCGATAGGCTGCTCTCTCATGGAGCTTGTGAGCTGGTCTATGCGTTTATGGCTTCCGATGGTCAGACTACCGGTAAAGCTATCTTCTATGATGGTGAAAACACTACCGGGGGTATGATAGTAACGATGGAGTCTCCTGCTAACAACGGTAAGGCTTTTAGTCCTAAGCAACCTGTGTATTGCCGTAAGGGGCTATATATAGACTTCTCCGCTGGTGTTGGTGTTTTTATCCAATGGCGAGAGCGAGGCTCACCTAAATAATCAATTACACAAATAGCTGAGGCTAATTATGCTGTTCACCGCAGACGTCACGGTGCCTAAGAGCACTACTGAGACGGCGCCGGTAACTCAGATACTACCTATTGCCCACGGTATCATTACCTGGGTGTCTGTCTTATTTCCTCCCGGCTGCGCTCGGTTAGCTCACTGCGTTATTCTTCACCACGAGCACCAGATAGCCCCGTCCACTGAAGATATGGACCTCTCCGGAGACACCTTCCCCATTGTGTGGGAGGAGTATTATGAGAGCTATCAGCCGCCCTACGAGCTCAAAATCAAAGCCTGGAATGAAGATGATACCTATCCTCACACGATTACCATTAGAGTAGCTGTCTTGCCCCGGAAGGCTATTGTAGCCCTGGCGATAGTTGATACTATAAAGAGCGCGCTGAGTTTCCTGTCACCAAAACGAATATTCACCGGAGGTAGTTAAATGCCAAGAGGCCAGCCTGATTATGGTCCGCTAGCGCCTAAAACAGCAACCGCCTCCGTGTCCGATATGGGGGAGATCGCCGCCAGGCTGGGAAGTCCCGTCGTCTATGACAAGCGCGGCGATGTAGTTTTCTATGACGACTTTGAGGACCCGGTACTAAAGTGGCGGTTGACTGGCGCGGTACCTGGCGGCTATGTTAGACATGACTCAACCAGTGTCCGGTCGGGCGCCCAGGCTCTCCGCTTTTACGTCCCGGGTAGCGGTAATGATAACATTTCAGTCTATCGAGGGATTGGGGTGCTGGCCAGCAAGAGCCTGGGGCTGGAGTTCTCTTTCTCCTACCTGAGAACTAACTGTCACTTCCGGGTGGCTCTAATCTATTATGATGGCGAAAATATACACCAGGCGGAGGTCAAGATCGATGCCAGCGCCCTTGACCTCTCGGTCTATAATTCCGCTGCCGGCTGGACGCAGGTGGCCAGCTGGGGTGCGCTCTACGGCAGTGAAATGCTCTTTCATACGGTAAAGATGGTGGTGGACTTCGACACCGATAAGTATAAGCGGTTGCTTTTCGGTCCGGATGAGTATGATGTCTCCACAGTTGCCGTCCTCACTGACACCAATACTACTGCCCCTCATATTAACATCCGTCCACTTTTGGCCACTTTAGATAGTGCGGTAGGGTATCTTATAGGTCTTGACGATGTTATCCTGACCCAGGAGGAGCCGTAGAAAGTCGAGGGGGGTGATATAATGGGTGAAGGTATATGGGCATGGGACGATACTAACAAGGTCTATCGTAAAGTAGCGGTCGACGACCAGGGGAGGTTGCAGATAGTGTCTTCAGTAGCTGAGCTAAACGATATCGGTGATGTTTACGTCCCCACACCGACCGATGAATACTTTTTATACTGGGACGACCCAAACTCGAGGTGGGCATGCCGCGCCCTGGTCGCTGCCGACATACCTAATATCTCGGCGGCCAAGCTTACCTCGGGAGAATTGCCAACTGCCAGGCTATCCACCAATATAAAGACTCTAACCATCACTTTTATTATCGATGGCGGCGGCTCGGCTATCACCACCGGCGAGAAGGGTCACCTGGAGATACCCTTTGCCTGTACCATCAGCCAGGTAACCATGCTCGCTGATCAGTCCGGGTCAATAGTGGTGGATATTTGGAAAGACACCTATGCCAACTTCCCACCGACTGTCGCTGATACCATTACGGCAGCAGCCAAGCCTACCATAACTACAGCTCAGAAGTCTCAGGACAGCACTTTGACTGGCTGGACTACCGCTATTACGGCCGGCGATATACTAGCTTTCAATGTAGATAGTGTTACCGATATTGAGAGGGTAACCATAAGCCTGAAGGTGGTAAAGACATAATGGAAACTTTAACAGTCTATTCTGCTGTTGATGGTGCGATTAAACACCAAGAGGCTGCCCTTACTTGGCATAATCTTGTTATCGCTGCAGGGTCAGGGGTTGACCAAGCTGCCACTCAAGAATGGGTTCTTTTACTTATGGGGGAGGATACCGAAGACCAGTGGCAGGATTTGCGTAGAGGCATATTTGTATTTCCTACAGGAGCTCTTGGTGCTACTGCCAATATCATCTCTGCCATATTTACCCTATATGGGTATGGTAAAAATGATGCTTTAAGTGCAACTCCTGATATAAACATTTACTCTGCTGCTCCTGCAAATGAAGCTCTTTTGGCTGCCGGGGACTTTAACTCTCTAGGAAATACACCTTTGTGTGATACTCCTGTAACCTATGCTGGCTTTAACATAGGCGACCCGGGAGACCCCAATAATTTTATCCTCAACGCTGCTGGTTTAGCTTACATCAACAAAACAGGTAATACCTGCATAGGTACGCGAAATGCCAACTATGACGTAGCTGATGAGCTAGACCCGAACAATCACGACCCAGCTTGGGTATCACACGCCTATTCTGGAATTAGACCATGGATGACTGAGAAAGGTGCCGGCTATCAGCCCAAGCTGGTAATTAGTTATACAGTAGCAGCAGTTGGTCGTTCTCACGGTTATATAATAGGTTGAAAGGAGTTTGATATGAAATGGACACCTGATTTAGTAATCGCTTTAGTCCTGGTAGTGGGCTGCCTGGCCTTAATCTTCACCGGAATCGATGGTGAAGTAAAGGGTATCCTCATTATGGCTGCCGGCTGGGCTTTTGGCTCACAGTATCAGACCAGGAGAGTAAACAAGGGGGTAAAGTAATGGCTGCTGAATACAAGGTACTCAAGATTGACGAGATGATCAGACCCGGGGAGATCGCCGGAATAGAGAAGTTCTACCGGCATACCATCAAAACCAAGGGTAAAATAGTTCTCACCGTGGATATCGATGAGAAGGACTTTACCCCGGAGAAGGCAGCTCCAATCCTGCAAAAGGCAGCTGTCGAAGCCGATAAAATACTAGCCCTGTGAGGCTCTTATGCAGTTTATGAACTGGCTCATTCAGGGCTGTAATGACGCTTCCAGCTTCTTTTACTCTATTTACCTCGAGGTCCTCGGCTGGGTTTACCCCTTCCGGTACGCTGCGGGCTTCTTTTATCAGCTCTGCCTGATCTTCAACGACCTGGCATGGGACTTTTACTACTTCAACCAGTGGGTCGACGATGTTGCCGCTAAGGTAGGCAACATCCTGAGCTGGAGCACTATCTGGAGCTATATCCTTTCGAACGTCCCCAACCTGACGGCTATCCGGGACTGGTTTTACAGCTGGTGGAATAACGTGCTCTCCGCGGTGAACTCCTGGTGGGCTTCCACTCAGAATACGGTTACAGGCTGGATAGCTAGTGCCCAGAGTTACCTTCAAAACCAGATAAACAGCCTCAACACCTGGTTTACCAATCTCCAGGCGCAGATAAATGCTCTTATAGGTAATCTACCATCGTTCAACGAAATCCTGAGCTGGTTTGCCGACTGGTGGAGTAACGTCTTAGGTAAAATCATAGCCTGGGGAGCTTTACCGGCCCAGCAGATACAGAGCTTGATCGATAGTGCGTTCGGGCAGAGAGAGCCTTTCTGGGCCGGCTGGCAGGATATAAGAGACAACGTTATCGAGTTCTTTAGCGACCCCTTAGAGTGGCTGTGGTTGAGATTTACCAACTGGTTTCTAGGAAAGGAGTAGTATGACGACGCCGGCTGATAGGTTTAAGAATTGGATAGACTCCCTGGCCGATACCTGGAAGGAGCGGCTCCGCGGCTGGATGGCTTCCTGGGTAAGCTGGGGCCTGGAGCTTTTCGCCGATATACTGGGTAAAGGGCTGGGTGCCCAGATGCCCGAGCTGCTCGATAAGTTAGAGTTAGCCTCTGCCGGTTCGCCGGAGATACAGGAGCTGGTAAAGAGGGCCCGGAAGGGCGGCGGCCAGTGGCAGGCGATCCTTCTGGGCGGCCTGGGAGGAGCGGCGGTCGGTGGGGCGGCCTCCTCGGCTCTATTCCCACCGCTGGAGAAGATAAAGCAATTCATGTCGGCCGCAATACCCTTTCAGCTGTCCCCGGTAGGCACCTTAATCGCCCTCCACTATAGAAAGCTGATAAGTGACGAGATTTATACCGACCAGCTGCACAAATACGGGTTTGACGATGCCGGGATAAAAATGCTGGAGGACTCTTTCTTATTCTACCCCTCACCTGCCGACTTGGTCCACTGGCAAGCCCGTGAAGTCTTTGAGCCTTTGATGATATCGAAGTACGGCCTGGACGACGAGCTCGGGGAGATACAGCGAGAGCCGTTTTATAAAGCCGGCATGAACGATGAGCAAATTACTAACTTCTGGAGAGCTCACTGGGAACACGCTTCCTGGATGCAGATAGTTGAGATGCTGCACCGAGGGCTGCTAAAGGAAAAAGATGTCCGGGACTGGTTCCGGTTAGTCGAGATACCCCCATTCTGGAGACAGAATTTGATCGATACCGCTTACACCTGGCCGACCAGGGTTGATGTCCGGCGCTGGTGGGATATGAGGACCATCGACGAGGCGGAGCTCCGCCGGCTTTACTCCGGCATGGGGTATCGTGGTATCAACCTCGATAACTACATTCTATGGACCAAGGTATATGTCGCCTTCCCTGACCTGATGGCGCGGTGGTCGAACGGCTGGATAACGGAGGACGATGTCAGGGAGGAGCTCACCGGGTTGGGTATGCCAGCGGCCCGGGTAGAGGAGATGATACAGTCTAAAATCAAGGCGGTGGACGCCGGCAAGGTCGAGGAGGGCAAGGACCTTAACAAGACCGAGATATACAAGGGGGTAAAGAAGGGGACTATCTCCCGGGACCAAGCGATTGACTTACTCATGGACCTGAACTACACTCTAACTCAGGCCGAGTACCTGCTGGATATCAACGTCGCCGCTTTAGAGGGCAGCCCGGAGACCTACGAGGAGTTCAAGGAATTAACCACCAGGTATAAGATAGCGATCGGAAAGGCGGAAAAGGCTATGCCGGAGGAGCTCAAACACGCTGCCGCTGAGGTTGTCAGGCTGACCAAAGAAGTCAAGTCTCTACAGCTGGCTGCCGAGGAAGAGAAGCGCGGCCTGGTTAGCGAAGAGATTATCCCCGAGGAAACAACCAAAAGACTAAAAGGTCTCCAGGTTAAGCTGCATCGGGCTGAGTCAAAGCTGGCCGCGGCCAGGTCCGAGTACGACCGGCTGGTAGCGGAGTGGCGCCATGGTGGGGTTTAAACGTTTTAAACAGGGTAAACCCCCTCCCGATCCCGACGAGGAGGAGGACGACGACGAGGAGGAATAAGAAGCTGAGTGTCAGCCCTGATTTTAAGCGGGCAGCTCTTCACTTCCCGGTGGGGGTATTCACCGCCTGGCTGGGGACGGTATCACCGGTGACATGCGGGGTATTCGGAGCCGGTTTCCTAGTCTATGAAGTCATGGAGGACTGGCGGATAAAGGACCGCAGCTATAAAGATGTACTAGGCTACCTGGTGGGCATTGTCGTTGGCAGCTTTCTCCTATGGTCTGGCGCTCTGTAGTCGAAATCCAGGCCCCTTAAACCTCTTTTGAATGGTATAGTACCCGTGGTATTGCAGGTGATACCCCTCCCTTTTATTTTCCATAAGAACTATAGTGCGCCCCTACCAGCTACAGTAACCCAGTAGACTATTGACACTGGTGGTATACTGTGGTAGACTGGGTGATGAGGTATCAAGGTATTTGGTGTACCAAAAAAGAAGGCGGGAATGTTAGTCGCTCAAGGTTTTAAGTGTTCCAAGTGCGGTGCTGAGACAGAATGGGATTTTAGCCTCAGCCCCGATCCCCTCTGCCCTTCTTGTTGGGATAAGTTTATAGATGAAGACTACAAGGAGAAGCTCGCCGCCTCTAAGCGGGACTACTACGAGAGAAATAAGGAGAAGTTCGCCGCCTCTAAGCGGGACTACTACGAGAGAAATAAGGAGAAGCTCGCCGCCTATCAGCGGGACTACCGGGAGAGAAATAAGGAGAAGCTCGCCGCCTCTCAGCGGGACTACCGGGAGAGAAATAAGGAGAAGCTCGCCGCCTCTCAGCGGGACTACTGGGAGAGAAATAAGG
>Ga0163203_1000295_pt1 | contig 13220 bp, 9 predicted proteins | sample PL_2010_330m_FD_113534 | JGI IMG/M metagenome (GOLD analysis project Ga0163203, IMG submission 113534) | Freshwater microbial communities from Powell Lake, British Columbia, Canada to study Microbial Dark Matter (Phase II) - PL_2010_330m | ecosystem: Environmental > Aquatic > Freshwater > Lake ... | reverse complement strand
GACCAGAATAGCGACAAATATATTCAACAGGTAATTCGTCAGGTGATATGCAAAAGGGGCGAGCTTGAAAAAATGATACTCTGCAGCATAACTCACAATAGCTAAAGGGCAATAGCTGCCCGTATAATCGCTTGTAAAGATCCCACTGAGGTTCTGAGCTGAAAACTGCCGGATCGCCTCATTCTCCATAACATACGCAGGATCATCCCAGCCAACAAAGTCGTTAAATAAAGAAGGCAAAAAAGCGATCGCTGTAACCAGAATGACTATCGATATCAAAATCAATATCGCAGTGTTTTCGCTTGCTTTGCCCGGATTCATGGATTTCTCCATGGGTTTAATCATCCTCCAGCTGCCTTTTCCCTTACGTTGCGAATATAATCAAGGTTGATCCTGGCTTTCTTATGGTTCGGATCGATCTCAAGGGTTTTCTTGAAATATTCTTCCGCCCGCTCGTATTCACCCTTCATATAATACGCGTACCCCAGATTGTTATAAGATTCCGCGTGATCACGATCAAGCCGTACGGCTTCATTAAATAAAAAGACGGCCTCATCGATCTTCCCTGATTTTCCTCGCTCAACACCCAGCACGTTCAATAGATCAACTTCCCGGGTTATATCTCTCGCGCTCTCCGCGCGTGGCACCGCCAGCCCCCCCCCTCCACTCTGGATCTCCTTCTGACGCGCAAGTACCCGTTCGAGATTTTCCCTGGCCGTTCCATATTCCGGATTGAGCATTACGGCTATTTCAAAATACTTTATCGCCTTATCAACCCTGTCTTCTTTCAAAAAATACATGCCCAGGTTATTATAAAATGACGGGGTATCAGGGTATCTCTCCAAATAGTCAAAAAACAGGGTTCCGGTATCCTTCCAGAGACCGCACCTTTTCCATGTCAGAACTGAAAGGGCGATAAGCGCCATGGTGAACAAAAAGAGCATCGCGGATCTTATTAGCCTGGCCTTTGCGATGCTGCTAGTGAATATTCCATTAGCGATAACCGACACTGCGTAAAAAACGCCGATAGAAGGTAAGTACATATACCTGTCAGCGGCAAAATCATCCCCTGCCGGTATTATCTTAAGAACGGGAGCTATGGTGATGAGAAAAAAGAGGGTTCCAAAGATCATCTTTTTGGAATATCTCCTTGAAAACACCGCAAAACCCGCGAGTATGACCAGGATCGCTATATAATATTTGATCTCCCCAAAATGTTTCGAAACCACTGCATGGTAGGGGTATCCTATCGACAAATTGATCGGAGCAAAAACCTTGGACAAATAAAAAGGGATCGCCTTTGAAAGGAAATAGATCTTCGAACCCGCACCCAACTCAATGACTCCTGTCGCGCCGGACAATACCTGGAAATGTAGATTCACAGCTCCGAATAATAAAACCAGCGCAAAGATGGGAAGTTTCTCACAGATCAACGTCTTGTTCACTTTCCGTCCCAGGAAGTAGTCCAAGAGGACGAGTATGAAAGGCATCGTAACGGCCATTGGTTTTGATAAGAGGGAAAAGCCCGTAAACAAAAAACAGAGAAAATAATACCTCTTCCTTTTATTCCTGAGATATATCAAATAAGCTGTTAAAGCGAGCATGTAAAACAAGGCACACAATAAATCTTTCCTTTCAGAGACCCACGCAACAGATTCCACATGCAACGGATGGAGCCCAAACAGAACGGCAGTGATGAAAGCCATGTTCAGATTAGACGAAAGCAGGTAAATGAAATAAAATACTAACAGGCTCACTGAAATATGCAACAGATAATTCGTCAAGTGGTATATGAATGGATCGAGTTTGAAGAACCGATATTCTACGGCATGGCTCATTATCACTAACGGACAATAACAGCCGCCAAAACTGCATGTAAAAGCCTTTTTAATGTTCTGAGCAGAAAAATTTGAGACGGCATCATTTTCAGTAACATAAACCGGATCATCCCATTCTATAAACCCGTTAAATAATGTCGGGAAAAATGCAACAGCGGTCGCAAAAACGACCAGAGAAAGATATATTATCAGTAAATGTTTATCGCCGTGGAAATTCACAATTATATTTTTACTTGCCGTTGACTGCATACCCTAACTTCCGCATGGACTCTATATTAATCCTGGCTTTCTCGTGACCCGGGTCAACTTCAAGCGCTTTCTTGAAATACCCTATCGCTCGCTCGTGCTCTCCTTTCAAATAATATGCGTAGCCAAGATTGTTATAGGTTTCCGCGTTGTTCGGGTCAAGTTCCAACGCTCTATTGAACAGCAGAATAGCTCTGTCAAGATTGCCGGCCAGCCCTTCCCTCTTCCCTAGCATGTTCAATGATTCAATTTCTCCGGCAATAGCCTTTTCCGTCCCCGGCCGCGGCCTTGCCTTGTCCTCTGATCTCTTCTCTATCACCTTCAGATCTTCACCGGGCATGCATCTTTTCTCGGAAAGTTCATCATGACTTAAACGAACTTCATCAGTTACATCTATTAACTTAAAGGGATTCCTTGCTGTAGAGAAGTAGACCTTGTCTTCTAATAGCTCAAGATTGGTCCCAAAATAGAGATTTAAAAGCAATCTAAATGAGTTTACAGGCGTAATACCATCGTATAAATCCACATAATCGTATTCGGGCAGATAATAAGCATTTAAGATCGAAAAGCATTCCTTGAAATAAGTCCTATTCGGGTCTTCCCAGACCAGCATGGAACGAGGCCCATGATCTGACTGCAAAATAATGATAGGGGGCTCTTTTGATCTTGATAATATCTCATCTATGGCAGATTTCAGTTTTTTATTGAGAAAAATGAGCTGGTCTCTGTACTGTTTGATATATTCATCCCTGGTAAGCCTGCCCGGTCTGATGAGCCAGTTTGCGTCAAAATCCGTAATTGACCATGGAGCATCGATCCCTTCCCCGTTTGGCCCAAATACAAAAGGAGGGTGCGGAAGTTCAATATGGGCGAACACAAAAACAGGCGGGTTTAATTCAGCGGTATCACCGAGATTATCAAGTATAAAAAGAAGTCTTTTTCTATGCAGATCATACTGGTTATCAGATCCTATTATCTCCAATACCGCCGGTACAGGAGTCATGTTTATTAGTGTATTCTGGAAATTATCGAAAACATATCTGGGAGTTATGTAGATATCGGCATTTCTTATCTCCGTCTCACTGCATCCTGACGAAAAGGCCACTATTTTATAACCGAGCTGCTTCAGGAATCTGAATACACTGTTATATCTTATGAGATGTCTTACCGGATCAAAATTATTTGATTCGATATTGACATAATCCAGGAAATTATCGAAATGAGCAAGATTCAAAGAAGTTGATAGAGCCAGGCTCGTCTGACAGTAATTAGAAGTGGATTTGTTTAACACGTAAAAACCTTTCCCCCTCAGATAATCGATAAATTCTTTGTTGTCATATCCATACACCTCTTTAAGGACATCCTCGGCCGCGTATGCATCTACCACTATCAAAAATATATTCGGTGAAACGGCTTTTTCCTTCTGTGAATCCCGCCCCTCCCGACTTATATCCACCTGCGCGCCTTGATCACGCAACGCCCTTTTTGTCCTGCTCTTATATATCCCGATATTGATAAAAGAAGCGAGGATCAGAACGGCAGACACGATATTTAAAAAACTTGTAAGAAGATTCAAGCTCCTGCGGGTCTTTACGAGAAAAAAGGTGCCAAGAGAAAAAATGATCACCCAGATGGCCAAAAGAACCATGTTTGTATCAATGGATAATTTTCCACCCGTAAAATCAAAGCTTTTTTGGTCTATCGCTTGATAGCACTGGCCGTAGGAGAAAAATAAAAATAAAAAAATCGTTACGATCAACCCCGCTCTCATTTTATCTTTAACTGCCAATCCGAGCAAAACCCAGGACAGAATAGTAAAACTAAGCGTGATCGCTACAGGCAAATACATCGCACCCGGTGGAAGCTTCCCTATATTGTGCGAATAGAGAAAAAGAACGGGAAATACCGCAAATAAGATCGGGTGTACGATAAATGATCTTTTCATGTGTCAAATCTCACAATTCTATATTTCATCAGCTTTTGGCGATCGGTCCCCGGTGCTGCGTAAAGTTTCCAGATTTCTTCTGGCGATCTCATAATCCGGATCAACTTCAAGCGCTTTCTTGAAATATTCTTCCGCGCGCTCGTAGTCCCCTTTCAGATAATACGCGTATCCCAGATCATTGTAAGATTCCGCGTAATTCGGATCAAGCTGGATGGCTTCCTCAAAAGACGAAATTGCCTGGTCCAGGTTCCCCGCCTTACCCTGTATTTTACCCATCTTGTTTAAGATTCTGCTCTTTTCAAGCGGATCTTCAACATCCTCTAACTGTCCTTCTTCAGGGCCTTCTTCTTTTTTCTTATAGACAGAAACCCAATATTTAGAAATTGGTTCGTACCCGGCAAATTCTTTTCCCCAGTAATAAATGGTCGACTTTGGCCAAATAATATCAACAATTCCGACTCTGTCATAATATTTTTTGGCATATTGTTCATACCAATCGAATATTAATTTGTTTGAATATGGTCTGACCAGCCAGGATGTGTGTACATTCACAAAAATTATAAATTTCGGAGAGACCTCCTCGATCTCCTTTATCATCTCCCGTTGCATTTTCAACGCAAAATCATGTTCCTCCATCAGTGCATAAGTGTAGATATACCCCGTAGCCGAATGTCTATCAGAGTAAAAGTAAATCTGTGGTTCTGATCCTATTACAGCAATACGATCTCCTCCTTTGGAGTGCTTTTTGATGTAATCAGCAATCTTCAATGATTCAGGAAAAGGGTTAAGGCCATAAACCAACCGGGATGCCAGCATTGGATCCACCCTGAATAAAAAAAGCCTCTGCTGGTACACTGTATAGGAAAAAATAAATATGGCCAATAGGATTGGCACCCCTCTTCTTAAAAGTAGAGTCTTCCTCGAGAAAAGGCAACCGACAGAACTTATACCTATACCAGCTAATAGTGATACTGAAGGGAGGAGAAAAATAAAATAATGTGGCCTGAAATAAAAACCCAGACAAACGGAAAAAAAGGAAAATACAAAAAAGGGGGCAACAAATAAACTTTGAGGGCGTATCTTTCTGTTCCATATCGGCGCCAAAAGTCCAACAGCTGCTAACCCCCAGATCAAAATTGACAAACTAACCGTGTCTATTATTCGTTTTTTAAAAAATCCCCACCTGAGGGTATTCGATAACACGTATTCACGCGCATAAGTGAATGTCCAAAACCAGAATTTATCAAAGACCCCGGATAATAAAAGAACCAGAACAGTTAGTGTAAATGGCAGCAATATGGCACTCAAAAATAATCCGCATCTTAATGCGCGGTTGAACAGTGTATCTGTCTTGCGATTGAACAAATTAAAACAAAAATACAGTATCGCAAAAATTATAAAAACTATGGCATGTTGTTTTATGATGAACGCTATTCCGAAAAGTAATCCGCTCCAGAAAAAATCTTTCATGCGGTTAGATTCAATGCCTCTCAATAAAAGCAATAATCCACCTATTACGGGAAGGATTACAAAATGTTCTGCGTTGGCAAAAACGCCCAAGACCGAAGGGTCCAGCGATAAAATGGCAAAACTTGCAGCAGCTATTATTCCGACAAAAGAATCATAAAGTTTCTTCCCAAGCAGAAACATCAAAATGATGGTCGAAATATTTACGGCCAATAATCCCAGATGAATACCTTTGGGTGTCTGGCCAAAAATCGCCATAATCAATGCATAGACCGCGTAGATTCCCGGCATTTTCATGTTATATGCTTGAGCATAAGGCGGGATGCCCTGCAATATGAGTTGCCCGGCATAAGCATATTCGCCTTCATCGCGTTCCAGCGGAACTTCTAATAAACGGATCCGGAGCACTGCTGTTAATACTACAATGAGCAGGACTATGCCCCATACCAAATATCTGGAATGCCTGAGAAGGATTTCTTTGTGCCGTATTCCCATCCTAAAATTGAAGCTTTCGCCCGGTTTTAAAAAATATCGGAAACCGGGCTATTTTAAATTTCTGGAGAACAAACATTATAGCCGTAAAAAGAACACCAAAACCATATACCATGCTTCTTTTTAATCCTATTGATGATGATTCTTTCGTATACTGTGAAGGAGCTGTAATCTCCCCGATCCTGTAGCCAAAATAAATAATCTGAGCAAGTATCTGATTATCAAACACAAAATCATCAGAATTTTCCAGGAGAGGAAGGTTCATCAGGACTTCCTTTGAAAACGCCCTGTATCCGGTGTGATATTCTGAGAGCTTCTCGCCAAGGAGAACATTCTCGACCAACGTAAGCATTCTATTTGATAAATATTTATAAAATGGCATGCCTCCCTTGATTGCCATTCCTCCTAAAACCCTCGAACCTAAAACCACATCAAACATGCCGGAGGTAATAAGCCCGGCCATGGCCGTTATTAGTTTGGGAGGATATTGATAGTCTGGATGAAGCATGACCACAATATCCGCCCCCCTTTTAAGGGCTTCCTGGTAACACGTCTTTTGATTCGCGCCATAGCCCATATTTCTTTCATGTTCGTAAACCGGAAGCCCTAATTTCTTTGCGGTCTTTATGGTTTCATCTGAGCTATGATCATCCGTCACGAGAACTTCATCTACAATATCTTTCGGGATATCATCATAAGTCTTTCCTATCGTCTTTTCAGCGTTATACGCAGGCATAACAACGATTATCTTTTTCCCCTCTAACATGACACCCTCCCCAAATTTAGGCCATAATTTAAAAATAGCATAAAAATGCGGAAATTCAAGCAATTCGGACTAAAATTAGTGTCTTCTTCGGAAAGCGGCGGCGAACATCCGCGATTTCCGAAAAAAATGCCAGAGAAAATTGACACCAAAGATTATTCAGAGTATACTTTTCGGTAATGGAAAAAAAAGGAGGGCAGTATGCAAGGTCCGCAAAAAATGAATGTGGCTATCGGGTCTCTGGTGCTCCTAGGATTTCTTTTCATAGTATTCGCGGTAATTTTAAATCTCAAGGGAGCAAATCTGTTGTACCCGTATATTAAAAATGCTGTGAGTTACCTCATAGCAGCCAATACCTGCTTTCTTGTAGCACTTATTGTTTCCACTTTCGGCAAGTCTAAATAGAAACGGGAAGAAACACTCTTGATCTGTTTCATGCTTTTAAAAATCCGGCTATTTTCGTAAAGAGCTCTTCTTTTGTGATCGGTTTCTGAAGAAAATCCACATGATCTGTTTTCTTGAAATGCTCCAAGTCATCGGGATTCAGGACACTGACCACGAGTATTGGGATGTCTCTTACCGCTGAATCATCTCTTGCGCAAGAAAAAAATGAATCACCGGGCATAGGTTCCATAATAATATCCAGGATTACCAGATCAAAGATCCCCTCTTTCAGCCTTCTAAGACCTTCAACAGCATCTCCAAGGATATCCACCTCGTATTTGTCTGCCTGGTCATTGAACATGTTCCTGTAGATCTCCTGCATGTCCGTATCATCTTCGACTATTAAAACTCGTTTCATTCGTGTCCCTGCAGCCATCGGCGCTCTCCTCCGTTTTGTCACTGGTTATCATTTTTACATAACATATCACGCTTTTGGCAGGCTGATCGTGACAACAGTGCCCTTTTGGGCGCCCTCGGACTCTACTTCGATCCTGCCTTTATATCTTTCGACGATCTCCTTGCATATCGGCAAACCGAGCCCCACCCCCGGAGTCGTTTTATGATGCTTGTAAAATTTATCAAAGATCCCGTCCTTCTTTTCGATACCGATGCCAGTGTCCTTGACCCTTATTTTTACCATTTTCCCGCATACCCTTGCCGACAGCTCGATACTCCCACGGTCCGTGAATTTCACCGCATTATCTATGATATTGAACAGCAGCGTTTTTATCTCTTTCTCATTCGCCAGGATCTTATCCGCGTCCCCTGAGATGCTTACTTTGAAGTTGAGCTTTTTGTGTTCAACTATATGCTTTGTTCCCTCGATTATCTCATCCATTATTTTCCTGAAAGAGACACACTCTTTCAGCGCTATTGTCCCCTTCTTCTCGGCCTCTAAAATACTGTTGACATCATCGTGAGCCTTATCGATATTGTCCCGCATCATCCGCTGCGCCTTTTTAATTTTACCCGCGTTTTTGGCCTTTATCCCCTCTTCGCACAAGTAACAAGCCATCTTTGCCATGGCGATCGGCGTTTTTACGGAATGTGAAAAATTCCGTATCAGGTTGCTTTTGATCTGTTCTATCTCTTTGCGCCCGGATATCTCAACCCAGTTCGCAAGGTAGTACTTTAGCTCCCCTTTTTTCTTTACGGATGTAGCGGTTATCTCGACCCAGAACCGTTCCCCGTTCTTTTTCTGAAAGAGTTCTTCAAGCCTTTCCACACCCCTGTCCATGGCAGCGTCCAGTTCTTTCCACGTCTTCCGCTCTGTTTCCTTCGTCCACCACGGGTACGGGGCCTTTCTCCCGATGATCTCCGCGCAGGAAAAACCGGTCAACTTTTCCAGCGCGGGATTCACATACTTCACGGAAGTGTCGGGGTTGATAACGATTATTGGATATGGGGAATTGTTCAACAGGCTTGAACTGAACTCATCGCTTTCTCTCAACATCTCCTCAGCCGCTTTACGTTCGGTAATCTCCGCGCTTATTTCCAGGACCCCGCTTACTTTATTGTTTTTATTCCGCACGGGATACCCGCGTATAAGCCATACTCCCCCGTCAGGAAAAAAAATTTCCGCTTTCTGGGGCCTTCCGGTCTTGAGGGCCTTTAACACCGGGCAGCCCGCACAGGGGCGATCCCGTTTATGCCAGATCTCGTAACAGCGACGGCCGCACAGTTCTTCAGGTGATACCCCCATGGACTCGGACGCGGCTTTGTTCGCCCATATGATCCTGAGGTCTTGATCCTGATAAGCTATCAACTCTGATACCGTATCGAGTATGATCTCTTTATCATGTTCCAGCTTAAAATGAGCCATTATATCAATCCCTTGAAATCAATCCCGCGATAAACCACCAGATGGTCCTGCGCCTGCATAAGAGGCCTTTTCTCCCGCCAGAACTTCTTATAAACGAACTCCGTTATCTCCTCTCTCTGGGCCGGGCTGTAATTATGCACGACCGGATGCAGAAGCACCATCCATATCACCGCCATGAACTTCTCAAAATCAGCTGTAAAGAACTGGACATGATCGGTCCTTGAGAGTACCTGCGCCTTTTTAAAAAGAGGGATCTTCTCCAGTTCCTTCTTGAACTTGAGCAGATCCTGATTATTGCGGTGCCCGAAGAATTTTCCGACAAAATGATTATAAAGCCAGGTAGTGGTGTACTGGTTATCATCCTCAGCCGTCATGAGCACAGCGTGCATCGCTCCCGTCGGCGCCAGGATATTCCGGTACAGGTTATCGAAAAGGCTGCTCCACATCGTTTCTTCGCAATAATAAAAAGAGTGGTGAAGCGTGATAAGATCCGTCTTTATCCCATCGAGTCTGGCATTCAGAAAATTTTCAGATCTTCCCGGATTCAAAAAGACCTTTTTATAATCCCCGAGAATGGTCTTCACATGACCGGTTTTCTGTCGCTGTATACGCTCCTTGACAATGTCAAGTACTGCTCTCTCCACGTCCAGGAGATAAAGCCCGCCCTTGAACGCGGTCTCCAAGATCCGGAACTGCGGTTCCGCGCTGGAGCCTATTGAAAGGGCCCTCATGGTCTTAGACAACGGCAACGCCTTGCTTAATGTCCTTATGACCGATGCAAGTTCCTCCCCTATATGGACCTTGTCATTACTGTAACGCGACCAGATCTTATCCGCCTGATAGATGTTGTAATCAGCGACTTTGATCCCCGATTCTATCATCTTTCTGTTAATGTAACGCGACATAATATGATTTTACCTCTCTATGATGCACCTTTCAATAAAATTAAATTGTTTTTTTCAGATTCCCTCTTTCCCTTCGGCCTGCCCCTCGACTTCGCTCGGGGTAAACTGGCCTCGGGATTTCCTCGGGCCTTCGCCCTCGGTCACGCAGGAATGACAGTAGGGCCGTCGTCCTCGGTCGGCCTCGCCCGGAGGGCTCGCCACTTCCTCGGACATTTCGTCCTCGGTCGGGATGACACGTCGAAAGTTCCCACAATATGCTCCATTATTAAATTGATCGGAAGCACGCGGATATAAATAAAAAGGCCATGGCATTTTAATCCGCCATGGCCCTCAGGTTTTACTGGGATCCGCCAAGATCACGCCGCTATAAGGATCGCTGCGACCCTGTCATATTCTTCACGGGCGTTATATTGCTCCGCGGGCCTGTAAGAAAGATAACCTTTGATCAATGTGGAGATATCTCCGTTTACGATAGCACGTATGTAATCCCCTGCGGTAACGTCATCTGCCAGCGCAAAGTGAGACCTTATATAGAAACTTAACGCTTTATATATGTAAAAATCTTCCCTGACGTCTTCGTCCATACGCCTGGAAAGAAGCATCATCGCGTAAGTATTCACCTGGAATTTTCTTACATCTTCACTCTCATCCACCCTGGCGCTCAGAAGAACTTCTGTATCGGTCCTTATGAACCTGATGCCGGCCTCCTTCAATCTTTCAAGCTGGTCTTGCGGCAGACTGGTCGGAACAAGAGCTATTGCGCGTTTCACGATGCCTTTGGCCTTTGCCAAAGTATTTTCAACGAATTGTTCATGGGTTTTCCCGCTAATTGTATCAAGGTTGAACCTGTCACCGAACTCCTTCCTGTGCGCTTTAAGTTCCCCGTTTTTATAGAACTCCGAGGTAACCAGCAGCGTATACCGGTCATGGGGATGGGTTGGTATATAGGGCGCCTCAGCGCTCCCCACCGCAGTCCTTTCAGCGTCGATTTTCGCCCTTTCTATGGACAGCGTTATTTCGCGCGGCGTCATCATGGCCGGGTCCGTCTCCATCTTTACGCTCTTTTCCATGTCTGTAAATTCCTGTTGTATGGCAGGATTCGCGATCCTGTTCCCAGCGACATCGACCGAGTAGCTCAATTCAGGATAAATAGTGGCTGCCTTTTCCAATCCATACAGCGCCATAACAGCGAGATATTTGGCTGCTCCTAAAGATATATCTATGGAGGTCTGCCGCGGAATTACAGCCGGAATATTCGGCACGCAGTAAAACAGGTTCCCGTTATCCAAATATACCGGCGCGGCATGCGAAGTCGCCTTCACTCCTTCAACTCCTCCGCCCTGGTCGATATCAACGACTGTAAAGACCTTGCCGTCTCCTATACTCCTCAACATATCCATGTCTATAAGATGGCGTGCCTTCTTGCCGAGCGTATATGCTGTCGTGCTTATCCCGTGCGCTTCTTTCAGCGCATCCTTCACAAGATCCCCCCACCTGCTGTCAATGACGCTTACCCTGTGTAGGTCCGCCTCAGCGAATTTTTCTTCCAGCCACTGGATCCTGGATCTATTCCTTTCGATCACCGTAACATTGGCTCCCATGAGCGCGAGCATTCTGGCCTCGTTATATCCGACAACACCGCCGCCGTATACCACGACATTGCGTCCGGTCAGATCCAACAGGGGGATCGGCGGATTATTTGTAACGTCAAAAGCTGCGAGCGCCTGGTTTATATCCTCCTCTAAAGTTTCTTTATTTTCAAACTCATCTCCCCCTTTCCAGCTCAACAGATAGAGTGCCATTTTATACGCGGCAGTAACGCCGGCCTTTTGGCTCGGGCCTTCCAGGATCGGCTTCCTTCCTCTCGCGAAAACATTTTCAAATGACACAAATGCAGCACCGGTGTTTGCGGCATCAACCGTCCTGTCCGCGCTCTGGGCAAAATGGTTGAAGTTGAATATTATTTTTTCTCCAAGCTTTTTGACGACCCTCGCTACAAGGCCCTCCTCATCGGGACTTTTCTGCAGTTCCTTTATGTGCTGGACAATCTGAGCGGTTTCAAAGACTTTTTCAGCTGAAGCAGCTATTGACGCTCCAGCTTTTTCATATTGTTCGTCTCCAAACCTCGAACCCTCATTTTCGCCACTTGTTCCTGTTCCTCTTTCCACTGTAACGTTTATACCTAATGCCGCGAGCGCGTTCACGATATCCGGCACGAGTCCGGTCCTTCTCTCCCCTTGTTTTGTTTCGCGGATCGCGCCTACTTTCAGGGGAGTTTCTAATACATCCGGGTTAGCTTTAAGTATCCCGCGTATCTCCAGCAATATCTCCTTTAATCTTTCTCTTATCTCTTCTTCTCTTTCGGAGGCGGCGATATACATATCATCTATTTCCTCGAGCTTCCTGTCTATCCTGGCGATGACCCATTCATTCCTGCGCTGCGCAAATATCTGTTCCTCTTTGTGATCCGCTTTTTCAGCCTTCCTGTTCATCGCCAGCCGCGCTATTGTTGATTCTGAAGCTGCTGCCCGGTCAAAGTAGAACCTGACTTGCGGCAGGACTTCCGGCAGCCTGAGTCCTGAGGCAGGATTGTCCTCGGTGATATCAAGGTCCAGTGTCCGGCGCACGGATTCGGCTTTCATCTCACGCGGCACTATGATATGAATGTGACGTGCTGAGAAAATGGGTGGAAGCGTGAAGGTGAGCGCGTGGGTGGGAACTTCTGATATAGTATTAAATTCACCATCCAGTACCTGTTGTACCCGTGATTCTTCTGAAAGTCGAACTACTTTTACGGTCTCAGGATCTTTAAATCTGGCTCCCGGAGGGTCGTTAAACGCAACATGCGGAAGTTTCCCTATGCCGCCTACAACAACATCAAAGTCCCCACCATGTTTCTCAAACTCATCCACTATCCGATCCGCGTGTGCCCGCGCCTCGGCTTCCAGTTTCCCTGTCAATGTCTTGATCTTCTCGTCATTCCCTTCATCAATCGCCCGTCTAAGGGCAACGGCTGTATCATATGCCAGCCTGTCGTTAAAGTAGTACGTGTTCTCGGGTCTTATATTAAGCTTTTTGAATAATTCTTTACTTAGAACATTTCCGAATAACTGCTCCGCGTTTTCCTCCAGGCCGAGATATTCGTCCATATGAAAAGCGATTATGCCTTCCGCTAATTTTTTCCGCCTCGCCTCGGGCAACTCTTCCCACAATTTGATCAGCCATTTCCATGTGGAATGCTGTGAAGGCGCTGACGCGAACAACATAACGGCCTTCCCCCTTTCGTCTATGGCCCTTT
>Ga0163203_1000294_pt1 | contig 13258 bp, 14 predicted proteins | sample PL_2010_330m_FD_113534 | JGI IMG/M metagenome (GOLD analysis project Ga0163203, IMG submission 113534) | Freshwater microbial communities from Powell Lake, British Columbia, Canada to study Microbial Dark Matter (Phase II) - PL_2010_330m | ecosystem: Environmental > Aquatic > Freshwater > Lake ... | reverse complement strand
GTTCAGCGGAGACCCACCCTGCCCGGGGTGCGTTGCCATTCTAGCCCTTGCTGATGAGTTCGCCAGGAAATATAAGGGTAAGCTGGAAGTAGTCAAGCTCATTGGAGAGGAAGCAACAGCCAAGAGCTTTGACGAGCTTCTCGAGCCGGAGTTGGCCCAAATTGAGGATGTTGGCAAAATGTTGGCAAAGGACTCAGAGCTAGATAGTGAGCCGCACAGGAGTCGAACCTGTAACCTGCTGATTAAGAGTCAGCTGCTCTGCCAGTTGAGCTAGCGGCCCATATTTGTGTAACTGCTGTTCCTTATTTTAACACCACGCTGAAGACGATGGCAAGAGAGGTCAGTAGCTGGGGGTATTGACCAAAGTCACGATTGGTGCTGACTCAGATACAAAAGACCAAGCCAAAATAAAACAGGGGAAACTGGCACCAACTCCAATCTCCCCTGTTTTTTAGTTTGCCGTTGATTATAATGAGATAACTTTTACTCTCTCGTACTTGTATTCGCCGGCTTCCTTCACTACCTTCCACACCTCAAAGTCGCCCGATATCCGGTCACCTACGGGACTGAAGGTTATGATGCCGCTGACGCCGGGGTAATTCTGTCCTATTTCTAGTAACGCCTCACTTATCTTGGCTCCGTCGTAACCGCCCTGTTCTATGGCTAGGGCCACCATTTTGGTCGCATCATAAACGGTGTCAGCGTAGACTCCTGGTGGTATACCAAAATCGGCTTCGTAAGCAGCAGCGAATTCTTCAAAGGTAGATAAACCCTCTGGGGCGATAGGACTGGTGCCGATGACTGCTTTCTCCATAAACTCAGCGGCTTCGACCATCTCCAATGTATAATCGGAATAGACACCCTCAGCGGCTACCCACAGGATACTATCTAGTCCCAGCTGAAGGGCTTGCTTATACACTATCTGGGCATCATCATGATAGCCAACATGGATGATGGCATCGGGATTCTGGTCCTTAATAATTTGTAGCTCGGTAAGGTAATCTAACTTTGCTAGGTCATATTTTATGGTGGCTACAATCTCCGCCTTACCAGCCAGCTTCTCCTTGGCTACCTCTTCGATACCAGCACCATAAGTGTTATCGACGACAAGGGTGGCGACCTTCTTGTAGCCCTTCTCTAAGATAAGCTGGGTCATTGCCTCACCCTGCAGAATATCACTGGTACAGGTACGGAAGACAAATTGGCGCCAATCCTGGTCGGTAATTTCAGGTGATGTAGCTGAAGGTGAGACAATTACCACCCCTCTCTCCGCCACATAAGGACCACTGGCTATTACTGCCGGGCTAATCATAGGCCCAATAATCACTTTGCAACCGTTCACCTCCACCAGCTTCTTAACCGCCTCAAAACCCTGGGTTGTGTCGGTAGCTCCGTCCTCTACTATTAACTTGACCTGTTTACCATTTATCCCACCAGCCTCGTTGATTTCCTTTACCGCCAGTACGGCTCCATCTCTGATGATGCTGCCTATACCCGATAGAGCACCGGTGATATCCATTATTGCGCCTATCTTGATTTCCTCGGCTGGTGCTGGACCACATGCCGCCGCTGGTAGAACCAGCAACAGAGCGACAAACGCTAAAATCACCTTCTTTATCATATTTTTTACTTCCTCCTTTTTAGAAATTGCTCTGATGTTACTATGGGATTTAGTGTTTTGTCAATATCTTCAGGATTTAAATCCTAAATAGCGGCGTTTGGCAATATCATCAGACAGAATAGAGGCAGAATCACCCTCAATAACGCAAACACCGTCGACAAGGATATAACCTCGCTGTGAAGAATCTAAAGCCTTTTTGACATTTTGCTCGATTATTACTATGGCAGTACCAAGTTCTCTTACTCCCTCTATTTTTGATAGGATGGTAGTGGTGGCTTTAGGTGATAGTGATGCCAGGGGTTCATCGAGGAGTAGAACCTTTGGGCTAGCCATCATTGCCCGGGCTATGGCTAGCATTTGCCTTTCCCCACCACTCAAACTGCCCGCATATGCCTTTTTTCTTGCTTCCAGTTCAGGAAACATCCGGTAGACATCGGTTATATCAGCTTTGATTGATACCCTGTCTCGCCTGATATAGGCTCCCATTTCCAGGTTCTCATTGATGGTGAGGTTGGTAAAAACATTGTTGTTTTGAGGTACATAACCTATCCCTAGGCTCACTGCCCGGTCTGGGGTTATGCCGGTAATATCTTGTCCTTGATAAAGGAACCGACCCTTGAAAAGCTTGGCAAAGCCAAGAAGACTTTTAATTAGGGTTGATTTCCCGCTGCCATTGGGCCCGACGATAGCTACTATTTCACTTTCGTCTACGTTAAGGGAAACATTATGAACAATTATGACATCCCCATAACCAGCATCGATATTTTCCAGAGCAAGAATCGGCACCACTTATTTTTCTCCTATATATACCTCATAGAAGACAGGGTTATTTACCACCTCGGTGGGTTCTCCTTCAACAACTATTTTCCCTTTGTCCATAACGTAAATCCGATTGGCGAACTCCATCAGTATCTCCAATCTGTGCTCGATAATAAAGAAGCTCATCCCCCTCTGGCGGAAGTGTTCAATTTTCTCGAAGATTTTTCTTCCCAGGATGGGGTTGACGCCGGCGGCTGGCTCATCCAGCAGTAATAACACCGGGTCAGCCATAAGCGCTCTGCCTATTTCTAGTAGCTTCCTTTGCCCGCCGGATAATTCACCAGCCGGGGAAAAGGTCAGATGAGCCAGTTCCAGAAGTTCAAGAATTTCCATCGCCTTCTGGGCCAGCTCACTCTCCTGATGCTGCCATTCTTTCCTTAAGAAAAGGCTATTGAGCAGGTTATCACCTTTATGTTCCCGAGCTGCCAAAAGCATGTTATCCAGTGTAGTTAGTTGGTAGAAGAGGCGGGGAAGTTGAAAGGCGTTAACCATCCCTCTAGTAAAAACCTGGTGAGGGGCTAGGTGGTCTATACGCTTGTTATCGAAGTAGACATTGCCGTGGTCGGCCTTATGAAGCCCGAAGATAACGTTAAATAGTGTGGTCTTACCACTGCCGTTGGGTCCTACCAGCCCGACAATACTCTCGGTGTTCACATCAATGTTTACCCCGTCCACAGCACGGAGTCCGCCAAAGTTCTTGGTAATATCTCTTATTCTTAAGAGTGTCTCTTCCATTGTGAAGCTCTCTCCACTGCTTTTGTCTTGATTTTACTCTCTTTTAGTATACCACCTGGTCGGTAGAGCAGGATAAATATTATCAGAAGACCGAGCAATATATATTGTAAATCAGTAGGGTCAACGGGCAAAATTAGGTAATCCTTGATTATCTTTGCCCCCCGGTTAAAGAGTTGCACCAGGGTAGCCCCGAGTAGTGTTCCCCAGTTATTAGCCGGTCCTCCCACCAGGACCATTATCCATACGGTAAAGGTAAGCATAGGCATGAACATATATGGCTCAATAAACCCTATATATTGGGCAAAAAGAGCCCCGCCAAGTCCAGCTAAGGCTGAACCCATGGCGAATACCTGAGCTTTGTATTTGAGTCGGCTCTTGCCTAAGGTTGCGGCGGCTATTTCGTCCTCTCGTATTGCCCGGAGTATCCTGCCATACGGTGAGTTAGTCACCAGTTGGACAAGGATAAAACAGATGAGCAGGCAGAAAAAAATCAAGCCGATATGAGCCACAATCGTCATTCGGAAAGAGGCTCCCTGCCAGAAGATAGCCGGAGGGACGGAGATTCCCCAGACCCCGTGGGCAATCCAGTGCTCTGCCTTGACTACGATTCTGATAATCTCCCCAAAGGCTAGGGTTACTATTGCCAGATAGTCTTCCCTTAACCTCAGGGCGGGCAGGGAAATAAGAGAGCCGATTAACCCCGACAGTATGGCGGCGATAATAAGGCAGAGGATGAAGTGAAGCCCGGTTTCAATTAGGAGGGCATAAGTATAAGCACCGATAAGGAAAAAGGCTACCTTCCCAAAGTTTCCCAAGCCGGTAAAGCCATATTCCAGGTTCAGGCTCAGCGCCACTATGGCAAAAATGCCAATAAAAACTATGATGTCCAGAATATAGATAAACGGGTCCATGTTAAGTTCCTCTAAACAGCTTAGTTAGTCCTTGAGGTCTGATAAGCAGGGTCAGGATTAAAATGGCAAAGGCTATTGCCATGCGATATTCGGTAGACAGTCCTAGACTAACTAGAACCACTACCCCTACATTTTCCGCCAGGCCAATGATAAAGGCAGCCGCAATAGCCCCGTAAAAGCTACCAATTCCGCCCAGTATGGTAACAGCAAAAGTGGGCAGGAGAATATCCCAACCCAATAGCGGGGAGAGCCTGGTTCCGGCGGCTCTGAATAGCCCGGCAATACCCGCCAAGGCGGCACCGATAAACCAGGTGGTTAAGGTCACCCGGTTAATATTGATGCCGGAGGATAAGGCAAGCTCAGGATTACTGGAGGTGGCTCTGATGGCTTTGCCTATTTTAGTTTTGACCAGCAGGAGGTGCATAATCCCCCCCAGGGCTAAAGCGGCGAAGATAAGCCATAGCCAAATACCGCTGACCCGCACCGCTCCCATATCAAAAGAGGACCAGACAACCCTGAAGGAGAGTGGTGCCCAGCCCCATATTGCCCCAATGGAGTGTCTGATTATAAACCCCAGAGCTATTGAGGCTATCATCAGATGGATTATGCTGGCGCCACGCTTGGCTAGTGGCTGGAACACAACTTTGTAACTTATGACCCCCAATGCTCCCGAGGCTAAGAAAGCAGCGATAAAGGTAATGGGAAACCCCATGCCGAGTTGCTCAGCCACAGAATATCCTATATAGGCACCCAGAGCCATAAATTCGGCATGGGCAAAGTTGGGGAAACGAGAAAGACCGTAGATAAGGGTGAGAGCCACCGCTGAAATCAGGTATAGGCTACCGGTGACGCAGGAATTGAACATTACTTGTGCCCAGTTAACCATTGTTATAAATGTATCATAAAAAACCAATTCTTGGAAGCGGAGTCCCGTAGCTGGCGGCTCAGCCGCTCCTGCTTAACTAAGGAGGGCGGAGGTCATGAGCTGGCAATACCAGGTTTATTTCTTCTTCAGGGCTTGTGTGGCGGCGGTTACCCCTGCCCCTGATTCCATTGAGTAGCCTTCGGCAATCAGCAGCTTTTCCAGGGCAGACAGGAGGCGCAGCACATTCTCCTCGGTGGAGGAATGTCCCATGAGACCGATGCGCCAGACCTGTCCTTTTAGCGGTCCCAGCCCCCCGCCGATCTCAATGCTAAACTCGTTGAGGAGACCCTGTCTCACCCGCAGGTCATCAACGCCCGGGGGAATGCGCACCGAGGTCAGCACGCTCAGTCGGTAGCCTTCCTGCGCATGTAGCTTCAGCCCCATAGCCTCCAGCCCGGTGTGGAGGGCTGAGCCATGCCTGGTGTGGCGCTGGATACGGGCTTCCAGACCTTCCTCAGCGATTAGGGACAGAGCTTCGTGGAGGGCATATATCATGCATATGGGTGCGGTGTGATGATAGAACCTGCCGGTGGACCAGTAGGCGGAGAGCAGCGAGAGGTCCAGATACCAACTCTGCACCTTATGGGTGCGTGCTTCTAGCGTGGCCAGGGCGGTTGGGTTGACGGTAAAGGGGGCCAGACCCGGGGGACAGCTCAGGCATTTCTGCGAGCCACTGTAGCCGATATCAATGCCCCAGTCGTCCACAGCCACCTCGTGTCCCCCCAGGGAGGTGACGGTGTCCACCAGAAACAGAGCTTTATATTGCTTGGCCAGTCGAGAAGCCTCGGTTAGGGGCTGAAGGATACCCGTGGAGGTTTCAGCGTGAACCAGGGCGAGGAGCTTCACCTGCTTCTGAGCTTTCAGGGCGGATTCAATAGCTTCAGGTTCGATGATTCGTCCCCACTCTGCGGGTACCTGAACCACTTCGGCACCGCATCTTAAGGCATTGTCCACCATCCGTTCTCCGAAAAGCCCGTTGACTCCGATGACGGCGATGTCCCCCGGTTCCAGGAAGTTGCAAAAGCCGGCCTCCATCCCGGCCGACCCGGTGCCGGAGATAGGGAAGGTAAGCTCATTCTTCGTCCGGAAGACGATGCGGAGGAGGTGCATAGTATCTTCCATAATGGTGATAAAGTAGGGGTCCAGGTGTCCCACCATGGGGGCGAGCATAGCCTTCTGGACACGGGGGTGGATATTGCTGGGGCCAGGGCCCAGTAGTACCCGGTATGGTGGATTCAGGTCTTGATAGGGAGTATCAGACATTAAAAGCCTCCTTTTCTCGGTTTGACGGCTACCTTTGAGATGCCGAAAACGGCTTTACGATTGTAATGGTGGCTGGGGGTTGGTGTCAACAGTGGAAACCTTGCTTTTCGGCTCAAAGCTGGGTATAGTAAAAGTTATATTATAAATCAGTGCGTAATTAGACAGGGACAAATGTAGTTCGCCACGTTGGGAGGAATTGGCATGCGCAGACTACGAGTAGGTATGGCTCAGATTAATACTACCGTTGGTGACCTTCAGGGTAACACTCAGAAGATTCTGGAAGCCATCACTGAAGCCAGGTCTTTAGGGGTTGACCTCCTTACCTTTCCTGAGCTTGCCATCTGCGGCTACCCGCCGGAGGACCTTCTGCTTAAGCCACGGTTTATCGAGGAGAATCTAAGGTCTCTCGACCAGGTAGTTGAACACTCCTCGGGGCTTACCCTGGTGGTTGGTTTTGTTGATGCCAAAGGCGACATCTACAATGCTGCCGCCGTCATCCACGATGGCAAGCTGGTTGACGTCTATCACAAGATATACCTGCCCAACTACGGAGTCTTTGATGAGAACCGCTATTTTCAGGCGGGGAAGGAGTGTCCAGTATACATCATGGCTGGCGTTGGTGTCGGTATCAACATTTGTGAAGACCTCTGGTATGAGGGTGGGCCAACTACGGCACAAGCTTACTCCGGGGCTGAGGTCATAGTGAACATAAGTGCTTCGCCATATCATTTTGGTAAGAGGGACTTCAGGGAAAGAATGGTGGGAGCCCGTGCCTCAGACAATGCGGTCATCGTGGCTTATAACAATCTGGTAGGAGGGCAGGATGAGCTGGTCTTTGATGGCAATAGCATGGTGCTGGATGAGAAGGGGCGGCTTATAGCCAGGGGCAAACAGTTTGAAGAAGACCTGGTAGTAGCTGACCTTGATGTCGAGGCTGTCTTTCGGACGCGTCTTCACGACCCCAGGTGGAGAAAGGAGGCGCAGCCGCTGGAGGAGCAGCGGCGACGTGGAACCAAGATAGTGGTATCTGAAGTGTCTTCAGCGGCTCCAAAACCACCGCTACCGCCAAGGCAGATTGAAGTGCGTGGCATTCCTGGCGAGGTCTATGATGCCTTGGTGCTGGGCACGCACGACTACATCATCAAGAATGGTTTTGAGAAGGTGCTGATTGGCCTTTCTGGAGGCATTGACTCCAGCTTAGTGGCGGCTATTGCCGTTGATGCCCTGGGACCATCAAACGTGGTCGGGGTGGCAATGCCGTCGAGATACTCTTCTCCGGGCAGTATATCAGACGCTGAGTTGCTGGCTCATAACCTGGGTATCAGGCTGATAACTATCCCCATTGAGAAGGTTTTTCAAGCCTACCTTGAGATGCTGGCTCCATCTTTTGAAGGGACTGAACCCAATGTGACTGAGGAAAATATTCAAGCTCGTGTCAGAGGCAACATCCTCATGGCACTGTCAAACAAATTCGGCTGGCTGGTTCTGACCACGGGCAACAAGAGCGAAATAGCCACTGGCTACACCACGTTGTTTGGGGACATGGCCGGTGGCTTTGCCGTGCTAAAGGACGTATACAAGACCATGGTCTACAAACTCGCCAGATACCGGAACTCGATAGCGAAGTCGGAGCTCATACCTTCCACCATCATAGGCAAGGTGCCCTCGGCTGAGCTAAGGCCGGAACAAAAGGATACTGACACCCTGCCTCCGTATGAGGTGCTCGACCCGGTGTTAACCGCTTACGTCGAGGAGGATAAAAGCATAGAGCAGGTTATGGCTATGGGAATAGATGAAGCAGTGGTCAGACGGGCTGCCCGATTGGTAGACACTAGTGAGTACAAGCGTCGCCAGGCGCCACCAGGGGTCAAGATAACCCCCCGGGCATTCGGTCGAGATAGAAGATTGCCCATTACCAATCGGTTCAAAGGATAGCCCCTCTGCCTTATTACAACCTGAAATTGTTTTGCTTTTTAAATAAAAACTAGCTGAAGTCTTACCGTGTCCAATAGAGGCAGCAGGTTTGACAATTTTAGGACGTAAATGCTAAAATCTGTTAGAATTAACCAAATTAGGAAGGAACATTATAAGGATGAGCATGCGTGGCAGACATCAGCGGGATTATACCGCCAGGCATGAACGGGTCAGGAACAAGCTGATAGAGATGACCAGGGACTCTGAGTGTGGGTGTTTTCCCGTTCCCAGAATAGCTGCCGCACTTGGCATGGACCAAAGAACGGTCAGGTCTCACCTCAGAATTCTAGAGATTGATAATGCTGGCGTATTCCTTGACCTCCAAGAAAAGGAATTCTGCACAAGAGAAGGTCTCATCCTTTTAGCCAAAAGGCTGGGATTAGATGGGATATTTGGTGAGCTAGGGAGATAGATGTAAGGTGAGTTGGGTAGCAAGAAGTAGGCTATGGCAGATTTTAACCCTAAAGTTATAGGGTTATTTTATGGTTGGGCAGCCGTCTAAAATAAGAAAGGAGGTAAGGATGGCTAAACCGAAGGTTGCTTTTTATTGGTGTGCTTCGTGTGGTGGGTGTGAGGAGACAGTAATTGACCTTAACGAGGATATATTGAAGGTAGTCGAGGCTGTGGATATAGTCTTATGGCCGGTGGCGTTGGATTTTAAGAGGAAGGATATTGAAGCTTTAAGCGATGGGGAGATAGCGGTGAGCTTCATAAACGGGTCAGTAAGGCTGGAAGAGCAAGAGGAGATGGTAAAGCTCCTAAGAGCAAAATCCGGCCTTGTCGTTGCCTTCGGCGCCTGTGCTTATCTAGGGGGAATACCGGGGCTAGGGAACTTCACTAACCGGGAAGAGATTTTCCAAAGGGTTTATAAGGAAGTCCCATCTGTGGAAAATCCGGAGGGGATTGTCCCGCAAGTGAAGACAGACATCGGGGTTGGTGAACTCACACTGCCAGAATTTTATGATACGGTGAAGACCTTAGACCAAACTATCCCGGTGGATTATTACCTCCCCGGGTGTCCACCGCCGCCTAATTTAGTAATGGACGCTGTAACTGCCATTCTTAAGGGGGAACTCCCCGAGAAAGGGGCGGTGCTTGCCCCAGCCAAAGCTTTGTGCGATGTATGCTCTAGGGCAGAGTCGAAACCGGAGAAACTATCAATAGCCGAAATAAAAAGACCGTGGGAGGTCAAACTCGACCCTGAGGAATGTTTCCTGGCGCAGGGAGTAATTTGTCTTGGCCCGGCCACTCGTTCTGGATGTGGGGAAACATGTATTAAAGCTAATATGCCATGCCGGGGGTGCTTTGGTCCCGTAGAGGGAGTCGTAGACCAGGGAGCCAAAGCCATCTCCATGCTCGCATCTATATTGGGTCTGGATGGCGAAGAGAAGATGTCGGATGAGGATGTCAAAAAATTGATTGAGGGAATTGCCGACCCGGCAGGAACAGTTTACCGATTTAGCCTAGCTGCTTCTCTTCTTAGAAGAAAGAGGATGAAATAGGAGGTATAAAGTGAGAAAGATAACAATAGACCCCATAACTAGGCTTGAGGGACATGGAAAGATAGAGATATTTCTCAATGATGAAGGGGATGTTGATAAGGCTTACCTCCAGGTTCCCGAGCTTCGAGGCTTCGAGAAGTTCTGTGAGGGAAGACCCGCCGAGGAGATGCCGAGAATAACCACTATGATCTGTGGAGTGTGTCCTACGGCTCACCACATGGCAGCCACCAAAGCCCTGGATGACCTTTGGAAGGTTGAGCCAACCTCAGCGGCGAAAAAGATAAGAGAGCTTATGTACTGTGCTTTCCAGGCTGAAGACCATATATTGCACTTCTTCTTCCTTGGCGGCCCCGACTTTGTTGTCGGTCCGCAAGCACCGGCCGGTGAAAGGAATATCCTGGGAGTTATTGCCAAGGCTGGACTGGAAACCGGCGGAAAAGTTATTGAAGTGAGGAAAAGGCTCAGGAATATTCTGAGAACAATCGGAGGCAAGCCGGTTATGCCTAGTTGTGGGTTGCCCGGTGGGGTATCAAAAGCGATTAGCGAGGAGGAAAGGCAGACATTTATAGAGACGGGGGAATATGCAGTGGAGTTCTCCAAGTTTGCCCTCGGGCTTTTTGATGATATAGTGCTTAAAAACAAAGATTATGTTGACCTTGTCACCGGGGATATCTACAAGCATAGGACGTATTACATGGGGCTGGTGGACGAGAATAACAAGGTAAACTTCTACGATGGCAAGATTAGAGTGGTTGACCCCAATGGTAAGGAGTTTGTCAAGTTTAGACCTCAGGAATATCTTGACCACATTGTGGAACGTGTTGAGCCATGGAGCTATGTTAAATTCTGCTATCTTAAAAAAGTAGGCTGGAAGGGATTTGTTGACGGGGAAGATAGCGGTGTTTACCGGGTAGCCCCGCTGGCTCGGCTAAATGTATCCGATGGGATGGCAACACCACTGGCTCAGGAAGCCTATGAAAGAATGTATGAGGTATTGGGTGGTAAGCCGGTTCATAACACCTTGGCTTTTCACTGGGCTAGATTGATTGAGGCGCTCTACGCCTCAGAGCGGATTTTGGAGCTTGCCCATGACCCCGAACTTACTTCCGATGATATAGTAAATCTACCTACTGAAGTTCCAAAGGAGGGCGTTGGGGTGGTGGAAGCACCCAGAGGAACCCTTTTCCATCACTATCAAACTGATGAGAAGGGGATTCTTACCAAGGTCAACTTAATTGTGGCTACGGGAAATAATGCTGCTCCCATGTGGATGTCGGTGGAGAAGGCAGCCAAATCGCTGATACACAAGGGAGAAGTCCCCGACGGGATTCTCAATATGATTGAGATGGCGTTTAGAGCCTATGACCCTTGTCATGCCTGTGCTACCCATTCACTTCCGGGAAGAATGCCGCTTGAGGTGAGTGTGTATGACAGTGAAGGTAGCTTGGTGAAAAAAATGAAAAGAGGTGGGTAAGGAAGCACTCTATGCGAGAAAAGGTAGAAGCGACTTTAGCCCAAATAAGACCTGCTTTACAGGCAGACGGAGGCGATGTCGAACTGGTAGATGTTAGTGAAGGCGTGGTTAAACTGAGGCTCCAAGGCGCCTGTGCCGGTTGCCCTATGGCAACTATGACGTTGAAGGCTGGGATTGAGCGAATACTCAAGGAGCAGATATCCGAGGTTAAGGAAGTGGTCGCTGTCTAACGATAACCCCTGAAGGGTAAGACGAGATAAGAGAGTGAATAATGGAAACTCAAGGAAGGCGCTTTTCCTGTCATTCTTGTGGCAAAGGGATAGAATGTCATCATGGAGAACCGCCTTGTGAGGTGCTTGAAGGCTGGTTGACTGTTTCTTACTGGAAAGGTTCGGGCTATGTCGAGCATTATAACTTCTGTTCCTTCAGTTGCCTTAAGTCTTGGGTAGATGCTCAGGTTCCTAGAATCCCCGGGGCATTTCTCGAATCCTTCAAAGAGGATGAAAGCTAAGAGAAGGTAAGCATGGGTAAGGAAACACCAATACAAGAAATCAAAGAGGAAAGGATGAATACGCTCATCTTAGGAGTCGGAAACTTGATTCTTACCGACGATGGAATTGGAATCAAGATTGCGCAACGACTTAAAGAGGAAAAGCCCGATTTAGAAGTTATGGAGACCAGCGAAGCCGCAATGGCCATCCTTGACCTTATAGCTATAGTCGGCTGTGACAAACTTATCATCATCGACTCAATAAAAACCGAACAGGGGGAGTTGGGAGAGCTCTATAAGTTTGAGATAGAGGATTTGAAGCCGGCTAGGGACTTCTCCTCCTCTCATGGTGTAGATATTGCCACTGTCTTCGAGCTTGGGCAAAGGTTAGGATATAGCCTGCCCAAGAATGTTAGCCTATATGCCGTAGAGATAAAGGATAATACCACCTTTGGCGAGGAGTGCACAGAGGATGTGGTGGAAAAGATACCATTCATAACCAAGCAAATAATTGAACAGGAGAAGCTATGAATAATTATGAGCCTAAAGTCGTGGTTTTCTGCTGTAACTGGTGTTCGTATGCTGGGGCAGACCTTGCTGGCACTTCAAGATTAAAGATTAAGCCCAATTTCAGAGTAATTAGAACCATGTGTTCAGGAAGGGTAGAGCCAACCTTTATTCTTCACGCCTTTGCTCAGGGTGCTGATGGCGTGATGATAGCCGGGTGTCATCCCGGGGATTGCCACTATAGCACCGGCAACTATAAGGCGAGGCGAAGGATAATGTTAATGGAAAAAATGCTCCCGCAACTCGGAATAGAATCTGAGAGATTAAAGCTGGAATGGATTTCAGCATCTGAGGGAACAAAGTTCCAGTCGGCAGTGAACGGGTTTATTGATGAAGTCAAAGAGCTCGGTCCTCTTGCCCAATAAGAAAGGAAGGTCAAATTGAGCGAGCAACTTACTGAAGGAAGAGTAGCCGTTGAACTAAATGAGGATTATTGTAGCCGGTGTTCTATTTGTTCCTCCCTTTGCCCCTATGAAGCGTTGAAAAAGGATACAGAGACAGGCAAGACCATCCTGGACATAGAGAAGTGTCAGGTGTGTGGACTCTGCTACTCTACCTGTCCGTCTAAAGCCATCGACATCATCTATTATGACCTGGATTCCTTAACCAAGTATCTAGAAAGGGCGAAGCAGGAATATGATTCTGATACCCTGGTTATTATGTGCAAAGGAAGCGCCCCCGATTTTACCGGGGTAGAGGGGTTGTTTGGGGTGACAAAATTCATCCCCCTCTCCGTTCCCTGTGTCGGTCGTATTCCCGGGGAAGTATTCTTTAAAGCTATACTAATGGGGATAAGGGAAATCTATGTCCTCGCTTGCGATGGGGATTACTGCCGATTTGAGAGGGGAAGCCTGGTCACCGGGCGCAAAATATTGGCGTTCAATCTCCTGCTGGAGCAACTTGGTTATGGAAAAGAGGTTATAACCCTGAAACGGAATAGCCTGAAGGTAAAAGTGGATACAGACTCATGTATTACC
>Ga0163203_1000292_pt1 | contig 13293 bp, 11 predicted proteins | sample PL_2010_330m_FD_113534 | JGI IMG/M metagenome (GOLD analysis project Ga0163203, IMG submission 113534) | Freshwater microbial communities from Powell Lake, British Columbia, Canada to study Microbial Dark Matter (Phase II) - PL_2010_330m | ecosystem: Environmental > Aquatic > Freshwater > Lake ... | reverse complement strand
GTGCGAGCTGATAGACCAGGATGAGGATCGGGCGGTAGACGAAGAGGATGGGATGGCAGAGGAGGTGGTGGCGGATGGCCCTGATACCTGATGAGGAACGGGAGCTCGGGCACCTGTTAGGCGAGTCAGAGGTCAGGACCACCCAGCCGGGTGCGATAGGCTCCGGCACCGTCACCATCGAGCGGCGGGCACTCCTCTACAAGGGCTCCATGCACCTGGAGCTGCAGAAGTTCGGCAGGTCCTCGCGAGAGGCGCAGATCGGCCTCTTCGACCAGCAGCAGGGCCTCCAGGGGTCTGGTGTGGAGGTGACCGGCCTGGACCTGTCGGTGACTCAAGACCAGGTGCTCTCTGCGCTCCAGCAGCTGCTGGACAGGACGGGCTACGATGGCAACCTACCCGGCGAGGAGCGGCACTCAGAGACCTACCAGGGCACGCTGCCACGGCTGGCCGTGTCCTACTCTGACTTTTTCGCTGCCTGTGGCCTGAAGCCCGTGCGCACCGGTCACCACAAGCAGGAGCAGGACATGCTCCAGGCGCTCCAGAGCCTGGCGGATCCGAAGTGGCGGGTGTTCTACACCAGGCGCAGGTATACGGGCAAACAGCGGCGGTCTGACGTGATTCGCTGGACAGGGCCCCTGCTGACGCTGGAGCAGGTTGATGTCTACCAGGACCTGGATGACGAGGAGGCGAACCGGGTGCAGGCGGGCGAGGACAGGCCCGGCCGGAAGAGCGGCATGGTGGTCCTGTTCTCCTCTCTGCTGGTGGACCAGCTCCAGACCTTCTACGTCCTGAGGCCCACGGGCCTGCACCAGGAGATCAAAGAACTGATGCCACGCGGTCCACGGGCGGTCAGTCTGTTCGTGGAGTGGCTCCTGACGCTGAACCGCAGTCCTTTCAATATCAGCAAGGAGAAGCTGATCGAGAAGCTCCGGCTGGATGACCTGTACCACCGGCAGAGGCAGAAGGCGCGAGTGAACAAGCAGCTCCAGGAGGCCATCGAAATGGCCACGAAGCTGGAGTACCTACTCGACTGGCAGCAGGACGCCACCGGCATGTTCGTCTTCCACCTGAACCCGGAGAGGTGCCACCGCCTGAAGGTCGGCGCGCGGGCACAGGGGGCGCTTCCGGGAGCAAGCTCCACAGGATAGCCCACCAGCGCCTGGCAGACCGGCAGACCTCTCGTGGGCAACACCATTGCCACCAGACCACCAATACTGCGGACCGGAGACTTTCACCATGCCCGACAAGCCCCCTCACGTCGCCGACCTCTCGCCCGATACCATTGGCCCCCGCATGGAGGCCCTGCGCGACCTCTTTCCCGAGGCCCTCACCGAAGCCCGGCTGGACTTCGCCAAGCTCCGCGCTGCCCTGGGCGACTTCGTGGACGACACTCCCGAGCGCTACTCATTCTCCTGGGCCGGCAAGCGCGATGCCATCCGGTTGCTCCAGCTCCCCTCCCGGGCCACGCTCCTGCCAGCCCCCGATGAGTCCCTCGACTGGGACACCACGCAGAACCTCTTCATCGAGGGCGAGAACCTCGAAGCCCTCAAGCTCCTGCTGCGCCCCTACTACGGCCGCGTGAAGATGATCTACATTGACCCGCCCTACAACACGGGCAACGACTTCGTCTACCCCGACGACTACCGCGACCCCCTGGGGGCGTATCTGGAGCAGACAGGCCAGGTCAAAGGCCAGGGCGACCAGACACACCGCAACCAGATCACCAGCGGCCGCAAGCACTCGGGCTGGCTGTCCATGATGTACCCCCGTCTGTGGCTGGCCCGGCAGCTCCTGCGCGACGACGGCGTGATCTTCATCAGCATTGACGACAACGAGGTCCACAACCTGCGGATGGTGATGAATGAGGTTTTCGGGGAGGAGAACTTCGTCGCGCAGATAGCGTGGAAGAACGTGTACGGCGGCGGAGCTAAGGTGAAGCACGTGGTTCAGCAGCACGAATACGTTCTGCTGTACGCCCGTGCCAAGGAGCTGATTGGCGCAATTGAGCTCCCACCGGAACCAGAAGCCCGCAAGAGATACACCGAACGCGACGGCAAGTTCGCAACCCGCGGTCCGTACTTCACACAGCCCCTCGCAACTACGAGCATGGACCCGCGACCGAACCTGCGATTCCCTATCCTCTGGCAAGGCAACGAGATATGGCCCGACAAGCAGTGGCAGTGGTCGAAGGCCCGTGTCGAGGAAGCACTCGCGAACGACGAACTGGTCATCCGATCTGACCAGGGCAAATGGTCGGTCAGGTACAAGCAGTACCTCCGAGACGAGGACGGCAACGAACGCGCCTCGAAGCTGTTCTCAGTGCTGAACGGCCCGTGGACGCAGGTGGGAACCGCCGACGTGGTGGACCTAATGGGCGACAACAAGCTCTTCGCGTTCCCGAAGCCCGCTGAGCTCATCGGGCACCTTCTCAGTATGGGGTGGAGGGATGGCGACGCCATCATCCTCGACTTCTTCGCGGGTTCCTGCACCACCGCCCAAGCAGTCCTCGAACTCAACCACGAGGACGGCGGCAATCGGCGCTTCATCATGGTGCAACTGCCTGAACCCACCGGCCGCGAGGACTTCCCGACCATCGCCGACATCGGCAAGGAGCGCATCCGCCGCGTCGTCGCCCGCATGAAGAACGCCGACACGGACAAGCACGACCTGCCCGCCCGCGACGCCCCCGAGGACCTCGGCTTCCGCGTCTTCAAGCTCGCGCCCTCCACCTACCGCAACTGGGCCGGCGTGGACGCCGCAGACGACGCCGACCTCCCCGACCGCTACGCCGCCCAGATGGAACTCCACGGCGACGGCCTCGCGGACGGCTGGACGCCGGAAGCCGTCATCGCCGAGGTGGCCCTCAAGGAGGCCGGCTTCGGACTGGGCTACGCCGTGGAACCCCTGGCGGACAGCCTGTGGCGCGTGACCGACCACGACACGGATCGCAGCTTCATCATCAGCCTGGCCGATGACCTGCGCCTGGAGGACGTGGAGCCGCTGGGGCTGGACAAGGAGACGCTGCTGGTGTGCCGGGCGACGGCGCTGGACGACACGACGGCGGGGAACCTGGAATTGCAGTGCCGGCTGAGGGTGATCTGACCCATGCGCCTGCGCTTCGATCCTAATCAGGAGTACCAGCTTGACGCTGTGGCCGCCGTGGCGGACCTGTTCGACGGCATGACGAAGCGGGCTCCGGCCACCGCGCCCCTGGCGCTGCAACGCCCCGACGCCCCCCAGTCCGAGGCCTCCATTCAGGCTGTCCCCAACCCTGCCCTGCCCCCTGACGACGTTCTCCTCGCCAACCTGCAGACAGTCCAGGATCGCAACGGCCTGACGCGCGACACGCAACTGCACCGCCTCAGCGCCAACGGGGACAGCTTCCTGAACTTCACCGTGGAAATGGAGACCGGGACGGGGAAGACCTACGTCTACATCCGCACGGCGCTGGAGCTGTACCTCCGCTGCGGCTTCCGCAAGTTCATCATCGTGGTCCCCTCCGTCGCGATCCGCGAGAACGTGCTCACCGCCTTCCGCCTCACGGAAGACCATTTCCGCGGCCTGTACGACAACCCGGCCCTGAGCTTCTACTCCTACAATTCGGGGAACCTGTCGCGGGTGCGGCAGTTCGGCCAGTCCGGCGGGCTGCAGTTCATGGTGATGACGATGGCGGCCTTCAACAAGGACGCCAACATCATCCGCCAGACGCCCGACAGCTTCCACGGCAACCGGCCCCTGGACGTGATCCGGGCGGCGTGCCCCGTGCTCATTCTCGACGAGCCCCAGAACATGGAGAGCGACCTGAGCCGGGAGGCACTGGCTTCCCTGGCCCCGCTGCTGGCCCTGCGCTACAGCGCCACGCACCGCGAGATCTACAACGAGGTCTACCGGCTGACGCCCTTCGAGGCGTACCGGCAAAACCTCGTGAAGAAGATCGAGGTGGCGGGCTTCGAGGGGACCAGCCCTGCGCCCTTCATCGAGGTGCAGGAGATCACGCTGCAAGGGCAGACGCCGAAGGCAAAGCTGCAGGTGGACAAGCTCGCGCGGTCCGGCGACGTGCGGCGCGGCGCAGTGACCGTCAAGCCCGGCGACCGCCTGGACACGAAGACCGGCAGGGACGCCTACTCCCCCTACTACGTGGAGGAGATAGACCCCTTCGCCAAGCGCGTCCGGTTCCGCAACGGGGAGGAGTTGAGCGAGGGCGAGTCCGCCGGCGAGGACCAGGACGCCATGTGGGAGGCGCAGATCAGGTACACCATCGAGGAGCACTTCCTCAAGCAGCGCCGCCTGCGCGCTCAGGGCTTGAAGGTGCTGTCCCTGTTCTTCATTGACCGCGTGGCCAACTACGTCGAGGAGGACGGGGCGATCCGGGTGCTGTTCGATCGCTGCTTCCGGGAGGTCGCCGCTCAGTATCCCGCCGAGTGCGAGGAGTGGTGGGGCACGTCGCAGCCGGACCCTGAGACGGTCCGCGCGGGCTACTTCGCCCAAAGGTCAACGCGGGAAGGCGCCACGGTCTTCGAGGACACCAGCGGGCGCGAGACGGATGCGAAGCACGAGAAGGCGGCCTACGACCTGATCATGCGTGACAAGGAGGGCCTGCTGTCTTTCGAGCAGCCCGTGGCCTTCATCTTCTCCCACTCGGCCCTGCGGGAGGGCTGGGACAGCCCTAACGTGTTCCAGATCTGCACCCTCAACCAGACGGCCTCCACGATGAAGAAGCGCCAGGAGATCGGGCGCGGCGTGCGGCTTGCGGTGGACCAGGGCGGAGAGCGCATGCGGGAGGAAGCCGTCAACGTCCTCACGGTGGCCGCCAACCAGAGCTACGCGGTCTATGTGGCGGCGCTGCAGTCCGAGTTCGCGGAAGCGGGCTACGGCGGGCCCCAGCAGCCCCCGGTGCGCAGCGTGCGCGAGAAGGGCACGATGCGCCTGCGCAAGGAGTACCTGCTGGAGCCCGAGTTCGAGGTACTGTGGCAGCGTATCAGCGAGAAGACGCGCTATCGGGTGGAGGTCGACTCTGATGTGCTCCTGGAGGCCGTCGTCGCCGACCTGGACCGAGAGACTATCCCCGCGCCGGCGATCACGGTGCAGAAGGTCCGACTAAGCGTGACGGACGATGACGCCCTATTGGCCCTGATCATCACCGGCGCGAAGACCGCCCTGGACCTGGCGGGCCGCTATCCCCTGCCGAACCTGGTCACTGTCATGGAGGACCTGCTGGCGCAGACCTCCAACCCCCCCATGCGCCTGTCGCGCCAAACGCTGCTTGAGCTCTACCGCCGGACACAACACAAAGCAGCGGCCGTCGCCAATCCGCCGGAGTTCGCGAAGGTGGCCGTGCGGATCATCAAGCGCAAGCTGATCGAGCAGCTCGTGGACGGCATCCGCTACCACAAGACGGGCGACTGGTACGGGATGGAGCTGTTCGACGAGGAGAAGGACCTGTTCGCCAAACACGTCGTGAAAGCCGGAGACCGAAGCCTGTACGACCACGTTCCCTGCGACTCGGACGTGGAGAGGGACTTCGCAAAGGGGTTGGACGCTGACGACCGGGTGCAGTTGTTCGTGAAGCTCCCGTCGTGGTTCAAGGTGCTCACCCCCCTGGGGGAGTACAACCCTGATTGGGCAGTGGTGGCGATGGACACGGATGCCCACGGCCAGGAGACCGAGCGGCTGTACCTGGTGGCGGAGACGAAGGGCACCGAGGAAGTGGCCGCTCTGCGGCCCGAGGAGCAGCAGAAGATCGCCTGTGGGAGGGCGCACTTCGAGGGCGCGTTGGAGGGCGTCGGGTTCAAGGCGCCGATCACCGACCCCGCAGGGCTTTGGGGGTGACCCCGGCCAGCGGGCACTGCCGGGACCAGAGGAGCCAAGCCAGGATGGCTGACCTTGAGTGGCTCACTATCAAGGAGGCGGCAACCTACCTGCAACGCGCAGACAGGAGCCTGCGGAGGTACCTGCACGAGGGCAGGCTGGAGTCTCGCCAAGAGCCACTGCCTGCAGGTGGTTTCAAGTACCTGATCAGCAGGCAATCCCTGGACATTCTCCGGGAGAGCCTTGACAATGCGCAGGGTAGACATGCGGAGGTAGACACTGCAGGGCAAGCAGGCCTGACAGCACAGGTGCAGGCCTTGCAGGCCATCATCGAGCAACAGTCAGAGCAGATCGGCGAGCTGGCTGACCAGGTGGCGGCGCTCAGAGGTAGTTTCCAGCGGCTCCTGCCACCGGCACCAGAAGAACCGAAGGCGCTTCCGGCTCCAGCGGAACAGGCTCCTGTCACCTGGTGGCAGCGGCTCTTCGGGCGCAAGTAGCAGCAGGCCGGCTCCACTCCTCCACGCGCCAACACAAGACCCCTTGTTGACGCAGACAAGACCCCTAGTTGACGCGAACAAGACCCCTAGTTGACGCAGCCCCTTCTCCAGGATGGGCACAGAGGGCACTGAGAGCCACACAGCGCGTTCCCGCTCTACATATAAGACTTAATGAGTCTTAATGTAGTGGCCAGGGCGTCCTTGAGGGCCGCCTGGCCTAACGTCTGAACGTCAAACGTCTTCGCCGGGAGAATGCCTATTGACTTTTCGCAATCCCTGGAGTATACTTACTCACGTCAGGCGGCGAAAGACCAGCGGGAGAGGTGCAAAGTGCAGGCCATCACACCAGTCCAGGAGCAGACAGCAGTGGCCACCAGAGAGGCCAGCCTGGAGGACCTGACGGAGCTCTTCCTGCACGAGCAGGACGTGACAGAGGGCACCAGGGGCACTTACCGGCGGGCGCTCCGGCAGTTTGTGGTCTGGCTCCGGGAGACGGGCCGGGACCAGCGGATGGCCACGCTCCAGCGAGAGGACATCTTGGCCTACAAGGAGGGCCTGCTGGCCACGAAGACAGCCTCCACGGTCTCCTGCTACCTGACGGCGGTCAGGCGGCTCTTCGGCTGGCTAGAGAGCCGGAAGGCCTATCCTGACATCACCCGAGGGATCAAGGGCGCGAAGAAGGCCAGAGGCCACCGGAAGGACTGTCTGACGGTGGGGCAGATCAGGGGGGCACTGGAGACGGTTGACAGGAGCACGGTGGAGGGCAAGCGGGACTTCGCGCTCCTGAACCTGCTGGTCAGGACCGGCCTGCGGACGGTGGAGGTGGCCCGGGCGCAGATCAGCGACCTGCGACAGGAGTCGGGCACGGCGGTCTTGTGGATACAGGGCAAGGGGCGGCAGGAGAAGGATGACTTCGTGCTTCTGGTGGAGGACACGCTCCGGCCACTCCGCGAGTACCTGACGGCACGCGGGCCGGTCTCCGAGCAGGAGCCGCTCTTCGTCTCCGTCTCCGACAGGAACGCGGGCCAGGCGCTGACCACCAGGAGCCTGTCCAGGGTAGTCAAGGAGGCCTTCCGGCGGATAGGTCTGGATGACAGCCGGCTAACGGCTCACTCCTGCCGGCATACAGCCATCACGCTGGCGGTCTCTGGCGGAGCCAGCCTGGAGCAGGTGCAGGCGATGGCCAGGCACTCGGACCCGAAGATCACGATGGTGTACTTCCACAACGTGGCGCGGGTGCAGGCGGGCGCGGAGAGGTGTATCAGCTTCTGAGGAGGACACAGAGCAGGGCCAGGGCCTGGTGAGGCTCATCGGGTTCGAGGGCCTGCGGACGGTGGCGGAGGGCTCGGAGGCAAGTAGTGAGTGGATCGAGCGGAGGTCGGTTAGGGCCTGCAGTCCTTCACATAGTCTGCGTCTAGTCTGATGAACGTATGAGAGATCTTCTGGAGGGCACCGGAGCGAGCGGACCCAAATGCCGCGTTCTTGACCTTCTTGCCCTGGCGGGTGACGGCAAGGACTACCTCGGCGAAGTCGCCGTCGCCACTGACAAGGATTGCCGTATCGTAGTCGTTCTGGAAGGCGTGGGTGAGCATGTCGGTGGCAATGAGGACGTCAACGCCCTTCTCGATGAAGGTGCCGCCCTTTGGGACAAGTCGACCGAGCCGGACGATGACGCCGTTGGTGTTGTGCAGACCGGCGAAGAACCGCTGCTGCTTGCGGTACTTCTCTGGGTTGACTTGCTCGATCATGGGCGCGTTGTAGTAGTAGACTGTGTGAAGATCATCTGGTTGAGCGAGCTTCTGGCCTAACTTGAGGAAGTCCAGTTTGGTATCGCCAGTATTGCTCTTGAGCGAGTAGTAGAGGTTGTTTCCGTCGATGAAGACCATCGCCTTGCCCATGTGCTGGCTCCTCAAGGCAAAAACCGCCATCCCGAGGTCCAGGACGGCGGTGTGGATATTCGACCGCCATCGGTTGCCCGACGACGGGGGACTTATTGCTGGGGAGTGTATACCCCAAAGGTATGATTGTCAAGCAGTGGTTTACACTTGAGGGCATTTTGCCCGGATGTTTGCGTCCAAGGGGGCGGCCTCACCCCCCTGAGGGCGCAGTTTCACCTTCCACGGTTATGAACGGAGGGCACGATGGACAGTCAGGTGCAGGAGATATACGGGCGGCTACTGGCCAGGGACTACCAGCGAGAGCTCTTCTCTGACCTGGAGGGCCAGAAGCCTGCCAAGGGTGGCAGGGAGACAGAGGCCACCTGCCCCTTCTGTGGCAAGGCGAAGCACTTCTACTTCTCCAGCGAGAAGCCGGTCTGGAAGTGTTGGTCTGGCTCCTGCAACAAGGGCGGCGACTGGCTGACCTACCTGCAGGAGCGGCAGGGCCTGGAGTTCCGGGAGGCGCTCCAGTTCCTGGCAGAGCGGGCGGGCGTGGAGCTGGCAGGTGCGGACAAGGGGCAGTGGCAAGCCTACCAGAAGCGGGCCTGCGTCCTGGAGGCGGCGCAGGAGCTCTTCTGTAAGTGGCTCCAGGAGCCCGAGGGGGAGCCGGTGCGGCAGTACCTGGAGGCCAGGGGCTACACCCGCCAGGAGATCAAGGACATGGAGCTGGGGGCCTATGTCGGCGGGCATGACAAGCTCAGAGTGGCTCTCGGGAAGGCGGACCATGACAGCCAGGAGGTCAGAGACTCCGGCCTGCTGACCGGCGGGTTCGGGACCACGCACGTCCTGGCCTGCCTGTGGCGGGACCAGGCGGGCAGGGCCAGCGGCCTGGTGTGCCGGGCCATCGAGGACGGCGCGGAGCCTAAGTACAAGTATTCGGTGGGCCTGGAGAAGGACCAAGGCCTGATCGGCCTGAGCAGGCACCGGAGGGCGAAGGCCATCGTCCTGGTGGAGGGCGTCCTCGATGCGCTCTACGGGACGGCGCAGGGGTTCCCTGTCGTGGCCACCGGTGGCACCAGCCTCTCCAGCGGGCAGATCAGGCTCCTGCAGGACAACGGGACCACGGAGGTCCTTCTCTTCCTGGACAGCGACAGGCCGGGCCAGGAGGCCACGGCGCGTATCATCGAGCAGCTCAGAGGCACGCTCCTGCGGGCCTATGTGGTGCCGGCGCTGGAGGGTTTCAAGGACCTGGACCAGCTCCTGCGGGAGGGCCAGCGAGAGACCTTCCAGTACCTGGTGGACAATGCGGAGGCGGGCGCGAGTTGGCTGGCCAAGTGGCTGGTCAAGCAATACGACATGACCACGGACAGAGGCCGGGACCAGGCGCTGGACCAGGCGCTCCAGGCCTACACCAGCCTGGAGGACGCCATCGAGCAGCGGGACTTCCTGCAGAGCCTACAGGCGGCCACCGGGCTCTCTGACGAGGAACTGGCTCCACGGCTCCAGCAGCACGCGGACAGAGCCTCTCAGAGGCGTTCGCAGGAGGTCCTGGCGGCAACGGTGCGGCGGGCAGAGAACAGGGCCTCAGAGGGCGACCTGGTAGCAGCAGAAGAGGAACTGGCGGCAGGTCTCCAGCAGCTCAGGAGCTCCAGAGGCGTCAGGGCACCCGAGGCCTACCGGCTGACAGACCTGGAGACGGATCTGGCCACCATGACAGAGGGCCTGCAGACCGGCTATGACAGTCTGGACGAGCACTGCCGGGTACCGGCAGGGGCCATCACCATTCTGGCGGGCAGGCCCGGGCACGGCAAGACCACGCTCCAGTTGAATCTCCTCCTGAAACTGGCCAGGCGCTACGATGACCGGGACTTCTACTTCTTCAGCTACGAAGAGGCACGGCGGCAACTGGCTCTGAAGTGCCTGATGGTCCTGGCGGGCGAGGTGCTCCACAACAAGTACAACCTGCCGGCCTATGTGAACTACCTGAAGGAGAAGCGCGGCACCAACCGGGAGATCGAGCAGGCCATCGAGGTCTTTGACGACCTGACAGGCTCCGGGCGGCTCTGCCTGTCAGACAGCAGGCTCTGCGCCGAAGACCTGGCGGCCACCATAGGGCACCTGGCGACCAGGCCGGTGGGCGCGGTCTTCGTGGACTACATTCAACGGGTGCCTGTCCAGCGGCCACTCCAGGGCGGGCAAAGGTACCTGGAGATCAAGCGCGTGTCGGAACTCCTGCTGGAGCAGGCGGTCACCTGCGACGTGCCTATCATCCTCGGAGCGCAGTTGGGCCGGAGCCAGGGCGACAAGGAGAAGGTGAGGCTGGACAACCTGCGGGAGAGTGGCGACATCGAGCAGGACGCGAACTTGGTCCTGGGCCTGTGGAATGACACGGCGAACAAGATCGAGGACGGCGAGCAGGAGCCGAAGGCGGAGGTGCCGGTGGAGATCACCGTGCTGAAGAACAGGAACGGCGTGGCGGGCGTCAAGGCGCACCTGCGGCTGTGCCGGCCTGCCTTCAGGCTGATGGACACGCAGACCGGCGGGCTACACTGAGACGAGAGGGAGAGAGACATGCCAGTCAAGCTGGAGAACCTGACGCTCTACTCCGTGGAGGAACTGGCCACGCTCTTCGACGTGCAGGAGAATACGGTCAGGAACCTCTTCAAGGCCGGCAAGCTCCAGGGCCGCAAGCTGGCCCGGCGCTGGTATACCACGGAAGAGCACCTGCGGGAGTACTTCGAGCAGCAGGAGACGGCTGACAACTAACCATACTCAGGAGGAGAGACATGAGCATCAAAAGTGAGGATTGGGAGAACATCGGCATAGACCCCCTCCACCACGAGCTCTACCGCTTGGAAGTGCCTGGCGGTTGGCTGCTAATGATGATGACGGCAACTGACAAGTGCGCACTCACCTTCTACCCGGATCCAGAGCACAAGTGGAACCCGTAGAGACAGGAACGATCATGGCAACCGAGAGCCTGCATGTCTGTAAAGGGACAATAGCAGACATGGAAACCAGGGGCCGGGAAGAGCCCAAGATCGGCCTGGAGCGGCCTGGCAAGCTGGAGCTCAAGGCGCAGTTCGTGGAGTTCCGGGCCAAGGGCCACAGCCTGGCCAAGTGTGCCGACCTGCTGAAGGTCTCCAAGTCTACGCTGGCCACCTGGCAGCAGGACCTGGAGGCGCAGATCGCCAGCCTGAAGGCCATCGAGCTGGAGGCGCTCCAGGAGGAGTTCTTCGTCGCCAAGGAGGGCAGGATTAGGCTCCTGGGCGAACAGGTGAACGCGCTCCGGGAAGAGCTGAAGACCCGGAAGCTGTCTGACGTGACCACGGACAAGCTCCTGGACATTCTGCTAAAGTACCACCAGGCGCTCCGGGAGGAATACGTGGAGCCGCGGCCCCTGTCGGGCCGGGAGATCAAGCGGCTGGAGGACGGAACCGGCACGGAACTGGACAGCCAGGCGGTGGCGGTAGAGCTGGACCGGGTGCTCCAGCGGTACAAGGCCGGGCTGATGGACATACAGCAGGCGCGGCAGGAGCTGGCTCTCCTGCTGGCCATCCTGAAGGCACAGGAGCAGGGCCAGATCGAGGGCAAACTGGAGCGGCTGGAGGCCATCCTGGAGGTGCGGGCCTGATGGCGAGCAAGCAGGACGTGACGAAGCTCCTGAAGAGCCCGAAGCTGACCGGGCGCGAAGCAGCACGGCTGATGGTCCAGCACTTCGTGGACCGGGACCACCGGCGCGGCAGGCTCCTGACAGAGCCGCAGATCGAGCGGCTCAGAAGGACGGTGGCGAACCGGCCTGCCGAAGAGGTGGACGAATACAACGCGCTGATCGAGACCTACCGGATGGCAGAGTATACGCTGGCAGAGGCGCGTGTCCTCTCCCTGGAGATCAGGCTGGACATCGAGGAGACGAAGGCCTTGCTGGACAACTTTGCGCTGGCCTGGCTCCTCCGGGCGGAGCAGGAGCGAAGGCCTGCCATCGTGACGGCAAAGCAGTTTGAGGACCTGAAGGCCAGACAGCGGGCACGGAAGCTCCAGGAGCTCCACTGCCTGAACGAGGTCATTCTCCAGCGGGCGGCGGAGAACACCAAACCTGGGCACTGGCGGGCTTACGAAGACCTGTCAGATGCGGACTTTGACCAGGCCTTTGATCGGGCCAAACGGGAGATCGAGGGCCTGCTCGCAGAGGGCAAGCTCCAGCCGGTGGAGCTGGACTTCCGGGCGGATGATGACCGGCTCAGGTATCCCGACCTGGAGCCACCACCGGGCTGCGAGAATGTCTACTTGTGGCCGCAGGGAGAGCACGGCTGGAGCAGCGACACACCGGAAGAGGAACGGGAGCGGCAGCTTCGCACCTATGTCTCTGGCGAGCAACTCTACCAGGCTGGCCTGCCGGAGTGGGCCAGGGAGGTGGACACGTATCAGCACTGGCGGGAGTTTCATCACCTACCGCCAGAGGAGAGAGGCGAGGCGGTGGCGGTCCTCCAGGAGCCCACGGGAGGGCTCGTGGAGCTGGACGAGCGCGGCTACTACAAGGCACGGGACCTGGTGGAGATCTCCGGCGTGCCGTACCTGGAGAAGAGGGCAGCTAAGGATGGCTTGGACCCGAAGCAGTTCCTGCGAAGCCGACACCGGACCATTCGCAAGAAGGTCCGGGTCTTCCTGGCCTACCAGCCTATCATGGAGATACTCTCCGACCTGATCAGCGTCAAGCTCCACGAAGACCTGGAGACCTGGCAGGCGCAGATCGAGGTCTATGCAGAGAGCTATGCTGCCAAAGTGAGCCTTCCCTTCCTGAAACCTGTGGAAGGTGACCTGCGGCGATGGCAGGAGCCCGAGTGGCTGGCCAGGAAGCCTGAACTGCCAGCCTTTACCATCGAGGACCTGAAGCCTGACCCGAAGCGCGTGGAGCACCTTAGACAGCGAATGGGCCTCTACCTGGGAGAGGAATGGTACAGCTACTGCTCTGAGTGGCTGAGTGAGGAGTGCGAGCTGATAGACCAGGATGAGGATCGGGCGGTAGACGAAGAGGATGGGATGGCAGAGGAGGTGGTGGCGGATGGCCCTGATACCTGATGAGGAACGGGAGCTCGGGCACCTGTTAGGCG
>Ga0163203_1000291_pt1 | contig 13335 bp, 15 predicted proteins | sample PL_2010_330m_FD_113534 | JGI IMG/M metagenome (GOLD analysis project Ga0163203, IMG submission 113534) | Freshwater microbial communities from Powell Lake, British Columbia, Canada to study Microbial Dark Matter (Phase II) - PL_2010_330m | ecosystem: Environmental > Aquatic > Freshwater > Lake ... | reverse complement strand
CCGCCATGCGCCATGCTCTATGCACTTAGCTGACAGCTGATGGCTGACAGCTGACAGCTTTCTTGACCCTGGACCCTTGCCCCGCTCGCGTGCTCTTGTGTCTTATCTACGTCCCGCTCAGCCCGAATCCGCCGCTTTCAATCTCCGCCGGTGCAATCACTACCCGGGGCCTATCAACAAACTTGACACTCGCGGTACCATCGGTATATGTTGCTTTTCCGCATAATGTATAGCTTTCACCTTTAATAAGTTTTACATTACCCTCGGCGACAACTTCCTTTATACGGCCTGTCTCCTGGTCAATATACACCGTTAGTCTGTCGGAAAAAAGCTCGCCGTCGTTGTCCTTTACGTTTACGTTGTTTGAAAATACGGCTTTGTTCTCCGCAAAGCTGGCCTCCAGCGGACCGTCGCATACTATCAGCGTAGCCGGTTCCAGTTTGACCGTAACATTTTTCAAAAGTACTGCGATTTTCTTCTCGGAATTGGCATGACCGCCTATACCGGTAGCGATCATATCCTGCCGTTCTATGCGCACAAGCGTATCGGACGTAATATCTTTCGTTATTTGCGACCAGAGCGCTCTGTCGGTAATGAGCACCGTTCCGTCGTCGGAAGAGACCCTGACTTCACCGTTAAGTTCCACCTCTGATCTGTCTCTGTGGTAAATACCTTCATTTGAGCTGAGATGTATGGTGAATTTTTCCCCGAACGCTTCGGCGTTCAGATCTTTTAAGTATATTGTTTCGTCCACGATCTCGGCGGCCTTGCCTTCGAGATGCCACTGTTTAATGCCTTTGGAAGTCCTGCCATCGATAGAAAAAGCCAGCATTTTTTGTTTCACAGCGACTCTTGTGTCATCCTGCGCCGCATCCGTCGAAAAGTCGGCCGTTCGGTTGATCCGGATGTTCATATAGAACACCCACACCGCGGCGAACAGAAGCAGCAAAAGTATGAACTTCTTCATATATTACTCCCGTTCATTTCGGGCATACGGGTCTTCCACCGTCTGTGGATCCAGACCCACTGTTCCGGGTGATCTCTGACCTGTTTTTCAAGGACATTTGACCATGCCTGTGTATATTTTCTGACCGCGTCTTCAGACCTCTCATCCTTCGAAATATATATCGGTTCCTCTATAACCCCGATATGCTTCCCGTTCTCTTTTCTTATCATGAATGCCGGAACTATCGGCGCGCCGGATGCCATCGCAAGCCTCACCGGAGCAACGGGCGTGAACGCCGGTCTTCCGAAAAAATCAACGAAAGTTCCGTTAACCGAATCGACGTCCTGGTCCGCAAGCATCCCGACCATGCTGCCGCTCCTCAATTCCTTAAGTAATTTTTTTGGAGACTCGTCCCGATAAACCAGAGTAACACCGGTCTTTCTCCTGAGATCGGATATAAACTCGTTATATTTATGAAAGTACAGTTTCTTTCCCACTACGATGCCCCCATACCCGCGCCAACGCAAATACGCCATCAGGAGTTCCCAGTTGCCAAAATGTGACGCTAATATGATGGCGCCATTACCTTCGGAAAGGACTTTATCAAGTTTTTCGAACCCATGGGACCCGGAAACAAATTCCCTTGCACATTCATTTCCATCCGTCGCGATCTTAACCCATTCGGCACCGTTCTTAGCAAGATTTACAAAAACCTTTCCGGCAAGCTCTGTGCTTTGCGACCTGTCCAGACCAAGCGAATTCATGATATTATCAATCGCTATTTTCCTGTATTTCTCGAGAAAATTGAAAGCTATTTTGCCGAAAAAAACGGAAATAGCCAGTGCCATCTTTATAGGAATAAACCGCAAAAGATAGAACAGCACCCTTGCCCAGTAGTAAATATGGTAACGTCTTGTCTTTATCTTCATGCTTTCCCAAGTAGGGGCACGGCGCGCCGTGCCCCTACGGTTCTACGAATTCCGCCTCTACCGTCGTCGTTATCCCGCCGCGAATATTAAATATCCCTCTAACTTTCATCCAACGCGGCCGGCAGGTTTTTACAAGATCATCCAGAATGCGATTTACAACATGTTCATGGAATATACCGAGGGATCGATACGCCGTGAGGTATTCCTTGAACGATTTGAGCTCTATGCAGTTTTTCCCCGGAGAATATTCTATGAAGATATGAGCGAAATCCGGGAGACCCGTTTTGGGACATATGCACGTAAACTCCGTTGTATCAAAACTTACGGCATATGTCTTGTCGCAATATTCGTTCTCCCATACATCTATCTTCGGAAGTTCTATATCTCTTATGCCCCCCTGTAACCCCGAATACAAATTCTTTTTTTTCATCTTATCCCCAGACATTTGTGCATCTGCCCGAATATCATCACATTCCCCCGGGTCTCTTTCTCAATATGTTTTTTAAAATAGTAAAGCATCTCTTCATCCGGTTCCGTCACAAGGCCATTAGCGGCCGTAACCGGCTGCAGAACAATATCAATACCATCCTGACCTAAACCCCCTATAACGGACGCCATACGCTTAATATCCTTAAAATCAGTGGAACCGGTAACAACAGCTTTGATTATAAGCTCTTTTGCCGCGGCGATCCCGGCGAATCTTTCGTGAGATGCCCACACATCGTCTGTTCCGCCGGTAGATGAGGGGAGTTTGAAATCCATAGCGACAATATCCACCTGGTCGATGACTTTCTCGAGCGCTTCCGGTAAAGTACCGTTAGTCTCGAGATAAATGGGGTTTTCCCGGTAATTTTTAAAAAGTACAAGGAAACCCGAAATAAACTCCGGAAATAAAAGCGGTTCTCCCCCGGTCAGGACAAGTTCGTTATAATCGCCCTCAAAATCAAGAACCTTGCCCATAAGGTTATCTTTGGTAAAAGTTTTATAGCTTTCGAGAAGCGTATCACAAAAAACACAGGACTTGTTGCATCCGTAAAATCTTAAAAAAAGCTGCCTGCTCGAAGCATAAGGCCCCTCACCCTGGTACGATAAAAATATTTCGGATATTTTAGCTGTCTGCATTTGCGATCTTATTCCCCGGTGTTCTCAAAAGGATCGATCTTTCCCGCATCGGCAAATCCTTTAGCTCTCAGAAGACAGGATTCACATTTGCCGCAGGGAAATTTACCACCCTCATAACAGGACCATGTGTACTGGAACGGCACACCCAGCTCAATGCCGGTCCTGATTATTTCGTTTTTCGTCATGTCGAGGACCGGCGTTATCACTCTGACCGCGTGTCCTTCAGCTCCGCTTTTCGTCCCGGTCCGAACGGTTTCCTTGAAACTTTCAAAAAAATCTTCCCGGCAATCCGGATAATTTGAAAAATCCAGTTGATGCGCTCCGATGAATACCGCTTCGGCACCGATCGCCTCCGCGAAACTCACGGCAAAACTCATAAAAATAAGGTTCCGGGCCGGAACATAAGTGCTCGGGATCTCACCGGAGGCGCTTATGGCGCCCGAAGGAACGTCGGCGGTCTTATCTAAAAGAACGCTGCCTTTCCACGGCAGAGAGATCTTCAGGACCTGGCATGCGGAAGATGCGGCAGAGGCTATCCGCTCGGCAAAAGTTATCTCGCAGGCAGAGCGTTGGCCGTAATCAAAAACAAGCGCGTGGCACTCGTAATCCTTCTTAGCTATGTAAAATGTAACTGCAGAATCTAATCCACCTGAAAGTAGAACTACCGCTTTTTTCATGAACTCAGATCACATCCTGTTTTTGAGTATGTCGCAGAAGCCGAATCCGTCTCCCAGACCGTAATTTTCACGATATCGTTCTCATTATATTTTTCGGACAATTTTTCATAAATATATCTGGCAATGTTCTCGGATGTCGGGTTTGCGGATCTAAAATACCCTACTTCGTTAAGATATTTGTGATCCAAGTCCGACATGATATCGTTGAGAGACTGTTTTAATACCGTAAAATCCAGAACCATGCCGGTATTATCAAGTTTATCCGCACGGATCTCCGCTTCCACCTTCCAGTTATGTCCGTGTAATTCTTCGCATTTCCCCTTATATCCCCTGAGGTTATGAGCCCCGCTGAAATCTGTCTTCATCTTTACGGTGTACATACACCCCTCCCCTTATTCGAAATACACCGACGTTACTTCATCCCATAGGCCCTGCGCCTTCAGTATGAGATCACAAACCTCTCGCACCGCGCCACGGCCGCCTGTCTTTTGAGTAATTAAATGCGCGAACTGTTTGACTTCATCCATGGCGTTCGGCGGACATACTGCTAATCCTACCCTTTTCAGCACCGGTATATCTATTAGGTCGTCCCCCGCAAAGCAGATCTCTTCATCGGAGGCTTTGAACTTCTTTTTTATGGACTCAAATGCCTTGATCTTGTAATGAAAATTGTGATAAACCTTATCCACCCTCAGAGTTCTTGAGCGCCTTTTGAGAACACGCGAAGACTTCGCGGTAAGTATAACCCTTTTCAGTCCTGCTTTTTTCATCAGATAAAGCCCCAGCCCGTCATTGACGTCAAAGTTTTTCAGTTCATCCCCGTAACTGCCGTAGATCATCTGCCCGTCTGTCAGGACACCGTCTACATCGAGAACAAGTACTTTTATTTTTTTAGCTTTTTCGATTACTTCCTCAGAATATTTACTCAGCATGCTGCTCCCTATATCCTGTGTTGCGTATTGAATAAATTTAGATCCCTCGACTCCTCTGCTTCGCCCTTCCAAAAGCAAACAACCGATAGGGCTTCGCAGAAGTCGCTCGGGATGACATCACTCGTCACTCTTTACTCATCACTTATCGCCTATAGCCGATGGCCTATGGCCTTTCCATGCGCTCTGCGCCATGCAAATTCGTATTGCGTCGTGCGTATTGCGTATTGAGATTGCCGCGTCCCCTGTACCAGGCGCGGTACAGGGTCCTCGCAATGACGTCCCCGTTCCCGCCATGCGCGATGCTCTTCTCGCCTCTAGCCTATAGCCTCTTGCCTGTTCGTTATACAAGTCCCGCCTTCAAAAGATCCTGCACATCCAGAAGGCCTTCCAACCGGCCGTTCTTATCCACGACCGGGATCTCGTCGATCCGCTTATCCCTAAGGATCTCGAATGCTTCCGCTGCCAGACGCCCTGCGTTTATGGTGTAGGGTCCCGCTGTCATTACATCGCCCACTTTCGAGTTAATAAGATCTTCACCGCTATCAAAATGCCTCCTGAGATCTCCGTCGGTGAATATCCCCAGAAGCTTTCCGCGGCTGTCCACTATGCTGGCGCTGCCGGCCCTCATCTTTGTTATCTTTAAAAGCACATCACGGACCTTTTCATTCTTTTTAACCACAGGTATCCGGCTCTTTGGGCGCATTATATCCTCGACCCTTAAGAGAAGCCTCTTGCCCAGCACCCCTCCGGGATGGAACAATGCAAAATCCTTGGGCTGAAAATTCTTTTTTTCGAGCAATGCCACGGCGATAGCATCGCCCAGGGCCAGCATCGCCGTTGTGGATGTGGTCGGAGCAAGCCCCATCGGACATGCTTCCGTGCTTACCGAGCTGTCTATCACAAAATCGCTGTTCATCGCAAGCGTGGAATGTTTGTTTCCCGTAACTGATATCAAACGCGCCCCGATCTTTTTTATAATGGGCAGGAGCCGGATCACCTCTTCTGTTTCCCCGCTGTTCGAAAAAGCGATCATAACATCTTCTTTTGTAACACGCCCGAGATCTCCGTGCAGTGCTTCGGCTGGGTGTAAATACAACGACGGTGTGCCGGTAGAAGATAACGTCGCGGAAACTTTCTGAGCTATGAACCCGGGTTTACCCATGCCCGTGACCACAATACGGCCTTTTGCTTTCGCGAGCATATTTATGATCTTCCGAAAATCATCGTTCACTCTGTCGGCAAGCCTGGCTATGGCCTTTGCTTCGTTTCTCAGCACCCTTTTTGCGATTGAAACACTCATATTATCTTACCGCCTTTTCTACCTGCTTTATTTCGTCTATAAAACGTCCCAATTCACTCATCTTTAACATATTTGAACCGTCACTCAGGGCTTTTTCGGGATGCTCATGGACCTCAAGAAAAAGAACGTCCGCGCCGCAGGCGATCGCCGCCTTAGCAAGCGGAAGTATATATTTTGGATCCCCTCCGGTCGAAGTGCCATTATCTCCCGGGCGTTGTACGGAATGCGTAGCGTCATATACCACCGGATATCCCGTCTCTCCCATGATAACAATAGAACGGAAGTCATTGACCAGCATGTTATACCCGAAAGTCGATCCTCTCTCTGTGAGCATAATATCGTGACAACCCGTACTCTCTATCTTTTTTACAACATTCAACATTTCCTCCGGCGACATAAATTGTCCTTTTTTGACATTGACGGGTTTGCCCGTGAGTCCGGCCTTTACCAAAAGATCTGTCTGCCGGCACAAGAATGCCGGGATCTGGATAATATCCAGAACTTCCGCCGCGCGATCCACCTGATGAACATCATGCACATCGCTGAGAACGGGGAGGCCCACCTTCTTGCGTATATCGCTGAGTATTTTCAGGCCATCGTCGATGCCGGGCCCCCTGTAGGATCCGATCGAACTTCTGTTAGCCTTATCGTAACTGGCCTTAAAGATAACGGGCACACCGGCACGATCCGCTATTTTCTTTATGCTTATGGCATGATCCATGGCGCTTTTTGCGGACTCTATAACGCAGGGTCCGGCTATAATGGCGACGGGGCAGCCTTTGCCAACCTTGAACTCTCCGACTCTCACCTGCACGTGTCCCTCATTCATGCTTTTCACATCCCTTCGTTAGATTGCCGCAACAAGCTCTTTACTTTTTCCAGATCAGCGGGAGTATCAACACCTACTGTTTCGTATCTTGTCTCTATGGTCTTTATCTTGTACCCATGTTCAAGTACACGCAATTGTTCGAGTTTCTCCTCTTTTTCCAATGTTGACTTAGGAAGATTGGTATAGGTATAAAGAAAATCCTTAGTGTACGAATACAGCCCTATGTGCTTAAAATACCTTCCGCTCAAGTCCCCGGCAGAACCTTCATTGGACGCATCCGGCTCGTTTTCATCTCTGAGATACGGTATCGGGCTCCGTGAAAAGTACATCGCATAGCCTTTCCTGTCTACCACGACTTTCACAACGTTGGGATCGTTTATTTCCTCGCGGTTATGTATACGTTTTATGATCGTTGCCATCTGAATATTCTTCTCATACTCAAAGATCTGGGCCAGCTCGTCTATCATCAGGGGATGGACCAGAGGCTCGTCGGCCTGCACATTTACAATAATATCGGCATCGATAGAATTGACTGCTTCTGCTAGACGATCGCTGCCGGAAGGCTGCTCCGGAGACGTATACACTGCTTTACCTCCGAACGCCGTTACAACTTTAAAAACTTTCTCTTTGTCCACGGCGACAATTATGTCGTCTATCGAATGCGCGCGCTTAACCCTCTCCCATACATGCTGGATCATGGGCTTTCCGTCGATATCCGCGAGAACTTTGCCCTTAAATCTTGTCGAGTTCCACCTGGCCGGTATTACCGCGATACATCTCACGATGCTGCCTCCCCGGTCTCCGTCTTTAACCTGGCTAAAAGTTCATTCACGCTCACGACGGCCGCTCCCACTTTTCCAACAACGATACCGGCGGCACAATTAGCGATGTGAGACGCCATCATTGAGGAACACCCGGCTGTCATCGCAAGAGTGTATGTGCCTATTACGGTGTCCCCGGCGCCCGAAACATCAAAAACTTCCTGGGCAAGCGTTGGTATCCGACGGGGTTTTTTATCTTTCTCGAACAACATCATTCCCTTTTCACCGAGCGTTATCAATATATTCTCGGTCTTGAGTTTTTTAAGAAGCATGGTGCCGGCTTTAGATATATCGTTCATGTCGTTCAGGGGAAACCCTACCGCTTTCGCGGCCTCGTGGTGATTCGGAGTGATAACACTGACACCCTTGTAATAAAGAAAATGGTTTTCCTTGGGATCGACCGCTACGATCTTTCCTTTGCGGCGCGCCAGCGGAACCACCGCCCGGAGAAGTTCCGGGGTTATCACGCCTTTGCCGTAATCCTCTATTATGACCCCGTCCACGTTATCAATATTTTTTCTCACGTGATCGATCATCTTTCTTATAACAGAATTCTTCACGACATCGATACGTTCACGATCAATGCGAACCACTTGCTGATGATGTGCTATCACTCTTGTTTTCTGGCTGGTCGGCCTGTCGCGGTCTTCTATTATCCCGTTTATGCCGATCTTTCGTTCCTTGAGCTTATCTTTCAATAATACGCCATACGGATCATTTCCTACCACACCGACCAGCGATACGTCGGCCCCCAAAGAAGCAATATTGTTGGCCACGTTGCATGCCCCGCCCGGCATATAATCCTCTTTTTTCACCCAAACAACGGGAACAGGTGCCTCGGGAGATATGCGCGAAACATCTCCCCATATGTACTGATCAAGAAGCAGATCTCCTATTACCAGCACCTTTTTGCCTGAAAAATTCTTAACACAACCTGCTAATGTGGAATACGTGTAGCGTTTCAAAGCACCTCTCCTGTTAATAACGCCCCTTTTTATAGATCATATTATTATAAGCGCTTACGAGCGGACATTGTATCATGTGAGCAGAGAAGGGTCAAGGGGCAAGGGGCAAGGGTCAAGAAGCATAAGTCCAAAAGGACTTGACCCTGGACCCCTGACCCTTGACCCTACAGAAATGCTTCTATTTTCTCCACCAAGACTGACTTAGCCACCGCCCCGACGATCTTATCAACAACCTTTCCACTTTTGAAAAACGCCATCGTGGGAATGCTCATAACGCCATATTCCACGGCAGTTTGCGGAGCTTTATCAACGTCGACTTTGCAAACCTTGAGACGGTTATCATATTCGGCCGCGAGCTCTTCCACCACAGGTGCGATCATGCGGCATGGCCCGCACCACTGGGCCCAGAAATCTACAAGGACCGGAACATCCGATCCTAGAACTTCCTGCTCAAAATTCATGTCATTAACTTCGATACCGGACATTATGTCTCCTTTCGTTAGTATTCTTACGTGTGATCATACCATAAAGAGCACAAGACACAAGTTGATAGTCGACAGTCCACGGTCGACTGTCGACTGTGGACCGTTGACTATAGACTATCGGCTATAGACCATAGACAAATTACTCAATACCTACACGTACTCCTATTCTTCTCAGTATAATTAATTATCTGCTGCATCATTTTAACCGCTTCAACCGGATATTTTCCGGCCGCGGATTCTTCCGATAACATCACAAAATTCGTCCCGTCCAGTATTGCGTTAGCCACGTCCGTAACCTCGGCCCGGGTGGGACGTGAATGTTCCGTCATATGCTCAAGCATCTGGGTAGCGGTGATCACGGGCTTCTTTCGGCGATTGCATTCCCTTATTATGCGTTTCTGTATTATCGGCACCGTATATATCGGAACGGCTATCCCCATATCCCCCCTCGCCACCATGATCCCGTCCGCGACAGATAAAATACTTCCGAAATTCTTTATGGCTTCCCGGGTCTCTATTTTCGCTATCACCGGGCATTTAAAAAATCTTTTTTTCATGAACCTTTTCACCATCACTACATCCTGTGCGCGGCGCACAAATGACTGAGCCACATAATCTACTTTGTGTTCCATGCCGAATTCAAGATCCTTTTTATCTTTTGGGGTCATACCGCTGACGGGAAATTTTACTCCCGGCATATTCACTCCTTTTCGCGGTTTAAGCAGACCACCCTCAATAACTTCGGTCCTTATCATATTTTTTGTCGATCCTTTAGCTTCGAGGATAATATTGCCGTCATCGATATAGATAAGCTGTCCTTTTTTCACAATAGAGAGGTCGTGCCGGTAATCAAAAGAAACTATCCTTGGATCCCCCTCATCCCTGCCTCTGGTCAACCATATTTCATCCTTTTTCTTCAGCAGCTTGTTTTCCCCTTTCAGAGCGCCTATGCGTATACGGAAGCCTTCCAGATCCTGCATGATCTTTATGCGCCGTCCGTATTTACGGTTTATCTCCCGGACTATATTCATGACCGCCAGGTGATCCTGATGGGTCCCGTGGGAAAAATTTAGACGAACAACATTCAGTCCGCCTTTTACCATTTTCAGAATTACAGTATAGGTATCGCTCGCAGGCCCCAGTGTAGCAACGATCCTTGTTTTAGCCATAGCTCCTCCTTCGGGTCGGTTTTAATTATACCATAACGAGCACAAGGCACAAGACACATGACACAAGAGCAAGGGGCAAGGGTCCAGGGTCAAGAAAGCTGTCAGCTGTCAGCCATCAGCTGTCAGCTAAGTGCATAGAGCATGGCGCATGGCGGGAACGGGGACGTCTTTGCGAGGACCCTGTACCGCGCCTGGTACAGGGGACGCGGCAATCTCAATACGCAATACGCACGACGCAATACGAATTTGCATGGTGCATGGCGCATGGGTTCCAGGCCGTGGACTGTGGACTGTGGACTGTGGACCGTTGACCATAGGCCATAGGCAAATCACTCAATACCCAATACTCAATACTCAATACATAATCCCGGCTTAAGTTGAAACAACCCGTCACATATGGTATCTTTATTCAAAAGGAGCTAGAGTGATAGAAAACAAAAAGGTCATAGTCGTCTTACCGGCATATAACGCGGAAAAAACCCTGCACAAAACATGTGCTGAAATACCACGGGGGATCGTCGACGAGATATTGTTGACCGACGACCATAGTTCCGATGAAACCGTCGCCGCCGCAAAAGAGTTGGGGCTCGCGGTGTATACGCATGAGAAGAACTCGGGTTACGGCGCCAACCAGAAAACCTGTTACCGGGAAGCCATTAAACGCGGCGCCGATATTATTGTCATGCTTCATCCCGATTATCAGTACCCTCCCCGCCTGATCACCGCCATGGCGGGCCTTATAGCTTCCGGGATGTTCGACATTGTTCTCGGGTCGCGTATTTTGGGAGGCCTGGCCCTTAAGGGCGGAATGCCTTTTTATAAGTACGTTTCTAATCGTATACTTACACTGATCGAAAACATTCTTATCGGCCAGAAGATATCGGAATATCATACGGGTTACCGTGCATTTTCCCGAAAAACGCTTCTTGAACTCCCCATACTCGAAAACTCCGATGATTTTGTATTCGACAATCAAATGCTTGTTCAGGCAGCATACTTTAACTGCCGGATCGGTGAGATAACATCCCCCTCAAGCTATACCGATGAATCTTCCTCGATAGGATTCAAGCGGAGTATAGTTTACGGCCTGGGAGTTATATCAACTGCCTTGAAATTTGTACTGCAAAAATTCGGGATAGCCAAATTTTCCATATTTGACAAAGAGGGCCGAAAACTCAAGGTTTAATAGCTATAATGACGAAAAACAAAAAATTTAAAATAGGTTTTATCCTTTTCCTGATAATCTCTACCGGGTTAATAGTTTACAGCAATTCGATCGAAAATGAATTTGTCTGGGATGATTCCGCTTTTGTCGTGGAAAATGAGTTTATCCGGGATATGGGAAACCTTCCACTTTATTTCACGCAAAAACAGACACTCGCAAAAGGTTCATTAGCCGGACAAAATTATAGACCGCTTGTACCATTATCATATGCCATTGATTATCTGAATTGGGGACTCAACCCTGCCGGTTATCATATAACAAACCTTTGCTTTCATATCGCAAACTCGATCCTGGTATTCTTTTTGATTCTGTTGATCACGCGAGATCGTATCATTAGTTTATTCGCTTCTCTTATTTTTCTGACACATCCCCTTCAAACAGAAGCAGTTACATGGATATCCGGCAGGACGAATGTGCTTTTTTTGTTCTTTTCCCTGATATCCCTTATCTGTTACATAACTTACAGAAAAAAAGAAAGGCTTCTGTTCCTTTTCTTTTCTGCCTTGTCATTTATCCTCGCGCTCCTCTCAAAAGAAATGGCGGCAACCCTGCCGCTGATCCTCATTGTATACGACCGCTTTTACTACAGGAGGTTGAAGGTTATTCCAACACTTCTGGGTTACCTGCCGTTCTTTGCAGCGCTCGAAACATACCTTATTGTGAGAGCTAATATCCTTGGCAGATTCGCGCAATGCGCGTGGTGGACTGGAAATATGTATACCACATTACTTACGATGTTGAAGAGTGCCGTTTATTACATACAGCTTCTTATCTGGCCCGCGGAATTATGCGCCGACCATCTGGAGTTCCCTGCGGCATATTCCATAAAAGACCCCGGAGTTCTGGCATCATTAATGGTTTTGATAGCGTTGGCGAGCTTGATCTTTCTGCTTTTTCGGAAATTGAAGTACATGTCTTTCGCTATACTTTGGTTCTTCATCACGTTGTTGCCGGTCATGAACATCATACCCATAAATATACTTGTAGCCGAAAGGTTTCTATACCTGCCTTTGGTCGGATACGCCCAATTTATTGCGGTGTTATTCGGATTTTTCACAATCAGAGCCCGGAACAATATCATCCGGAGATCAGTAATCATTATGACTGCTGTTGCACTAATTGTGTCCTACTCCCTGCTGACTATGGCACGTAACACCGCCTGGGCTGACGTAGTTACCTTTAATATGGATATTATCAAAAAGTATCCGGGCAATCATCGTGCTCACTCGAATTTAGCTGACTTTTATATGCATAAATACAAAAATTTAGATATGGCATACGAAGAAATACAGGTAACTCTTTCCCTTTCGCCGGAACATAACGAAGCCAGAATATCCCTCGCAGGTTATTACGTTGAAACTGGCAGACCGAATAAGGCGATCCAGGAGCTGAAATACGCAATAAAAATGCAGCCTGATCTTGTGGCCGCATATAAATATCTTGGTGCTATTTACACATGGCAGGGAAATTATAACGAAGCCGTACGGCAATACAGAAAAGCCCTTGCGCTAGATGGAACGGATCGGGAAACGCGGGAGGCGCTTCGCGAACTGGCAAAAAGGGTCAAGGGTCCAGAGAAATCGCATAGAGCATGGTGCAGAGCGCATGGGGCATAGCGGGAACGGGGACGTCATTGCGAGGACCCTGTACCGTGCCTGGTACAGGGGACGCGGCAATCTCAATACGCAATGCGCACGACGCAATACGAATGAGCGTATGGGTTCCAGGCCGTGGACTGTCGACTGTGGACCGTCGGCCATCGGCTATAGGCCATTGACCAATTAGCTGATGTCTGAAATCTGATATCTGAAAGCTGTAATACTCAATACTCAATACGAACTAAAGAGGTGAATATATGCCAGAAAAAAAGAAGAGTGTTCGCACCAAGGGCAAGTTCCTTGTAATAGTCGAATCTCCGGCTAAATCAAAAACTAT
>Ga0163203_1000290_pt1 | contig 13337 bp, 18 predicted proteins | sample PL_2010_330m_FD_113534 | JGI IMG/M metagenome (GOLD analysis project Ga0163203, IMG submission 113534) | Freshwater microbial communities from Powell Lake, British Columbia, Canada to study Microbial Dark Matter (Phase II) - PL_2010_330m | ecosystem: Environmental > Aquatic > Freshwater > Lake ... | reverse complement strand
CTTTCATCAGCCTTCTCGTCGATGTCTAACTGGACTGGCACTTGCATGTGGGGTACGAATAAAATTTACGAGGCAATTATAACGCCGGACGCTGATAATAATTGTTTTGAAAATTGCACGTCTCAGCCAGACTACGCAACAATGGATGCTAACTGGAAATAAAACTAACGATTTACGAACCGGGAAGTTCGGGCAGGATGATTTTAAAACAGATAAAAGAGACACCCTACGGAGAAGACAGCCATTTTACTTGGAGGCTTCGTCGCGTGGTCTAATACCGGATTGGAGATACAGATATGGATGACAGAATACACCAGATAAAGAGCAGTGCAAAACTTTACATCGAAGATCTCCAGGATCAACTCGGGAAACCGGACTGTCCTATCCCGGAAAAAGAACGACCTTCGTATCGTGTTATGCTATCTGCCGGCCACAACGCAGTTAACGGCGGTTCGGAAAACATTTCAAGTCTGAGTGTTGCATTGGGTTCAATGATCTGTGCAATGACCGAAGACAAACTTAATGAGACGCCAAGGATGCTGACGGTTGTTGAAGCAAACCGTAAAGCAAACTGTCCGTGGGAGGGGGTTCTCCAGTATGACAAAATGGGCAAACCTGTTCTCCCTTCTCCCAATAACGCGGACTCATTCAACTTCGCGTCTAAGTGGTTCTCGATCTCGACTAACAGCAAAGTTGGAATTATACTTGCAGCAGTCATTGTAATTATGGTGTTCTATATTGGATCTGGGGTCTGGCGTAAGGTCCAGACAGAGGATGCGGTCAAGTTGGGCATAGAGCAGGCGATCCAGGGGCCCCCGGACGATGTTCTACCGGCACCTATTGAACGGAGTGCAAAACAAACAACAGGGAGCAAAAATGCGAACAACAGTAAACATGGCAACATTCCCGCCACGGATCAAGGGCTTAGCAAGGCGAATTAAAGAGCTGGCCCCGCAATGTAATCTGATGCGGATCTACATGAACGGATATGAGAAGTGGCCAAAGAACATCCCGCTTCCGTCCAACGTCGAATACATTCTTGCCCCCGGCAAACTTGATAAAGGAAGTCAGGGAAAACTGCATTGGCTGGACAACGAACCGGGCTATTACATGACTGTTGATGATGACATCTACTACCCAAAGAACTATGTCGAAACGCATGTCAGGAACTGTGATAAGTTCAAGCATGTCGCAATCACTTCATTTCATGGACAGCGGTTTATGATACCCCATTTGGGCCGTGCACCGCTCTGCAAAGAGGATAAAGGTATGCGGTCGATCTATGGATACAACAAACACCTACCACAGGACTGCGCAGGGCACATGGTAGGCAACGGAGTTATGTGTTGCGTACCCTCAGTTATCGGACTCACTACAGAGGCTGTGTGTGGCCCAAAAGACAGTGGTGATGATGAAGACATTGCGATGTTCGCACAGCGCACGAAGACACCTCTGGTAATTCTGAATCACATCAGCAACTGGATACGTCCAGATGAAGAGCAGCGGCAGATTGAGGCAAGTTTTCAGAACAAGGACTTTTTGAGAAAACAGAACGAAAAACTGCAAACATGGCCGGCGTGGGAGATACACCTTGTCAGCAGAGTATAGGGAGAAAACAGGGTGAGTCACGAGATAACAGATATTGATCTAAATGAAGAACAACTGCAATTCACAAACCGCATTCTGTCCAGTGAGGCACTGGCATGTCAGATAGTTGACAGGATAAAGAAGAAGATCCCGACAAGTGTAATCCGGATGAGCGATGGCGAGCGTGGGTTCATGCAGCATTATCTGGGCGGACCGCGAGAATGGTTCATGAACACCCCGGGTTGGGTAAAGCGGTATGGCCTGGAGGGTGCTGATTTCAAAGAGGTTGGACGGAGGTTGCTGGAAGCCGGCAGAACAGCGGATTATCTTGCCTGCCCAATTGCCGGCCTGTACTGGCCCTCTTTCAACACGTATGGGATGTTCCCTGAACGCACACAGTTCATTGACCAATTTTACCCTCTTATGTGGGAGGCGGCGGGACATGTCAAATCAATCCTTAACCTTGGAGCTGTTCTCGTTCTTCACCGTGAATGGGAAATCGGAGTCAACCTTCTTGTGAAGAAGTACGGAATGGCAAAGGGTGTGGCTGGAATGAGGCTGGATAGCTGGCGAGATCATGCCGGTGTACTGGAGGTTGCGGATCAGTTCAATGCAGACATCATTCTGGTGTCAGGCGGTCCCTCTGGCAAGTCGCTGTGTGTTGACCTTGCTGAACGTACGGGTGCCGTGGTGCTCGACTGTGGCGAGGCTCTAGGTACCGTGTGGGTAGAAGCCAAGAAGAACCTGATGCAATTTCATGAAGAGAACAAAGAGTGCATATGAAAATTTATGTGAGCACGTGCGACAGGTATGATCATCTAATGCCCGGCTTTGCACACCAGTTCAACAAACACTGGGGGTGCAGATCAGCTGGTAGATGTGCTTGGTTTCAGAACACCTCCAAACCCTCTTCCGTCCAATTTCACTTTTCATTCAATGGAGCCAGTTGAGACAAAACCCTGGAGTACGAACATACGTGACTTCGTTGGGCGACAGGAAGAAGATCGTTGCATCTTCCTGTTTGATGACTACTGGATGACCTCTCCGATCAATCACTGTGAAGCTGAGATGATATTTCATGTGGGGTGCCCCAAAAGAGATTTGGTCAATGGGGACAGTATAATAAACTTTTCCGTCCATGTACACAACAAGAACAAACAACTGCAATACTCGTTGTTGAAAACTGGCATGGCGTGTTGTAACATGTATACATGTAACAACACAGGTGACAAAATATATCCAAAGAAAAGAGGCAAATATGAAAAAAGCACCATTGACGATTGCGGTTCCGATCACTCTTATGATGTTCTGCGGCTGTGTGACAACCTCTTTCACAACACCAAGCGGCATTGAGTTTAACCGAAGGGCATTCCTATATCCATTCAGGACAGGCGGCTTCGAGTTCGACCCCAACACAGGATTTATCACGGTGCTGGATTACAATACGGACGGAGGCAAGGGAATAGCGGGGGCAGTCACCGCAGCGGCGATTGAGACAGCATTCAAGGCAAGGGGGTTGTAATGACAAACTCTGAGATCATGGCAAGCATCAAGAAACTCGATCTTTACCGGTTGCCCCAGTTTGACCTCTTGACCCTTGATGAGTTCGGTAAAATCTATAACGGATTTGGACCTGACTCATGGCCAGAATCTTTACGTGAGGTCGTGACCTATCTTTATCGTGATGTGCCTGAGCTGGCTGGCGTTCACGATGTTGGTTTTCATTTCTCAGATGGAACAAGAGAGGGTTGGTTGGACACTCAGAGACGCTGGAGAGACAACATACCGATCGTTTTGGGCGCAAGGTTCCCTCTGAGCAATCCAATCCTCTGGAAGGACCGTTTCAGAGCGTGGCGAAGAGCGCGGATTGCTTATCGCGCACTCAGTCTTTTTTCAGAGACACTTTACATTGGAGCATACAAGAGGAACACAATAAACAAAACATAACAAAAACAAGGCAAGTCAGTTTCGCTGCCCGCGACCAAAAAAAAAGAACTCGCCTTGGTTCCCCCCTCCGTCGTTTTCCTGTTGCCGACGGAGGGGTTCTTTTTTGTCAGACTGTCTTAATTGCCTTGGCCTCAACGCGCATTCGTTTTCCGAGCGTGTTGTATATTCTGAAAGTTACCTGTGCAACACTGTTAAGCGCAGTCTGTATCTCCTTCATAGATGCACCGGTAATTATTGCGGCCTGTGCAACCTCCTCCAGCCCTTTGCCGAAGTCCTCTATCTCAACCACATGCGGGTTACGTTCATCGTTCCGACATAGGTTTGGTTCGTGTGGTGACATGTCATACCCCCTTCTTTGGTTTTGTGTATTCTGAAAGCGTGTACCGGAAGTTCCCATCTTCTGTTTTGGCAACAACCTTTACTTCGTAGAGTGGCCCATCAATATTGATGATTGAACATGGAATGAAAGATTGACACCAATATTTGCCTTCTACAAGAAACAGTTTCCGTCCATTCCTGCGAACCACACATCTGCCAGACTTTGACACTTTGACCTCTGTTATGCGCTCCCTGAACTCATCCCATAGCACTCGAAGCCCGAACGTAGTGAATTCATTTTCGATAAGGGCATCGAGCACCTCTTCACGAAACCCGAACTTCTTAACGCAGTAATTGTAGATGCTCCGTACAGTGACGTAATCGGCTCTACAGTGAACCGTTCGTAGATGGCAGGCGTAGCATAGGGTCACACCGTTGTCCACGCTGTAGCGAGCTCCGTGTGCATTGTGATCACACGCATACCAATGATGTGCAGACAGGCGATCTTCACAACCGCAGAGTATGCACTTGAACCCATCCCGCTGCTTGACCCGCAGAGCCCAGTCAGCGAACAGAGTTTTCTTAACCGTTGCCAGAGATGGCAGTTTTTGTTTCTTGCTCATTTTGTTCCGTCCTTTTGTTAAAAACCAAGTTGGTTGGTTATTTTCTTCTTAGTGCGTATAATTTTCCAGATCATCTTTTCCTCAAGGCTTCCCTTTATTGTCATGATGTAATAGGCAAGTGCCTTTGATATCTGTGACAGCCGATCAATTCGGCCCTTCACCTGCTCGAAGTCAACCGAGGTCAACGGCAACTCGATGAACAACATGGTACGGGCGGCAACGAGGGTATCGACTCCAGTTCCGATCGACTTTATGTTTCCGAACAGAATTCGCTTCTTTGGGTCAGAGAAGAACTGATCACCACGCTCCTTCTTCTTCCGTGCATCAATGGTGCCGTTAATCAGCAGAGAGCTCTTGCAGAAATGCTTTTGGAGTTGTTCGAGAGGCTCCACAGACCAGCCGACAACAACAACCTTCTCGGTATCATCGCTCTCTTCAAGAAAGTCCTCCAGCCAGGCAATCGCATGTGGAATCTTTGCAAATGCCGAGTTGCGACGTGCGTTAGAGAATGCAGGCAACATCTTATCGCTTGCCAGAATGTCGTCCTTGGCTTCCGATATGGCCAGTTCGCATTCCTCTTCCATCTCCCAGAACTTCCGTCCTTCCGGTGTCGTATCAGGGATTTCGATTCGCAGATTGGTTTCCGTCACATCCGGCAACTGCGTAAGCACATCCTCTTTGCGTACATGAAGAATTACATGTTTGCGTAGAATGTTGCCAAGCTCACTAATCCGTTTTTCCATAACCGCTTTTGGCAGTTTTGCCATGGCAACCTCACGCCAGCCGGTTTTTACAAATCCACCCCGCCAGCGGGAAGCAAACATCCGTGCCTTGGCTTTCTCTTCCGGCATGAATGTGTCTGTGAAGTTCTTCTTCGTACCCAGGATGTCACCGCAGATGAGTGTAGTCAGCCCCCAGAGATCCCCGAGGTGATTGACAAGGGGTGTGGCAGTGAGCAACAGAACACGCCGCCCACATGCTTTGGCAAGTGCCTCTGCAAGCGGGTACGTCTTCGATGTGCTGTTGACAAAGTTATGTGCCTCATCAATGATCAAGGTCTTCGGGTTGATATCTGAAAGTTCCTTCAGCCACCCCTTGAGAATGTGGTGGTTCAGAACGATCAGCTTTTTGTCACGCAGCGCAATTCTGGATGGAGTGACTCCGAACAAAACAGATACATCGTCCGGGTTGCCTCCCCACTTCTCCCATTCCGTAGCCCAGTTCAGTTTAACATGCGCCGGGGCAATGATGATTGCCGGCAGATACCTTTCCTGATCGGACATCAATGCAGCCATCGCAGTTATCGTTTTGCCAAGCCCCATAGGGAATGAAAGAATTCGACGGAGGTCGCCTCTGACCAGAGTTTCGGCCCCCTCATTTTGAAACGGCATGAGGGGAAAGTCGGTCTTGAACTCCTTCTTGGATGAAAGGAAGAATGACAGCCGTTGTTTTGTGTTCAGATCAGTTCTATCCGGTGTCGCACCGCAACGGTGGATGAGGGCGAGGTTGTGCACGTTGGACGGAACAGATATAACTGTGCTCCCATCCACCTTGGAGGTGACACTCGGGTGCCCCCACCATTCGCTGTGCATAGTCCCGTTGCGGTCCTTCAATGAGATAAGCTCTGCACATGCGACACTTTCCTCTGTGTCGCATTTCAGAACTATCTCATTTCTAACCAGTGTGTATGTGGGGGCTGGCATCGGGTGTCCCTTTCGTTAATTGCCTTTCTAAATTCATAAGAATCGTGTGCTTCCCAGTCATCGCCATCTTTGTATTTTTCATCTGCGAAGTTCATGCACATTCTTGATGTACCGTGTCCCCTTTCTGATCACATCACCACAAAGATAACACACGTAATCTTTGTGTGATTTATGCTCACTGCGCTTATAGAAGTCGCTCATTTGTTTTCCTTTTTGTTTTGTGTTTTGTAGAAGATCGGGGCAGAGAAAGCAAAGCTGTCCTGTACCTCAAGCCACAGACTGCAAAGTGCCTGGTGTTCAGGATCGAACTTGCCTTCACGGGCGAACAGCATGGATAGTCGCATAACCTTGGCTCTGCGTTCAGCGATTGTCTGATTGAGAGTTGCCATCCATGTACAGTTGTCAGCAGCCTTGGCACAGCGACCGATTGTTTTGACTGTGTGTGTTTCGATGTCAGGATCTTCACGGTTTGTCTGAATTGCAGTTATGATCAGAATGCCACGACGGAAGCAGATGCCACGGAGTTTCTGCCAGTTGATCCGCATACCATCGTAGTCCTTGTCAGTACCGCGTTCAATCTCCTGTTTGAAAAGATCGAAGTAATCTATCACAAGAACAAGCGGGACAAAGTTTTCAGTGCGGTCGAGGGCATCAAGTTTCTCTTCCAGCATACCTACTGTGACTTCACCGCCGGGGTATGCAGTGATCTTCAAGCCACCTCCGAACGAATCGAGTTCGAAGCGGTTTCGTGTGTCGAGTATTTTCTTCCTGTCACAAAGGTTGAACCCCTCCATCCTCCACCAGACAGCACTCTTCCAGCGTTTGCGTTTTTCCCAATCTTCTTTTGTTCCGTCATTCACAGGGAAGCAACGACAACATGGCTGATATACGTTGCCACTGACAGTACGACTCCCTTCGAACGATCCTTCGCAGAGTTCTTCGGGAGTGGCACCTTCGCCTATGAGTGTTTTCCAGCACTTGATTGCGCGGGGTTCTCCCGACATTCCGATAGGGCATGTCCCGTTTGCATTGTGTGCGCAGTCAGGCACCGGCATTGCGAACTTCCCGGCAAACTCTGGCTGTGTGACATGACACGAAAGGTTGGTGAGCACACGACCGTCCACTTTGATCTTTGTTTCGTCACCTAGACTTACGAACAGCGTTGGCACCTGTTTTGCCGCAGCCACCGCAAGAGAGATGAGCGAAGTTGTTTTTCCTATCTTCTGATTGGCAAGGAGCACCCCGAGGTTATCACCCTTCAATCGCTGATTGAGCAGCTTGCCCATCTCTCCGTCCAAAGTGAATAGGGGTGGGTTGGATTCCGCGAGCCCAAGCAGCGCATCAATGTCATCCATCGCACGGGTACATTCCACACTGCTGTCATTGAATGCAGTGAACCGCCTACGTGCCTCCGCAGCAATCATGTCAGCCCGTGCACTGTCCCCCTTCTCACGTATGGCCTCTGCATCTGCCAGCTTCTCTGACAGGAGAATGTTGTGCCGGCCAGTCATATACTTACGTGCCTTGTCTATCTGCCATGTTGTCGGTTTGTGAAGCCTGCCACCGGGCAGTTCGGGAAAGTGTAGTGTGGCGTACCATTCATAGGCAGATTCGTTCTGTAGGACACGTTTAGGATCATCCCCTGTAGATCCTATGGCTGTTTTGTGCGCCTTCGCAAACGTGCCGCATTCGTTGAAGAACGCTTCACCACGCGAACCATTGAACAAGACATCAGCTTTTGCAAATGGAAAGAACCATACTGCAAAGTTTTTGTCGTGCCATGCAGAACATGCAAGATCATTCTCCATCTGTGCATAAAGGCTGGTTGACACAAGCTCTTCGTTGCCAGCTGTTGTTATTTTCTTCGCCATATTATTTGTCCTCATTAACAATTTTACCACAACAATCACATGTCCAGAGGTTGCGTGTGCCGTTAAATACAGTTCGTGGATCTTGACACTCACACAACGGTTTCAATTCTAAATTCATCTGAACCATGTGATTCCCAATCCTATTGTGCGCAATTTCAAAAATATCAATATCTTTCTCAATCCCAACGAACTTACGGTCGAGGTTCTTGCAAGCAATTCCGGTTGTACCACTGCCCATAGCGAAGTCAAGCACAGTATCTCCTTTATTGCTGTATGTCTTAATCATGTATTCCATAAGCGCAACCGGCTTTTGTGTCGAATGCAACGCAGACCGCTGGGTGTCACAAGATATTCTCTGGATTGTTCTTGGGAATCGCTCTGTGCTATCGTAGAAGGTGTCTTTTGTTGTCTTCCCGTACACATCAGACTGCAGGTGCGCCCTTCTGTGCGAAGTCTTTCTCACATGCCCGGATGTTTTTTGTGGATTGAATGTAGGAGGCTTCTTATAAAACACACACACATCCTCGTGACACTTCATTGGGATTTTTTGAGCATTCAAATGACCGGTGCCCTTGATCTTATCCCACACCCAGTTATATCTATACATCTTCAAGTTGCTGCAAATCAACAAAGATGTAAACGGCTGGCTGGATGTCATTACTATCGCTCCGTTCGGTTTGACAACCCGCTTTATGTGATTCCACATAGGATCGAAGGGGATAAGCACGTCCCACTTACACCGGGTTGTACCATAAGGAACGTCAACCAGAACAAGATTAACACCACTGCTTTCGATGTGCGGAAACACATCAAAACAATCCTCGTTGTAGATTGTCGAAGCCTCTGTCAGTTTTATAACTCGCATAATTATTTGTCCAGTCTTTTTGTAATCAGATATTGCCAAGAGCGTTCGACATCCTGCTCACGATCGACTGTGTTGCACAGGTCGCCCCAGTATTCCATTGCATCATCACCCTTGGCCTTCAACAACTTCATCAGGTATTCACGTTCTGAGGGATTGAGGGTCTTCTGTTTTGACGGAAGCGGTCGCATTGTTCTATCGTGAAGCATCAACCACATTGCACCAAGGGTCTTGCCATGTGCAATTGCAGATGTGTTCGGTTCGCCTTTGGGTGTGGAGGAGTGAACGTGGTTTTCAAACCATCGTTCTTTTGGGCGTTCGTACGCCGGTGGTGGTGTTGGTAGTGGTTTCATCCTTTTCCTTCCTCGCTCAACGTTTCGAGATCTTTGTCCAAACAAACCGGCAGATGAGAATACGATTCCTTCAATGGCTTGCCACCACTGATCTTCACTGCCTGAAAGCACGGCTCCACAAGACATTCCTCGCACAGCCTGACAGTTGTAGAACTGTCACCGCTCAGTTCGTAAACAAATTCATCTTTGCAGTTGCAGAAATTGCAACTGCCGGCAGACAATCTTTTTCTTTTAGTTACTCGGATCATGTCACCACCTTTTATTTTTGTTGCACTCTTCTTCCGTCAAAACAAGGGTGTGTTCGAGAGCATCTTTTGTTTCCGAAACACTAAGCCGTAGACGTCCCACACGGTCGGTAAGTTTCTCGGTCAGATGTATTTTTGCTTCAAAGAATGTTTTGAAGAACACACCATAGTGTGTTGATTTGTACTCCCGATGAGTTCTTACTTTTCCGTTGTTGAGTTTTACCTCAACCAGCAATGTTTTTTCTGTTTCACTTATAACAGCGGTCGGGATTATTTCATCGCGTTGTACAAGATACCATATCTCATTCATGCCCTTACTCCGGTTTGTTGTTTCCAATAATTCATAATGTCATTTACTTCACCCTTCGGAAGACCACACGATATACATGCATCCCGAATACTGCGCCCCCATGAGCTCAGAGGGGTCATCCCTCTATCACGGCAGGTCATTGTCACATTGGCTACTGCCTTTATAGCAACTTGATGACGCTCGCCAGCACACGCTGTCTGAACACGCTCACACGATGACTTCACAACTGCCTCAAGGAAGCGTTCCTGCCGTACACGTTCATCGACTGTCATTTCTGACATTGTAGCCGGTGCCAGTTTTGCACGAACGACGGAGAATGTAGGTGCTTTCCATTCAAACGGATCGGGCAGACCTCCAAACAGAACCTCCTCTGCAAACTTACAACCGGGATCGTGCGCAATTACACGACCGACAGTAGGGAGGAATACGCCTGTATCAGCGGCCATGCTTATCTTCTCTTCAGCAATCGCACGTATTGCCTCCTGTGCGGCTGTGTACTGACTTTCGTTTTCTATCTTACCTGCATTGAAGATACCCCATGCGCCATTGCCACGGGATGAGAGTGCACCGATAACAAAGCCAGGCAGTTCAGCAAGTGAATCGCGTATCTGTTCTGGTGTCAGTCCGTTACCGTTTTCCGTGATGTGATCGAAGTCAACATGTGCAAACCCAGTGAATCCTGTTATGCTTGCTCTTCTCGAAAACCTGTTGAATGTAGTTCCAGGGAAGATCTGTGGCAACACCTCTTTCTTTTCAGCAATGCCGGCACGTACATCTGCTGTTGCCTGTTTCAATTCAGGATCATTTACAATGCGGTTGTAAAGACTTGTAAGGGTGATGGTATGCGGTTCGAGCATCGCTTTCTTTACACGAGTCTTGTACTGGAAACCACTAAACACGTATGTCGGTTGTTCTGTGTTTCCGTCGTTCTCTGTTTCTTCAACTTCCTCATCGACATCTTCCACCGACTCACACACTGGAGGTGTGCTTTCATCGCATAGAGAAGCCATGTCAATCCACGAATCTACTGACCGGCTCATGTCGAGCCCGTTCGTAAATTTGTAACGATCAGGGTTCCAAGTAAAGCCCATATCAGTTCTGAAGTCCTTGTAGAGCGAATACTCATCTGTCTGGTTCCCGCCATTCGTGACAAAGTATTCGTAGTCCGAGATAGAGAGGATGTGACGTGCATCGATCACACGACGACCGACAGAGCACGGCACCTGTCCATTGGTAAGCATGGCAGTTGCACGTTCAAGCAAAGCCCATCCGACACAACGCCTGAGTTCCTCTGCATCCCAATTGTTTTTCTTCTCTGCAACACCGATCAGCTTGCGCAAGTCGGTTCCACCGTCATCGTTCTCTGAAGCAACAAAGTATTCAACACGGCGTGAACGTATGTTATCGATAGGCAATGGCGCAAGATGGTTGGAAGAAAGCAGTTTGAGCGAATTGTCTTTGACAGCTCTTTTTGCCACGTACTTTTCGGTAGCTGTTTTCCAGCCGGCATCCGCAAATGCCTTGATGTCCTCTGCCGTATACCGCTCGTTGCTTGTTGAAGGTGCTTCCGTCAACACGCACACAGATGAGCCATAGAGAGCAAGGAGGTTTGCTCCCGCAAGTTCTGTTGTCGGAACAGTGCATGAAGCATTGCGGGGCACAAGAGCCGCGATTGATTCGTGCAGAAACGACTTGCCTGTTCCCTGGCCAGCGTTGGTGGATGTGAAGCAGAAGATCTTGCAACAACGGAATGAACCGAAGTCACGCAGTGCAAGCATGTGTGCACCGCAGTCCAGCACAAAGCGGTCACGCTTCAGTTGTGCATTGTCAGGATCTGGATCTGTGATGGTGCGTTCCAGAATTGCATCCAGAACGAACATCGCATCTGCACCATCACCATACTTAGCAGGTTTCTCAATGATAACAGGTGGCCGGTCATACATAGTGTTTACATACTTGCGGTCTTCCGTCGTTATCACCTTCTTGTTCCACTGAGCACGGTCAGCCGCAACCCCGAAGATTTCATAGTCGGGCCTGTGGTTGTTCCAGTATGTGCTGAAAGGAATTGGGACGATGATATAGCCGCCTGTTTTCTTATCCTTCTGCCGGTCACGTACCCACTCGTGCACATCTATCGGTGAAAGAGTTGCAGAATCCTTGATGCTCCAGAATCCAACCGTGCGCTTGCCATCCTCCATTACAGGATAATAAGTTTCGCACATCAGATCCTTGAACTCGGGGACTTCATCTATGGACGGAAGCTCGCTCATGGACATAGCTGTGACCGTCGCCTTTGAAGAACGGCAGGCGGCAGCCAGGCGTATGATCTGGGCACGTTGTTTGTCGGTCAGGTTTATAGGATCTGGCGGCAGTGTTTTGCACAGATCCTCTATCTTGAGTTTGAAGCTCTTGCTCCTGCTTCCGCTCAACAGTGCTTCTTCTATCGGGTGGCGTGTTGCCATAATAGCACTCCCTCCTGTTAGCACTGACGTTTGTTCCAATAGCGGATAAACCGTTTCTCACCAACATCATTGTCGATCAGGTTCCAAGAATCCTTTATACCCTCTGCATCGAAAAGAAGCTGACAGAGAATTTCGGGTCTGTTGCTGTCGCCATGGATGAGAGTGAGTGCTCGGCCATGTGCCAACAGGACGATAAGTTGTCCCGTTATCTCGTTAAAAACATAGTCGCGTTTTCTTTCTGAACTTAACATTTTTGCTTGTTCGAGTGTCATAGTGTTCTCCTGTTTAAATCAGTTTGTTCCCGTGCCGATACGGGCGGGTTTTATTGAACGCATGTTTCGCAACGATTGCCTCCGCAAGACGGTAGCCCCGCTTCGCGCTCATATCCATACATCTGATGACGATGTCTGCAATCTCTTCTTCACCCCCTGAGAATTCAGGGATGTGTTCGGACGGAAGATTGCCGTGACGAAGTGCCTCCAGTGCTTCAGACACCTCTGCATGAATCAGAGCAAGCGAGGTTCCATCTTCGAGCAGAAGTGTTCGTTTGTCTCCAACCCTCAACTTTGTTGATTTGATATTTTTCGCTTGGATATACTTCCTTGTGCAGTCATCGCACACATACATTAGATCAACACCGTGTTCACACATTTGAAGTTCTTTTGAATCATTCATAATTTTCCTATTTCGTTTTCAATTGATTGTTTGATTTTCTTCCTGTAAGCCACATTCAGCCCACCATCCGGCCTGTTCCAACGACATGCGAGATCAACCGGATCAGTGATACCCCTGCGATAGTGCCAGATCATTGTCAGTTCGCACATCTCCCGGCTCGCAACAGGATCGGCCCTGTCAGCGTAGCTCCACACTCGCGGAGCTCTCTGAGAGGCTCTAGCATACGTATTTTCGATCCTGTTTGCTTCATCGACAGCGATTGTCCACATCTGATATGGCCCAACTGCCCTTCCGTCATCTCCATCCCGCACATCTTTCCCGCCAGAACTTTCGACGGAAAGGATTGTTACAACTACAAGTGCTATTATGTCTGTCATGTTT
>Ga0163203_1000288_pt1 | contig 13385 bp, 23 predicted proteins | sample PL_2010_330m_FD_113534 | JGI IMG/M metagenome (GOLD analysis project Ga0163203, IMG submission 113534) | Freshwater microbial communities from Powell Lake, British Columbia, Canada to study Microbial Dark Matter (Phase II) - PL_2010_330m | ecosystem: Environmental > Aquatic > Freshwater > Lake ... | reverse complement strand
ACATGGAGCTTTGCAAGCCTCCAGACCTCCCCGAAGCAATTAGGGCACAGCATTACCGGTCTCAGGTAGCGTGGCTCCACCTCTGCCTTGCACCCCTCACAGTGATAGGTAGCTATTGGCCGCGGCTCCGTTACCGCCTCAGCCGGCCCTGGGGTAGCGATATTTTCCATTTCCCTCAATGTCTGGTCAATCAGGTCCTTAATATCTTTGACAGGGAAGCGGTACACCTGCTGCTTTGCGATAAGCTCATCCTGCTGAATGGCATACGGCAGCCGGCTTATCTCAAAGGCGTGTCCCACGCCGATGATACCCTGGTCAAGCGCCTGTTGGACCGAGGGGGAAGCGGTAGAAATCTTAATCAGCTTCTCGATATAATCCCGGGTCAAACCGGTCTTTTCCTTGATTTGTTCCGGGTCAAGGTTATACTCCTGGTAAAGAGCCCCGATAACCTTAACCATCTGGCTCACCGGGGTTTTACCGCGAAGATGGTCAATGAAGATGTTTTTGGTCAGCACGTCTATCATGTCCCCTGGGATAACTACCACCTCAACTGTCGTATCCCCGTTGCTTATCGCCTCCTGGAGCCGGTGGAGCCCATCGCAAAGAACGAGCTCCCCTTCTACCTCGTAGCAGATAGGCGGGGTGATTTGACCGACTGCTTTTATCGACTCTTTGAACTGCTGATAGAGCTCCTCATCGAATTGAGCCGTTACCCTTACCTCTGGGACTTTAACCAGGTGTGGGTCTACCTTGCGTAGTTTCATTGTTTACCTCCGAAGACCTTTTATTAGATATACCAAAGGAAAGCAAAAGAGTGCAGATAGCAGGGCTATCTCACTGAAAAGAATACCGGTGTTTGGCTCCTGAATGGTATAGCTCCCATATCTTACTATCAAACCGAAGGGAACTAGCAAAGCAGAAGTTACCGCCAGCAGCCCCCAGGCCAAAAAATAGTTTACCATTTTACCTCCTTACCATGTGGCCTGTTTTGCCCTTGACGTATTTATCCGGGTCGTCAGATATTGGTTTCTGACCCCGATACCGCTTTTGCCTTTCATACTCGGATTGATAGGCTGTCCAGTTTGAGATAATGATTACCCCGTCTTTAACTTCAACTCTGCCCTCCTCTTTAGACTTTGATATGGTACTCTCCAAAAGCTCGAGGGGGATATGTAGCTGGCTGGCGATAAAATCGAAGGGGTAAGCTCTGCCGTCGTTGTCGCAGATTTTACCCCCCTGTAGGCATTGCCCGGCCATAACTATCAGGTCAGCCCACACCCCTCTCTCCGCAGGCTCTAACTGCCACCTTATCGAGCCATGCAGCCAGCCGGCAATGTGTATCTTTACCCAGGTCATTCTAACTTGCCCTCTCATGGTACCTCCTTATCCTATTTTAACCCCATTCTGTAACTTACGTTGTTAGTTTGTCAAGTCAATTCTGTAACGTTGGTTGTTAATGCTCTATTCTTATCTCTTCTATTCTTATCTTCTCTCTTCTTTTCTTAGGGAGGGAGAGTACGAGAGGGGGGGATATTAAAACAACCGAGCTTGCCCGTACTTCTCCAAGAGTAAAGAAGGGTAGCATTTTGCCTGTACTTTTAAGTGGCACTTAGCACAGAGCAGGAGAAGGTTAGATGGTGAGTTGTTTCGAGGGTTGAAGTCAATATGGTGAACAGTTAGAGGATTGCGAGGTCTATTACCATATTGGCCGCAGCCCTCACAGGTATAGTTTCTATCGCCTCTTATCTGTAGGCTGATTTCCCTCCAGTTCTTAGGATAGGCTGCTCTGGTCTCTGGCCTCATATTCCTTTTCCTCGCTCCCCCCGATAGGGAAGGCTCTCCTGAGCACCTGCCACTCAGACCTCTTCTGGGCTAGCTGCCAGGGGTGAGCTGCTACCACCGGCGCAGCTAACTTAGTAGAGTCCCTCTTACTCTTGGCCGTCATCTCCTCCTGGGTAACTATCCCCAGCCCGGTAAAGGTGGAGCCTGTCTCGGTAAATTGAACCTCGGCAACCCAGGCATGGTCTTCCTCTCCTATCAGATACTGCTTTCTCTCAATCTCAGTTAGTGGGCGTGAGCTCAGGGTGTAGGCTTTACCGGACCGCTCGGCGTGGTACAGGTAGCCGTCAATGGTGATATACGGCTTACCATACATCAGCACTACATGGCTCCGGTACGGGTCCAGCCCATACTCCTTAGCATAGACTACCAGGCCCTTTATGAGCCCTTCACCAAGGAGCTCACCGGTGGCAAGGTCCACGTGGGGGACCAGGGCGTTTAGGAAATCCCGGGGTTTCTTTTCTTGAGTCATGGCTGTCCTCCTCTGTCGTTTTCTTATATTATCCTGGATAGGTCCGGATGGTAGCTGGCCGATTTTATCAAGCTCGGTTAGTGATAGCTGCCTGGTAACTGCATCTGGATAATGCCCTGGGGTATGTACTGGCTCTGTGCGCCCATCCCCCAGGAGATTTGCTACTGTCTCAGGATGAAAACTCTCTCCACACCTCAGCGTCCAGCACTTTTCTCCGCTGTGCCATGCTACCACCAGCGGCGTCTTGTGCTCGGCACAGACATTGCGCTCCGCGGTATGTTTCAGCATCTCATAATCCCCTTTTATCATGCTGTCTCTCCTGGAAGTAGCCGTTTATAGTTATGGTGCTTAGAATGGCGGGAAGTGATAATGCGCTTCCCGGCTTCAATGTCTAGCTTGAGAGCTTCCTTTTCAGTCTCTTCTAATCTGTGTCCAAATAGCAAAAGCACCTTTTCAGTCTTCTCAATCGCTTCAACTAAGGTCATATCACACCTCCTTTACCTGGTGAATTGCCCTGAGTGGGGCATCTTATCTTTTATCTCATCTAAGAATGCCCTGATATACGAAAGGTCATATGATTCGGTTACTCTGACACATCGGTGATTCCGTTTATCCCACCAGGCACACTCCTCTCTGAGACAGTCCACAGCTCTTGTTACCTTACTGTCTTTACTCTCATGGTCTACGCTACTTAATAGCGGACACTTCATTTTAGCCTCCTCTCCTCCAGGTCAGCTCTTTCAAGCCTTGCCTGTCTGATAATATCTTGCTCTTCCCCCCTTTTTGCCAGGAGTGGATGATTAGGCCCCAGGGTGTCAGGGATAGCCTTAATGGTTTCCATAACAGAGCACAGCCTTTGAACCACCCCGTCAAAGGTCTCCCTCTTACCCCGCAGCGCCTCGAGCCGGTTATAGGTGTCTTCATGTATCCTGATTAGCTTATTCAACTTTCACCTCCTCCTACTCTTTATTTCTGGCTGCCGCGTAGGCTTCCCTGGCTGGTTTCATGGCTGCCTCGTAGGCTTCCCTGGCTTGTTTCCTGGCTGCCGCGTAGGCTTCATCGGCTTGTTTCATGGCTGCCGCGTAGGCTTCATCGGCTTGTTTCATGGCTGCCTCGTAGGCTTCCCTGGCTGGTTCCTTTCCCATTGTTTTTACCTCCTTCAAATACTGTAAACACAGTATAACACATAAACAATACCTTGTCAATAGTTTACAGAAAAATAGCTATAGCTGGGTCGCACTATAATGGTTATGGATATAAAAAGAGGGCCCGGGTGAATGGTGGGACACCCGGGCTCAGGATAAAGGAGGACATCGAGAAAGCGCTTAGCATAGGTATTCTACCATTCAAAGAGAGTTTTGTCTACCTGGATTTGGCGCTCAGCGCCTCTGTCTATCTCTTCCTCGTCCTCCTCGTCCTCATCCTCATCGTCTGGCGTTCTTGGTGGTGCTATTACCCTGTTAAGGTAGACCATGTTTCCACTCCGCAACCAGGCCATCATACTCAGTTTGTACCCTGGTAAGCTCGGCTTCGGCCCTGTGCAGCGCCACCCTTAACTCGTCCCTCTTTTTGGTGGCTGCCTCGGGTAAGGGCTGTCCAATGATTAGGCCTCTCTCCTCTTCTTTGATGGCCCGCTCAAGAGCTTTTACCTCACCGGTTAGTTTTACCACCACCTCACCGGCTTTTATCAGCTCCTCCGGCATCAGTGCCACCTCCTTGCCTATCGCTCTCTTGTACTTGGTGGTCAGGTCCTTAAACTCGTCATAGGTTTCAGGACTCCCCTCTAAAGCGCCTACGTTTACGTCCAGGAGATACTCTGCCTGAGAGAGATTATAGTTCAAGTCCATGAGTAAGTCTATCCCCTCGTCCCTGGTTAGGGTAGCTTTCTTGACCCCTTTATATATCTCCGACTTGGTAAGCGCCTTGCCCTCGTCCATCTGTCCTGCTTCCACCGACTTCTTTTTGGTCTGTATCATCTCCTCAACCCGGTCTCCAGGCATACCCAGCGCGGTTAGCTCACTTCTTACATCAACCTCGGTAATCCAGCCGTTAGACCACCTTGCCATCAGGTCAGGGAAGGCGACATAGACCTTAGTCCACAGTACATAGTTTTCCAGGTCTTTACCAAAGTAGCCCTGGCGCTGGTAGAGACTTCTTAACTCGGACTCGTCTATCGTCCTCATATCCCACCAGCGCCGGATGTCAACCCTGGTAGGAATAGACCTGACTAGCTGGAGCAGGTGGTCCTGCCAGTAAGCACTATAGCCCATAGTGCGATAGGCTAACTTTATCGCTGCCTCAGCTTCGCCTTCTCCCCCGGGTCCCCCAACCTCGTCACTACCGACTAACGGAGTCCCCAGCAGCCCTCTCCGGTATATCTCCCCCAGCTCGTATCGTCCCGGCTGTATCCAGTGTGAGAACCAGTATTTATTAGCCCAGTCTCTAGGCTCTTCATTGGTGATACCTATCAAGGACATGGGGTCTGTTATCCAGCCTGGGGCATCATAAAACTGGCGCCACTTAGCGATAACCTGGGGGTCGAAGGCTGAGAAGTCGGCAAAGCGGACCATGTCCGGCAGCGGCGGAATTACCTTCGAGAGTTCATGCCAATGGCCAATATCCTCATCGTTATAGCCAAGCCAGGATAAATACTGGTCCACTGTTTCCCGGCTTATCGCACCACGCCACTTCAGGCCCAGAAGTTGGCTGGGGTTGAGGATTACATTACTGGTAACAGAGTTTACCGCGTAAGCTAGAGGCAGAAATATAGCGTCTATTATCTTTCCTAAAGCTCCTCCAATAAGAGCATTACCGGCGCTATAACCGAATAACGCAGCAACTTCGCCTTTGGGCTCTTTAAGCTCATCTAAGAGTGGTTTTATCTCAGGAGGAACCTTACCAGTCGCTTCTAACGTGTCAATAAGCGGCTTTAACGAGGGTTGCGCCGCTTTGCCCAGGACATCGAAGAAGAGTTCAATCCCAAAGCTAAGCCAGCCAGACATCCAGCCTTTGAGGGCATCACCCCACTTAGCTCGCCAGTTTTCGATTGTGCCTTCAATTCGTTCTGAAATCTTCATCACTTCACCAAAACCTATCAAAGAATTCTTCAACCCTATCGTTGAGCCATTTCCAGGGGTCTTGAATAAACTCAAGTATCTGGTCTTTCCAGTCCAGCCAGCCTTCCCAGAAGGGTTCCCTATCCAGAAAAGCACTATTTATTAAGCTCTGTATGTCTAGCAGCCTATCATCCCACCAGGTAGTTAGGTTTGTTAGAATGTTACCCCACCAGTTAGTGAACCAGGATAAAATCTCATTAAGAGAAGGCATCTGGTCTAAAAGGTAGCTGATTTGAGCTTGAAGGTTAGTTAGCCACTCCTCAACGCTATCAATTCGCTCTGAGAGCCAGTCTGTAGCTTCACTAATCCAGCCTAGAACTATAGGAGCTAAGGAAGCCCACCAGTCTTCTAAAATAGCAGTGATACTTGCCCAGACGTCCTTTAGCCAGTCCCCGGCTGCGATAGCTGCGTCCAGGAACTCCTTGAAGTAAGAGTAGATTTGTGGGATGCTGAGGATAGCCCCGAGTCTATCAATTACGCTATTAACCCACTCACCGAAATCGTGGAAATGCCAGGCTAACCAGTTGAACCACACGCTAAGACCGAGAAACGTGTCAGCAATCCAACAGAAGGGCGGAATCCAGTCAAAGATAGTAAGATATATACCGTAAAACCACTCTGAAACGCCATTTAAGGCATAAATAATCCAGTTCATAAAGGTTGCTTTAGGTGGAGGTGGAGCGAAAGCCAGGGTAGTAAATTCACTGTCTTGACCATAAGACCATAGGCCTTCACTAGTCCCGGCTATTCGGAAGTGGTAAGTAGTGTCCGGGTTTAAGCCCTCAATTCTGTAGAAGTATTCCTTCCCTGGAATAGCTATTTCATAGTATGTCCAGTTACCATAATAGGTAGTCCTACCCCACTGAAAGATGACATAGGATAAGACGTCAGCCCCAGATGCCTGACAAAGACCACTCAAAGTTGCCTTGGTATTAGTAATTGTGGAAGCAAAACCAGTCTTTACATCCGGAGCCCATGCCATAATGCTTCTCTCCCTTGCCTCATAGAGCCTTTATCTTGTCTGCGTTTTGAGCAGCAGCCAGCAGGATAGGCGCCGACTTCTCCGGGGTAAAGTTCGTCTCGTCAATATCCACCCTGAGGACAACTCCACCCCTTGTCTTGATTGTGTGCCGGTAATAATGCTCAACTCCACCCAGCTCAGCTACCCTGGCCATCTCGTCAATCTTCAGTACCTTATATTCAGCAGCCATTGTACCGTTACCTCCCTTTGCGTTATTCCCTGGGCTTGTTAGTTAAGGCTACATCGTAGGTCCCTTTCAGGATATAGCCGATTGCCAGTCCCAGCATCCCTTTAACCTCGCCGTTTACCCCGAGCAAAATCAGGGTGAATAGACCGACAATGATGACCAGCACAATGATAGCCTCCAGCATATACTTTTTCATGGCATCCCTCCAAAAAGCCAGTTAAAGAAGTGGTGAAAAAACTCAGAGTGCACAAAGCACCCGGTGATATAGCCTATCACCGAGAAAGCTAAGACCACCACGCTCATCTTAACCTTGAAGCCCATTTTAAGCTACGCCCTTCACTTTAGCTATGTCAGCTACAGCAACACCCATTATCTTAGCTGGATTAGTAACGCCTGAGATTTTACCTGTCCAGCCGGCTGCTCCATACTCAATAGTCAACTTAGGACAGAGGTCAGTGTCATCAGTGTAATCATTGGAGTGGAACTTCGCAATGGTGCCTCCTGAAGCTAACTGTTCGGTTGCAAACTTCACTAGAAACTCGGCAGGATTTTCGTTTGCGTAAGCATCCTGCACTATGGCTAAAACGTTCCAGGCCATCCAGCCATAACCTGCTGGAAAGGTAGTGCTACCACCACCAGGGTCAGAAGTTACATAATCTCCACCGGCTGCTGTCCAGGCTGTAGATGCTTTATACACATTCCAGCAGGACTCTAACTCTACCCAATCTATCCGCGTGAGTTTATATGCCCAGACGGTTTTGCCAGACGGGTTGTTAAGAAGCCACTCATAGTAGTATAGCTCAAGACTGGCTGAGAGTATTGTCTGCCCCCCGGGAAGCCCGGAAATATCAAATTCAAGTATCGGTCTGCCCGTCCCGTCTGCATAGTCTTTCGCTTGAAGGTCAACAGCATTACCATAGCTCCTCGCTTCTGCAGCTTCATTAAGGTAATTGTCCTTAGCACTTGGCTGAACTATTAACTCTCCCATTTTAGCTAATCTCCACCAGCTCAAAGCTCGGATTGAAGTAGATTATATCGGCTGAGATAGCTACGCCAACTACCTGAACTTGCTCTCCGGCGACTGCTGGTAAAGTTTGAGTTAGCTCGCCAGCAGTAGCTCTGCTTACATAGAGGAGTCCCCCAGGAGTCCACGTCCAGGTATCGTCTCTAAAGAAGCCCTGAAGCAGGAAGGAGCCGACAGCGTTCTCAGCTATATCCCCTGTAGCTAGAGCTATGGCTGGCATTGTAGCTGCTGCGGTAGCTAGAGCCTTCTCCATCTTACTATCGCCACCTACATAGACTGCCTGACCGATAGTAAGGGCTATCCCAGCAGTCATCGGGACACAATTGCCAGACCAAGTATGGTCAGTTCCAAGCGCCTGAGTGAGCTGGTGATGGTAAGCATATATATCAGACCATCTTTTCGCAGTATCGCCAAAACTCTTGCTTCCATCGGCACTAGGCTCACTATCAAGGTGTATTACGAATTTTGTCGGTATATTGCCTGTCCCAAAAGAGAAGGCATATAAGCGAACAGTTGTCCCCTCTATTAGGAGCTCTGCAATGCCACAATTTGCAGGGTCGTTGGTATTTAACAGTGCCACATTAGCTATCTCACTAGTTCCACTAGGCATGATATTGACTGAGCCTTGATTATTACCTGATGCTGGCTGGACTACTAATTCATGAGGCATACCTGCAACTTGGCCACCATAAACTAAGCAATTACCGGTATAAGTACCTAGCTCTAACCAACCATCAAGCGGTATTACAATTTTCTTGGTAGCTGCTAGGGTTAGCCCGGCTGCTTCAACGGCTGCTACCGCTAGAGCATCTATAGCTTTGCACTTCCATAAACTAGTTGCAGCATCCCAGTAAACGAAGTAATTATCGGTAGGCGCTGGGACATTAACATCTCCAATATCATTGAGCTCATCAATAACAGCCACTGTATATAACCTCCCTTGATTATCTGTCTTTACTTTCACCCAACAATTATTGGTAGTGTCCCAAGCCCACAAGGTCGTTCCTGCCATCTCTTACTCCCTTACTATCAAGGCTCATTCTGAGTTACGACAACATTATCAAAATATACCCCAACAGCAGCATCAGCTGGCGTAGTTACTCTAAGTATTATAGATATAGAAGGCAATACAACTGAGTCGTCTTCTCTCATCGCTTCGTCTGATAAGTCGTATTCCACGCCTGCAAATATCCCTCTTACATACTTCATTGTTTCGCTATCAATAACTAGCTTAGCAGGCCAAAACTCAAAGTAAGTATGAGGCAGGTTTATGCCGGTAGCGATAGCTTTGAAGGCACCTGTAGAGTCAAGAATAAGGAGCTCCTTATTAACCTTATCATATCGTAACTCCGCCCTACGATAATGAGTACCATCATAAATCCATATCGCAATATCGTAGTATGCAGCGTCGCCAACCCGTTGCAACCTTGCCTCTAAGCCATAGGATTGGTCTGGTGTAACCTGTATCCTGCGTTCTACAAGGGCGAAAGCGTCAGTCGTAGCGATAGTTTCCATGTATAAGCATTGGCTACCCATATAAGCTACGCCGGGGTAAAGTCTCTCTATATCAGCGCCAGTGCCTTCACCTGTAGTCCATTTCAGAACGGGATCCTCAAAGTCATCAAGGAGTATTACATCTCCTCTGCGGTCTAAGGTTACAATACTGCCCAGCCTGGCTGCCAGCTCTGCCATATCAGCCAGTGAGCCTACATTTACTTTAGCTGCATACGCTCCAAAGTCAGGCTGTCCTCTAGCCATCTAATCACTCCTTGTAGGGCAGGCTGTTAGAAGCGAGTGAACATGAAGACACTCGGCCAGGGCAGCCTACCCTAACATTCCCCTGGCTTTAACTCCTCGCTGTAAATATTCTCTTTGGTGATAGCACCCCAAAGGCATTCTTAATAGCATCAACTATCGCTAGCGCTACGATAGCCTTTCTAGGCAGTACTGCCACGAATACATCAAAGGTATGTGGGTAGGTATCATCATCATTCCAGCCTTCCAGCTTTAGCTCGTAGGGTGGCTGGTAGCTCTCATAATACTCCTCCCAATCTATCGGGAAGGAGTCTCCATGCATCTCCATAGCTTCAGTTGAGGGGGCAATTTGGTGTTCGTGGTGAAGGATAACAAGGTGAGCTAAGGCAGCGTGTCCGGGGCGTGGTCTGACCATAATCTTGGTGATGATACCGTGAGCTATACCAAAGACTACCACGGTACGGTTAGCCTGAGTGGTGTTCTTAGGTATCGTGATGGTCCCTTGAAACAGCATAATTAGCTCTCGCTATTATTGGATATTAACCTTCTGATTGAGGACGCTGCCTCCACTGGACAAAGCAGCCATCCACTTTCTGCACAAATTCAATATATAACCCTCTCCTAAGATAGATATGCGGGTTAAAAGGAAACGGCTGTGATTGGGAAGCGCCCTGTCTGAGTCTCAGTTTAAGCTCTCCGTTAGTATCTACACCATCATAGACTTTTAGGTCGCTAGTAGCGTTACTGGATAAGACAATAAGATGAGATAGCTCACAAGCGGTCTGTGATAAGACTTCCGTTGTAGTTAGATATTTTGTGGCATACTCTTTGCAATCCATCATGCTCTCCTTATAAGAAAAGGGGGGAGCTATTAACTCCCCCCTCAATCCTCTAGTATCTCCGTAGCTGTTGAATAACTACCTGATACGTTCCTGTGATACCCGCTCCACCACCGGCTACTTTTAGCCTCAAGTTGCCAACCTTGCTAACGTCATACCAGTCATCGATGTCTTTGGGGTCGCCACACTCGAAGTCAAAGCAGTGGTTCGGACACCAACCCATTGCCTCTCCCAGTATAGTGGTTACCTCGTCTGACGTGATAGACACTCGACCTCCAGTCCGTCCTAAAGCAACGTTGTAGTGAGCGGTAGGCGAAGTGCATAAGCCCTGAATGGCTGCAAAGTAGTTGCTGGGGGTAATGAAGTAATACTGAGTAGCAATTCCAGGGTTAATGTGCAGATGGTCAACTATCTGCTGCCAACGGGACCTCGAAAGCTCACAGTAGTCTTCAACGTTGACATCCCAGGGTATCCGCTTCTCGTTATCCTCATCAATCTTAACGTGAGAGATAGTATGCTCCGGAGGATAATTTACAAGGAAAGCCCTGACCATTATTCTCCGATACGGATAGTCAAGCGGAAGGTCAACGTACTTAAAGGCGGTAGCGGCTGCCGGTGCGTTCTCAGAATGATGCTCTTTACTCATCAGGAAACCTACCGGACTAGCCAGCTTCTCATCGAAGCAATAAGCCATAACTTGCAGCTTCGGGACAGTACCCCCGGTATCCGAGACTATCGAGTTATAGGTTATCTTCAACTGAGGCATCAGGAACTGTTTTGGGTCGAAGGCAAGCTCAGTGTCAAACAGCCATCGTCCGAAGTCAATCCCAAATATACAATCCTGGGGAACGTTTATCAAGCTCACGCCTTCGAGCATAGTTGGTACTTTGCGGTCAAACATGCAGAGAGCCTGGTTCTCAAAGCCAGACGTAGCGTGAAGCACATCTGAGCCGTCTACAAGCTCAATCTTGGTAATGTCCGCGGCCGGATGGTCTGTCATAGCTTGAAGGGACTTCGTAACGTTGTACTTGATAGCTATTCGGCTGATAGGCTCTTTCAAACGTATAGGGATAACCTTGGTACTCGCAGCTGGCGTTAAAGCCTCCTCGGGTAAAATCGTTGCGAATCTATAGTTCATAGCTTACCCCCTATCCTCCACTGGAACTAGCAGAAACACCCAGCAAAGCCAGTCTCTTAGCGTTAAGGGCTTTACCGACTTCCTCAACCCGCTTGTAATTGGCCGGGTCTCCTCTAGGCTTACGAGCTGAGAGGGTTATGGCGGCGATGGTTGAGAAAAACGGCTCGACTCCCGTGGTGTAATCAGTGGTGGCTGCCGCTATACCAGGGGCGAAGCGGTCCATAGCTACATCTCTAATCTTCCGGGCATACTTGGCTGCCCCGGCTCTGGCTACCCCCTTAGCAAAGCGTTCCTTAATACCCGGGGCGGTGATTGCCTGGTGGAAATTTCCAGCGGCGCCGACAGTCTTACTCTGCCAGTCGCTTGCCGCAGCTTCAGCCCTGGAGGCATACTCCGCTGAAGCCCTACCGGCGTTCTCCGACCATTTGGTAGTCGAAGATGCTACATCCTTTACCTTGATCGCCATGATAATTTACCTCACTTTTTACTTACTTCACATTAGCCTTCCGGCTATTTCGCTAATTCCCTACCGGGGTGTTAATTCCTCTATTGACAGCATAGGCACAGTGGGGTAGAATTGTCAATAGCCCAACTGGTTGCAAGCTAACGGAGGGGTTATGCCGAGAAAAGAAAGGGAGCGCCGGTACATCTCCGAGTACATGAAAGTAACCTTCCCGGATATGCAGTGGCAAATTAACGTGGAGCTCGGACCTATACCCAAAGAGTATGTAGACAGGTACGGGTTAGGCAAAGCGGCCGCTATGTTTCGCCCTACCCGGCCCAGGGTAGATGCTGTCAGGTGGACACCGGATAAATACATCCTCATTGAAGCCAAGCTCAGGGATATAAAAGCAGGCATTGGCGATTTATCTTACTATCGAGGCATGGCAAAGGCTACACCTGATCTACCCTTTTACGATGGTCAGGAGATAGTCGCTCAGCTTGTGGTGCCCTGGATGATAGACTGGATTGCCTGGGCAGCAGAGTCAACCCAGGTCGAGGTGGTGGTATTCTGGTCCGACTGGATAGCCGACTATATCAAGGAGCGGCAGTATTATTTCACCAATGAGTACAGAACAGCAAGGGCTGAGAAGATGAAACTGAGAAAGATACTGGGGGTAGATTAGGAGAGTCATGCAATGTCCGCACCGGCAGAGCACCTTAAATTCCAGTATGCAGAGTTACACAAGCTAGACGACCAGCTGGAGATGATGAAGCGCTGGGGAGTCTCAGAGTCCGACCCCGGCTATCAATCACTCTGGCAGGCTAGAGGCACAGCCCTGGCTAAGATAGGGCAGCAAAAACCCATGACATTCTTTCAGATTGCAAGGTCTTTTGGTATGTCTCCCGGGGTTATCGCACTCTACGCTGCTGCTGAAAGAGGCTGGATGATAGAGGCAAGGGCAAAGCCAGGCGCCCAACCGGTATATCACTATGTGACAGACGACGTCGCTGAGAAGATAGTTAAAGAGGAACTAACCCATGAGGAATTTATGGAACTTCTAACCCCGGACTCCTACATAGGAGAGTGAACTATGGATGTATTTATGTCTCAAGATAGCCCCTCGTTGGGTATTCAACGGACTGCTACCAACCTCCTGGCGAACTATATCCGGCTTTTCCCTGGAGTCCCAACCAGGATGCACTTCACCGATAAGTACCTGATAGACCGTGAGATAGCCGATAGGGAGTCCGGGAAACCCAAGACGATTAAGAGCCTGGTATTCTACGTTGACGAGGTGAATGGGGAGCCTGCCTCCAGAACCTTCTCGGTTTTATCCCAGAAGCTGGCCGCCCACATGGAACCTTACCTCCCCGATAACGAGTATAGGGGCTATGATTTCCTCATTACTCAAATGGGTGAAGGCTTCCTTAAAGATTGGAATGTCCAGGTAATTAAGAGGCCAGAAGTCACCTAAAGAACTCTGGCCTCTTACGATTCAAATGCTTCTCTCTGACCACAGGATTGAATTCTAGCCAGTTGAAAACTTTTT
>Ga0163203_1000286_pt1 | contig 13423 bp, 6 predicted proteins | sample PL_2010_330m_FD_113534 | JGI IMG/M metagenome (GOLD analysis project Ga0163203, IMG submission 113534) | Freshwater microbial communities from Powell Lake, British Columbia, Canada to study Microbial Dark Matter (Phase II) - PL_2010_330m | ecosystem: Environmental > Aquatic > Freshwater > Lake ... | reverse complement strand
CGACGCCACCGGAGACGACGATAGTTACCGCCCCGGCTGAAACCGTAACCGATGGCGAGGCAAGCTTCCAGTGGACGGGCAGCGATGATATCACCCCAACCGCCGAGCTGGTCTATTCATACATGCTGGAGGGCTACGATACCGAGTACTCTCCCTTTACCTCAGATACCAGTAAGAGCTATTCTGAGCTGCCCGACGGAAATTACGTCTTCTATGTCAGGGCGCAGGATAAAAGCGGTAATATTGGCCCCACCCCGGCGATGGGTAGCTTTTCCGTAGCCACCGTGATTAGCGGCGGTCTACTTATACTCAGTAACAGCGAGGTAAACCGCATTGCCGTTGGCGCTGACGGTGAGAGCATCTATGCCCTTGATGCGGCAAATTCACGGCTTTACAAGTCCGGTTATAGTGGCCGCGGCTGGGTTGATATATCCGCCGGCGTTAGCGGTGCCGCGACCTGGGACGAGCTGGCAGTAGCCCCGGATACCCCCGAGATAGTCGCCGTAGTAACCAACTCCCGGACCGAGGTTTGTCTATCAATTGACGGCGGTGGTGGCTTTTTCCCACTGGGTTTGGCGGGCAATCTGGCTGCCGGCGAGCGTGTCCAGTGCCTTGCCATTTCCCCGCCATACGGCGCGTCGGTTAGGGAAATCGCCGCTGGTACCTCCACCGGTACCGGGGCTGGTAGGGTCTGGGTCTATGCTATTCCCTCGGCGGGCTGGACAGACGTAAGTAGGGGTACCCCCGGCTGGAGTCTCGGCTATCCTCTAGGAGTGCAAGCAATATTAGGCACCGACGTTTTTGCCGTAGAGTATTCGCCGTCATTTGCCGGGGATAATACCATGCTGGCTATCGTCTCAAGCTGTCCCGCTCCCGATACCAATGATACCTACCTATACATTGGCGTGAGGGGAGCCGGCGGCACTATGACCTGGAACGGTAACGTAGCGCCGGGGTATCCGGTCGAGATCTGTCAGATAGGCGACGATACTCCCGGCTCTCCCCTTGACTCCGCTGACCTGGCCTTGCCCTCAGACTACAACGGCTCAGACATACAATCGCGGCATGTCTACGCCTGCTGGTCTGATGGCGCGGGGGGCAGCCCCGCTGATGACGTCTATCGCCTCGATGACACCACTTGCTACCGGCTCTACGTGGGTGGCGGCAGCATCTCAACTATTGCCTATAACGGCACCACCTATCAGGGTAGGCTGCTGGCCGGTGCCAGGACGGCTATCCCCGGTGAGCCGAAGACGCAGGTCTACTTTACCTCAAGTCCCCAGTCCGGCTCTCCTACCTGGCAGCCCAGCCTCAAACCGCCTACCGGATCGAATGAGGCTCAGGTTGCCTGGTCTCCCGATGGCGCTACAGCCTACTGCGGCACGAGCACTATCGGCGGCGCCAGCCACGACCAGAGCGCCTTCTCGGTGAGCACCGACGACGGCATTAGCTGGGACCAGATAGGACTCATTGATACCTAAGGCGTGATGCCTTTAGCCTTGCCGGCTTTGCCCATTTTTAGATTAATCAGCCAAATTGCCCCGAAAGGGTATTGACAAGTAGAAAAAGCTATGCTATTATATGGTATACGGTTGCCGTATACCATATATAACTGAGAGGTGGGGGAAACTGTGGGTACACAAGGTTTGGTGACTAAAACAATTGGCAGCGGTCTTACCTCGCTTGACGAGCTCCTGCAGGGGCTGCGCTTTGGTGACAACGTGGTCTGGCAGGTTGACCGCCTTGAGGACTATCCACGCTTTGCCCGGGCATTTGCCGAGCAAGCGATTCGGGGCGGCTTTGATTGTGTTTACCTGCGCTTTGCCCCCCACCCCACAATACTTGAGCCGCGACCCGGGCTATCTATAATAAGAATTGACCCCGCTCCTGGGTTTGACTCTTTCACCAGTGAGGTGCACCGAGTAATTGAGGAACGTGGTAGGAGGGTCTGCTACATCTTTGATAACCTTTCCACCCTGGTTGAAGAGTGGGCTACGGATGAGTCGCTGGCCAACTTCTTTCAGGTGACCTGCCCCTACCTTTTTGAGGTTGACGCCGTCGCCTACTTCGCTCTCAGGCGTGGACAGCATGGGCACAAGACCATAGCCCGCATACGTAATACTACCCAGATACTGATAGATGTTTACCATGTCGGCGACAATAGTTACATCCAGCCATTAAAGGTGGAGGGGCGCTACTCCCCACGGATGTTTTTGCCCCATCTAATCACGGCTAATGGCTGGGAGCCTATCTCTCGCAGTGGCGAGGCGGCCAGGATACTGACAACCGCCGTTAAACGGCCGCTTAGTGTCAGCTCTGAATCTATCGCTCCCTGGGATACCGTCTATAGAAAGCTGCTGCAAAAGCGGGAACTGCACGGTGGTGTGCCGAGGACAACCCCTGAAACTACGGTGCTAAAGGAAGCACTATCAAGAATGATGATTGGTAATCATCAGAAGTTAATTCGGCTATCTGACCGTTACCTGAGCCTGGATGAGCTGCTCCGGGTAAGAGACCGCCTCATTGGTTCAGGGCGAATCGGCGGCAAGGCAGCCGGCATGCTGCTGGCAAGAAGCGTTTTGCTTTCCGCTGGTCGCCAGGACGGCTTTTCCCAGGTTTTGGAGGAGCATGACTCGTTCTATATAGGCTCAGACGTGTTCTTTACCTTCCTGGTGGATAACGGTCTCTTCCAGCTCAGGCTGGAGCTATCAAAAAAAGGCAAGCTCTCGCGGGATGAGTTCGCCAAATTGGAACAGAGGTTTCTCAAGGGCAAGTTCCCCGAAGAAACGATGGAGCAGTTCCGCGGCATGATTGATTACTACGGACAGGCGCCCATAATTGTCCGCTCATCCAGCCTCCTTGAGGACGGCTTCACCGATGCCTTTGCCGGGAAGTACCGCAGCGAGTTCTGCGCCAATCAGGGTAGCCCTGAGGAGCGTCTGGAGGCCTTCTTAAGAGCCATCAAGCTGGTTTATGCCAGCGCCCTGAACCCTGATGCCCTTGCCTATCGCCACCGGCGCGGCCTCGGCGAAGGCGACGAGCAGATGGCAATTCTGGTGCAACGTGTCTCCGGCATGCCCTACCAGCAATACTTCTTCCCCAGCCTGGCCGGGGTAGCTTTTTCACGGAACCTCTATGCCTGGACAGACCGCATCGACCCCAAAAAGGGGATGATACGGCTGGTGTTCGGTTTGGGAACTCGGGCTGTTAACCGCGTAAGCGGCGATTACCCCAGGATGATTGCCGTCAGCCACCCCAATATAAGGCCGGAGATTGGTCTGGAGGTGGCCAAGTATTCCCAGCGGATGGCAGACGTCCTTAATCTAAAAGAAAATACCTTTGAGACTAAGCCTTTCGCCGAGATAATCAAAGGGGGTAAATACCCCACCCTGAACCTGCTGGCATCTGAGGTAGCCGATGGCTACCTGCGTGACTGGTTTAAGACCTCAGCCGGTGGTTCGGAGAAGAACCTGGTCCTGACCTTTAACAATCTGATAAAGCGAACCGAGCTGGTCAGCATAATCGGGGAGATGCTAATAAAGCTGGAGGAGGCGTGGGGGCAGCCGATAGATATTGAATTTACCGCCTACGTGGACGGTGAGGGTAAGGTAAGGGTTAACCTGCTGCAATGCCGCTCGCTGCGCGTACCAACACTGGCTGGCACCGGGGTCAGCCTGCCCCAAAAACTACCCAAAGAGGATGTGCTTTTCCGCTCTAACCGGGCGATAAATGCCGGCATGGTCGGCGATATTGGCTACATCATCTATATAGACCCCGGAAGATACGCCGAAGCCGCCACGGTAGATGTTAAGAAGTCTATGGGGCGGGTGGTCGGTAAGCTGAACAGCCACCTGCGCCAGAAGAAGGGTAGGGTCATGGTAATGGGGCCGGGCCGCTGGGGCAGCAACAACATTGAGCTTGGTGTAAATGTGGGCTATGCCGACATTGACGGCACCGCCGTTCTGGTAGAGATTGCCCGCGAGGAAGCCGGCCATACCCCGGAGGTCTCTTACGGGACCCACTTCTTCCAGGACCTGGTAGAGTCCGACATACTTTATCTTCCCGTTTATCCCGATGACGATGCCGCTGATTTTAACACCGGCTTCCTTTCCCGTTCACCCAACATACTAAAAGACTTACTGCCCGAACTAGGCGATTTTGAGGACATTGTACGTGTGATTGACGTGCCAAGGGCAACGGGCGGCGCTTACGCCAGGGTTATTGCTGACCCGCAAACTCGCCATGCCGTCTGCTTCTTTGATAGAAGCGGAAGGCAGGGGAATATTACTAGAAAGACCAGGAGGAAGAAAAGATGAATTTACGAAGACCTAATGCCAGTGATGCCACCAGAACCACCAACCGTTCCAAAAGCGTGGTGCCGATGAGTGGTCTATGCACCCGGTGTGTTGACGGCTGCACCGGGAACTGCGAGGTTTTTAAGGCAACCTTTCGCGGTCGGGAGCTAATCTACCCCGGACCCTTTGGAGACATCACTGCGGGGGGAGACAAGGACTATCCTGTTGACTACTCACACCTCAACATCCAGGGATATGCCCTTGGAGCCAGGGGACTACCCGAGGGTGTCATCGGCGACCCGGATACGGCTGTCTTCCCGGCGGTAAGTACCGAGACTGAGTACGGCTGGGATAAAAAAGTCAGGATGAAGCTGCCCATATTCACCGGGGCGCTGGGTTCCACCGAGATTGCCCGCAAGAACTGGGAGCATTTTGCTGTCGGCGCTGCCCTCAGCGGGATAACCCTCGTCTGCGGCGAAAATGTTTGCGGCATTGACCCCCAGCTTAAACTTAATAAATACGGAAAGATTGCTTCGGCGCCTGACCTGGACCGTCGGATTGAAATCTACCGTCGCTACCACAGTGGTTACGGCGAAATCCTGGTGCAGATGAACGTTGAGGATACCAGACTGGGCGTTGCCGAGTACGTAAGCCGGAAGCACGGGCTGGATACCATTGAGTTGAAGTGGGGGCAGGGCGCCAAGTGCATTGGCGGGGAGATAAAGGTTGACAGCCTGGAGCGTGCCCTGGAGCTGCAGAGGCGCGGCTATATCGTCACCCCCGACCCCTCGCACCCCTTGAGCCAGGCAAGCTTTAAGGACGGCTCGCTGAAGGAATTTGAGCGCCACAGCCGCCTCGGCTTTATTGATGAAGAGGGCTTCTACGCCGAGGTCGAGCGTTTGCGGAAGCTGGGCTTCAAGCGCATCACCCTGAAGACGGGCGCCTACAGCCTGCGCGAGTTAGCCATGGCTATCAAGTGGGGCTCAAAAGCCGAGATTGACCTGCTTACCATAGACGGCGCCGGTGGCGGCACCGGTATGAGCCCCTGGCGCATGATGGAGGAATGGGGTATACCCACTATCTATCTGCATTCTGCAGCCTATGAGTTCTGCCAGAGGTTAGCCAGAAAGGGCGAGCGAGTACCCGATATCGCCTTTGGCGGCGGCTTCAGCAGCGAGGACGGCGTTTTCAAGGCGCTGGCTCTGGGGGCACCCTTCACCAAGGCGGTGTGCATGGGACGGGCGCTGATGATACCGGGCATGGTAGGCAAAAACATTGCACGGTGGCTTGAAGAGGGCAAGTTACCCCATACCGTCAGCCAGTTCGGCTCAACCCCGGAGGAGATATTTGTCTGCTATGAAGAGGTTAAAGACCTGGTCGGTGCTGACGAAATGAAGAATATCCCGCTCGGTGCGCTGGGAATATACAGCTACAGTGAAAAGATAAGGGTAGGGCTACAGCAGCTAATGGCTGGCGCCAGGTGCTTCAGCGTACCGGCAATCAGCCGTGATGAGCTGATGTCACTAACCGAGGAATGCGCCAAGGTAACCGGCATCCCTTATCTGATGAACGCTTACCGAAAGGAGGCAATTGATATTCTTGAGGGGCGTCACAACGGGCTTGGTGAGGATTACGCCCTCAGTTCGCTGGTTGGCCATGTGGGCACTTCCCGCAGATTCAGGACCTACGAGTAATTGTCGCCTATTTTGACATACCGGTAATAACGCGATATGATATGGCAAATGGCGTCCATAATCCGTTTATACTGCGATGGGATTTGAAACTCAAGACGTTGAAAGAAAGATTATCTCTATCCTGAAGGTTCTCAGCGATTCTGAGAAGCCCCTGGGTTCCAGGGTGATTGCCCGCCGCTTGAAGGACAGCGGAATTGAGCTGGGCGAGAGGGCGGTGAGATACCACCTCAAGCTCATGGACGAGCGTGGACTGACGCAGCTTGTCGGGCGGCGGGATGGCCGAGCCCTTACCGATCAAGGTATTGAAGAGATAGAGTATGCCCTGGTGAAGGACAAGGTTGGTTTTGCTATCTCCAGGATTGAGTTACTCGCCTTTCGTACTGATTTTGATCTGGACAAGCGCACCGGTTCTATTCCAATAAATGTTTCCTTTTTCCCGAAGGCGAGGTTTAGCCAGGCACTTCAGATAATGAAGCCAGCCTTCAAGGCCGGGCTTGGCGTCAGTGAGCTGGTGGCGGTGGCGCAGGCAGGCGAAATGCTGGGGGAGATAGCGATACCCCAGGGTAAGGTGGGGTTAGCTACGGTCTGCAGTGTTGTCATAAACGGTATCTTGCTCAAGCTCGGCGTGCCCATGGACTCTAAGTTCTCGGGCATTCTTCAGATTAGAAATTCAAAGCCTCTTCGCTTTGTTGAGCTTATTCACTATGCCGGGTGTTCTCTTGACCCCTCGGATGTGTTCATCAGGGCTGGGATGACCTCGGTATCTAAGGTGGTGAGGGAAGGTGGGGGGAATATACTGGCTACCTATCGGGAGATACCGGCACAATGCCAGCCGATAATGGAGAAGACGATATCTAGACTGAAAGAGGCTGGTATAGGCGGAGTACTGGTTATGGGGGGTATCAGCGAGCCGGTGTGCGAGATAGCGGTAGAACTTAATCGAATCGGGATAATCCTTGTCAACGGGCTGAATCCCGTGGCTGCGGCTGTGGAAGCCGGCGTGGAAGTTGAAAATTATGGCATGAGCACGGTCATGGAGTACCAGAATTTGATTAATTTTCAGGAGCTTATAAATTGAAAACAGTAAGTATCATACCCTGCCTCGATGTAAAAGAGGGGAGGGTGGTAAAGGGAATAAAATTTGTAAACCTGAGGGACGCCCGCGACCCGGCAGAAGCCGCGGCCGCTTACTGCCGAGAGGGCGCCGATGAGCTTGTCTTCCTTGATATATTTGCCACCGTAGAGAATAGAGGGACAAGGCTGGAGTGGGTCAAAAAGGTCTGTGATGTGGTCACGGTTCCCTTCACCGTAGGCGGTGGCATAGGTAGCATCAAGGATATGAAGGCACTATTTGATTTGGGCGTGGACAAGGTCTCGATAAACACGGCGGCGGTTAGAAACCCGGAGCTGATTAGAGAAGCAGCCGGAGAGTTCGGCGGGGAGAGGCTGGTAGTTGCCATTGACGGCAGGAAGAACCCGGCAGATAGCCGCCTTCCCCACCTTGAGGTTGTGGTCAAGAGCGGTGAGGAGTCAACGGGCATGGATATTGTTGACTGGGCTAAGCGGGTGGAGGAGTTAGGTGCCGGCGCCATTCTGCTCACCAGCAAGGATGCCGATGGGACCAAGGACGGCTACGACCTGGAGATGACAAAGGCGGTCGCCGAGGCCGTATCCCTGCCGGTCACCGCCTCTGGCGGTGCCGGCAAACTGGAGCACCTTTACCAGGCGGTGGCTATAGGTAAGGCATCAGCGGTATTAGCCGCTTCCATATTTCACTTCAAGGAGATAACAATAGCCGAGGCTAAGAAGTACCTCAAGGAGAGGGGAATAGCGGTTAGGGACTGACTATGGTATTACCCATCTCGCTATCAGGTGAGAGTTGACTCTAGAGGGAGAAAATAAATTGGAAAAGATTAATCCATTTGAGGTGGTAAAGCAACAGGTAGACAGGTGCGCCGAAATTCTGGACCTATCACCCGAAATAACCATAATGCTTAAAACCCCCATGCGAGAACTCCACGTATCACTGCCAGTACGGATGGACGACGGCTCTCTCAGGGTATTCCAGGCGTTTAGGGTTCAGCACAATGATGCCCGGGGCATAACCAAGGGAGGCATTAGATTCCATGCTGATGAAACAATTGATACCGTTCGGGCACTGGCGGCATGGATGACGTGGAAGTGCGCCCTGCTTGACTTACCCCTGGGAGGAGCCAAAGGCGGCGTTGTTTGCAATCCCAAGGAGATGTCTGCCGGTGAGTTGGAACGTCTGAGCCGGGCATATGTGCGGGCCGTATTCCAGTTCATTGGGCCTGATAAAGATGTGCCTGCCCCCGACGTTTATACCACTCCGCAAATTATGGCCTGGATGATGGACGAGTATTCGGCAATTGCGGGCAAGCCGCAATTTGGTGTTATCACGGGCAAGCCACTGCCCATTGGCGGTTCTCCGGGACGGAATGATGCTACGGCTCGTGGTGGGATGTATACTATCCGTGAAGCCGCCAAGGCGCTTGGCATTGACCTAGGCAAAGCCACCGTCGCCGTGCAGGGTTATGGAAATGCCGGATATTATGCGGCCCGGTTATGCGGCGAGCTTTTTGGCTCTAAGATATTAGCCGTGTGTGACAGCAAGGGCGGGGTATTCTGCAAAACCGGGGTTGACCCGGAGGCGGCTTATGCCTGTAAGACCCAGACTGCCTCGGTGTGCAATCTGCCAGACATGGAACGCATCTCCGCGGAGGAACTCCTGGAAATGGACGTGGATATACTTATACCAGCCGCCATAGAAAACGTAATAACCGAAAAGAATGCCCCGAATATCAAAGCCAAGATTGTTGCCGAGCTGGCTAACGGTCCAACGACGCCAGAAGCCGATGATATTCTATATAAAAATGGGGTTCACGTCATCCCTGACTTTCTGTGCAACGCCGGTGGCGTGACGGTTTCTTACTTTGAGATGGTCCAGGACTCTTACATGTACTTCTGGGATGAAGCCGATGTTCGCCAGCGCCTGGATAAGAAGATGACCGCAGCCTATCAGGCTGTTTTGGATACAAGCCGAGAATACAAGGTAAATATGCGACAGGCAGCCTACGTAAGGGCTATCGAACGTGTGGTAGAAGCAATGAGACTTCGTGGCTGGGTCTAGCCCATCTTTTTATCCGAAGTGGGCGGTAGAGGACTTGAACCTCTGACCCCCTGCGTGTAAAGCACTCTTGTTAAAAGGCGGAGGCCGCTTGCCTCCTTTCTGAGAGTCTATTATACCTCCCCGCGTTGCAGCAGTCAATCCCCCCTTGCATTTTGGGTTTGGCTTACAAGCAAACAATCCGCTAAATCGTACAATACCCCCTGCCGTAATTCTGGGGGGAGCCTCAGCCTGAACGACGTTGTGTGGCTTGACAATGAGAGCCCTTTTATTGTAAACTTTGTTTGTCTTAGCCTAGGTTATTAGATGGTTGTTTAAGACACCTCAGATTTACCCGCGTATTGGGTGACCCTAGCTTTTGCTAGTGTATGGAAGTGGAGTGTCTGTCTAACCAGCCTTCAGGATAAGTTGCCCCAAATTCTTGATTGTAGGATTGCTTTTGCTTTCAGCTACTTGACCCACCTCAGCACGGTGGGCGGAAACAGAGGAATAAAAATACTAAAATGGTATCTATCTACTTTGTGGGAACACACAAACCTATAATGTGCGGGATAGCCGACTACACGAGCTTTGTTGCTCGTGAGATTCCTGCTGGAAGGTGGGGCGTCATATCTTTTGATGTCGAGAGGTATGGCGCGCCACTAATAATTGATGACGAGGTAGTGACAGGTGGGGTTTGGTACGGCATTCCCGGTCGCCATGAGTTCTCTGCCCCGGTGATTCTGCAGGGGCTTAAAGAACTTGGCGCCAAAAATGAAGACGCCGTCTTGTGGTTTCAGCATGAGAATGGCATCTGGCCTAGTAGCATACGGTTCACTGCTATGCTCAAGAACCTGAATATACCGAAGGTGGTGACTTTTCACACCCTTCATTTCCAAAGCTCCGAAACTCTGACCGGCCTACGCAGGGATCAATATGACCTATTGAAAGTCTTGCTGCCTTACGTCGAGGCTATCACCGTTTTCAGCAGCGGCGTTTACCATGCCGTCACTTCGGCATTCCCTGAACACCGCGACAAGGTCTATGTCATGAAGCATGGCATAAATCCGTATCCAGAGATAAGTCACCTCAGTCGTAAGGAGGCTAAAGAGAAACTCAATGACTTCCTGCTCCATGAATCAGGTCTTGACCGGAAAACAAAGGAAGCCCTGGGCAAGCGGCGGATATTTCTTGATTCAGACACTGTGGTGGTAGGCCAGACTGGATTCCTGGAACCAGCGAAGAACTCTGAATTGCTTTATTCTGCCAGAGATAGTTTACAGAAGGCTATCCCTCGGCGGAGAATCGTAGCGGTACGCATTGGTGTCTCAAGAAACGAAGTGCAGAGAATTTACACTGAAAAGCTGCGAAGATGGCAGAATGGGAAGAATAAATTTCTCCTCGAGGTTCGGCTGCCTCAGGATATACTTCCTCTGACACAGCGGGCTTTCGATGTCAACTTCTACTGGCCTCACGAGTGCACTCAAAGTGGTCTTCTATCACACGCTCTGGGTGTCGGTGCCATAGTAGCTTGCCGCGATTTGGAGGGTGTTGGCGAGGCAGTGAAAGAGGCTGGCGGGATTGTGGATACAGACCTAAAGCATTTGCTGTTTAAGATAACAAACCTCATACTCAACCCGGGTCTTGGAGAAGGGATAGAACAAAGAGCGCTAAGCTATGCTGTAGAGTTCTCCTGGAAAAACCAAGCTCGGAGACATTATGAGTTGGCTGAGCGTATCTTATCCCCAACGCCTAGACGGTCATCGCCACATTCACCTCCACCGGTGCAGTCTATTGGCACCATGGCTACTTCAGCAACTGCGAAGTCCATTTAATCATTCCAACTCAGGTGTATACTCTTGATACCGCTTCTCTTCATGCTCATACTATAAATCCCTGTTCAAAGGCATAATACAACTCGTTTTATGGCGGTAACACTAAAGAATTGTCTGGGGAGTTCTCGCTAGGTCAACATAATGCTAAACTAGGGAGACAAGATTGGCGGATTGCAAAAATATTGTAGTTATGCGAAAATTCCTAGAGTCCTTTTTCGGTATCTATTTTGAAGGAGAATAGCGTGAAGGACGTCAATCATATTACCTCTTCAGGCTTAAGTTCTCAAACCAGCACCCCTCGGGAAAAGGTAGAAGTAGCCTCTCTCGAGAAAAGTGAGGAATGCTTCAGAGCGGCTATAGCAGAGCCACTAAGCCAGGCGGAGAAAATAGGCGAGGCTGGTATAGTGGTGGGGATTCCCTTCTATGACGAAGACGATACTATCGGGGCAGTGTTGAAAACGGTAAGAGAAGGGTTAGAGGAATTTTATCCTGACCAGAAATGCGCCATCGTAGCCGCTGGCTCCCCCGCAGGCGGGAAAGCCCTCAAGGTAGTGAATGACCTTTCTCAAAGCAGCGAGATAAGCCAGATTGCCTTCTTGCTGAATGATGAAAGGATAAATGGGAAGGGCTGGGCTTTGCGGGCAATTATGGAAGTAGCCCGAATCCTCGGTGCTGACCTGGCCATCGTGGAAGCTGATTTGAGAAGCCGGGAGAGGAATGGAGAGACTGAAGGACTCGCCCCAGATTGGATTAACCTTCTCCTTGAACCTATTAAGAGGGAGAAGGCGGATTTAGTTATCTCTCGATTTAACCGCCATTACTTTGAGTCCCCTATTTCCACTCATGTGCTTTATCCACTGCTCACCGCGATCTATGGTTGTCCCATTCATGACCTGGTAGGGGGACAATGGGGGATTTCTCACCGCTTGCTTCGAACCTATCTGAAAACCCCGTGGAGTACCGATATTGGAGGCTATGGTATAGATAGCTGGCTGGCTACCATAGCCATTACCAATGAAGCCCTAGTTTGTGAAGCCAACCTGGGAATAAAGGTTCACTGGCCAACGGCGGGGAAGGCAGAGCTTGTGCTGCGCAAGCTAGTCAGAGTGCTGTTCGAGCGAATCGTGACTGATAAAAGATGGTGGCGAGAAACAGAGGAGATTGGCGAGCCACCTTCATTAAAGCCTCTGGCTACCTTCGGGGTCAGGAAGGCACATCAACCCGATGAGGTGCAGATAATTCCTCAGCAACTGATAGCTAGATATAAACGAGGGTTCAACGAATTCCATTCCCTTTACCAGAGGATTCTCCCGCAGGAAGTCTACCGACAACTGGAGGAGCTGGCTGGGACCGAGACTAAACGGTTTGTCTTCCCGGCTCAGTTGTGGGCACAAATTGTCTATCACCTTCTGCTGGATTTTGCTTTTCGACGGGAATTTGCCAAGGACGACCTGCTGAATTCCTTTATCCCTCTTTATGAGGGGTGCGTGGGCAGCTTTGCCCTGGGAATAAAAGCCCTGAAAAATAGGATAAAACGCTCCCTCCCCCAGGAAGCAGAACGTCTGGTATCTTTGGAAGCCCAGGGGCAAATAGAGGCGCTGTCGAATGAATTTCTCCGCCAGAAATCAGACTTCCTGGCAACGTGGGAAATGAGGGAGGAAGCCTTCAAGCCGCCGGTGCCTAAAGTGACCTACCGTGAGTTCATTCCCGGGGTCCCCTTGGTAGTGCCCTCAGAACTCACTACCCCGAAGGGGAAGGTAGTAGCTACTGCCAATGGCACCTACGATTCCATATTTCATAGATACAAGAGAGAATTTGAACAATTTGTTTATGAAAAGCTGAAAGTCCCCCGAGATGCCAGTTCCCTGAAAATAGCGGAAGGAATAAGAAATTTCATGCATCGGCTGGAGGCAGAGATAGACAAGACTCTCTTGCCGGGAGAGCTCTCTACCGTAGAAGGAACACAGGAGGTAGCCGAGGCCATATTTCGCCACTTCCCCCGTCAGGATAGCTTTGCTTTGATTCCGGAAATGGCTTCCAGGTTTTTGCAGCAATACCCACCCTACAATCTGCTGACCAAGCTAGGCTACAGCAACCTTGAGGCACTGCTTAGTCAATATGAACCCAATGATGCTCTAGCCCTAGCTGGTTGGTCAGAAGAGCAAGAATATGTGGAGCAGATATGGGGGCTAACCAAGAAAAGTGTCCGCCCAGAACATTTTCGAACCCGCCCTGTGAAACCGCTGGTGGTCCGCCATGAAGAATTCCCCTCGCTGGTAGAGATGAAAGAAATCGGTGCTCTTAGCAAGATTACTGGGAGGGTAGTAATAAGCAACCTGCACAAGGGCATGGGCGGCGAGTTCCCCAAATTGCGCTACTTTACCCATATTGCCAAGGCTATTATCGAGATTGAGAGGTTCGGTAAGATATGGCGAAGTTTCGCCGAGGAAAGGAAAGACTTCGGGGAAAAGG
>Ga0163203_1000285_pt1 | contig 13438 bp, 12 predicted proteins | sample PL_2010_330m_FD_113534 | JGI IMG/M metagenome (GOLD analysis project Ga0163203, IMG submission 113534) | Freshwater microbial communities from Powell Lake, British Columbia, Canada to study Microbial Dark Matter (Phase II) - PL_2010_330m | ecosystem: Environmental > Aquatic > Freshwater > Lake ... | reverse complement strand
GCGCCAGTGTACATTGGACCGCTTCATGTAGGGGCATGTAATACGTCAACCATATGACTCGTCGGCAACGGACGAATGATGGCGCCTGCCGCCAGGATAGCTACAGAAATTCTTTATACCATCTCGACGATGGTTATATTATGACCGCTCCCTGTGAGAAGTGCCCTCTGAAGGGTTATGCCGAGAGGAAACCTGGCTCACCCATAGCCAGGATCTGGAAGTGGCATACCGGCTGGTGCCCGGGATGGAAGGCCTATCAGAGGTCATTATCCCAAAACAATATACGTCGTACATAATATAGCACTGTATACTTCGAGCGAATCCAACCGAAGGTTCCGCGGCACCCGATCACGCCGGCCCACAACGCTTATATAGAAGTTTAAACACTCACCAGACAACTCTGATCAATAAGAGGTGGAATAACATGGCAGGACTAGGTCAAACGCCAATACTCATACTTAGAGAAGGCAGTCAAAGAACCGAAGGCCGCGAGGCTCAGAGATCAAACATCATGGCCGCCAAGGCAGTAGCCGCCGCGGTAAGAACCACGCTTGGTCCCAAGGGCATGGACAAGATGCTGGTGGACACATTGGGCGACGTCGTCATCACCAACGACGGCGTAACTATCCTGAAAGAGATGGACATCGAGCACCCAGCAGCGAAGATGATGGTGGAGATCGCCAAGACCCAGGATGACGAGGTCGGTGACGGCACTACCACCGCGGTCGTTCTGGCCGGCGAGCTGCTCAAGAAATCCGAAGATCTTCTTGAACAGGAGATCCACCCGACAGTGATCGCCGCAGGATACCGGGCGGCAGCAGACAAAGCCATGAAGATTCTGAATGACATGGCTGTCGAGGTCACCTCCAACGACGATGAGCTCTTGAAGATGATCGCCATCACTGCCATGACCGGTAAGGGATCCGGGTTGGCCAGGGACGACCTGGCAGACCTGGCCGTCAAGGCCGTCAAGGCCGTCGTCGACGAGGATGGCAGCGTCGACATAGACAACATCACAGTGGAGAAGAAGGTAGGCGGCGGGGTCATCGATACCCAGCAGATCTACGGCATGGTGATCGACAAGGAACGTCTCCACCCCAACATGCCCAAGAAGGTCAAGGACGCCAAGATTGCCCTTCTCAACACCCCCATCGAGATAGAGAAGACCGAGGTCGACGCCAAGATAGAGATCACCTCACCAGACCAGCTCCAGGCCTTCCTGGACCAGGAAGAGGTAATGCTCAAGGATATGGTCAACAAGGTCGTGGACGCCGGAGCCAACGTGGTCTTCTGCCAGAAGGGTATCGACGACCTGGCCCAGCACTTCCTGGCCAAGGCAGGGGTCTTCACTATCAGGCGGATCAAGAAGAGCGACATGGAGAAGCTCTCCCGGGCCACCGGAGCCAGGATCGTCACCAGCATCCAGGACCTGAGCACCAGCGAGCTGGGCAAGGCAGGCCTGGTCGAAGAGAGAAAGATCGCCAACGATTCCATGACCTTCGTGGAAGAGTGCGAGAACCCCAAGTCTGTATCCATAATCCTCCGGGGCGGGACCGAGCACGTGGTTGACGAGCTGGCACGAATGATGGAAGACGCCCTCCGCGTGGTTGGCGTGGTCCTGGAAGATGGAAAACTGGTGGCCGGTGGCGGCGCACCCGAGATCGAGCTGGCCCTGAGGCTAAGAGAGTTCGCGGCCACCGTGGGCGGCAGAGAACAGCTGGCCATCGAGGCCTTCGCCGACGCCACCGAGATAATCCCCAAGACCCTGGCCGAGAACGCCGGGTTCGACCAGATCGACACCCTGGTCTCTCTACGCAGCAGCCACGATAAGGGCAACAAGACGATGGGCCTGGATATGGATACCGGCAAATCCATAGATATGCTCGAGAAGAACGTCGTAGAGCCCCTGAGGGTCAAGACCCAAGCCATCAACTCTGCAGCCGAGTCTGCGATCATGATCTTGAGGATCGACGACGTCATCGCCTCCAAGTCAGGCGGCGCACCTCCTGACATGGGCGGTATGGGCGGCATGGGCGATTACTGAGATCACCCCACCCAACCCCCTATTTTTCTTTATTATCGTCAAGACTCCTTTCACGACTTTTTTTTTCTTCTGACCACAAAAATTTTCACGTCTGTCTGGGATAGCAAAAGGGTTATCATCTAACCTGGGATAGGACGACCGATGGATCGCAAGCCTTTGAGGATGGGCTCGGTCAAAGAGGTCTACGACCTCGGCCGGGAGCTAGAGTTCAGGTTTACAGACAGGATCTCCGTCTTCGACAAGGTGACGCCCAGCATGATCCCCTCCAAGGGGGAGACGCTCTGCCGGGAAGGGGCCTACTGGTTCGATCGGGCGAAGATGATGGGGATTACCACACACTTCGAGAGGTACCTTCCGCCGAACGGGATGTTGGTCAGGAAGGTGGAAATAATCAACCCAGAAGATATCACAGACCGGTCCAAGAACTACCTGATCCCCCTGGAGGTGATATGCAGGTGGTACGTGGCAGGTTCGATATACGACCGGTTGAGGGGGGGCGATATTGGCCCCGAGGTGCTCGGTTTCCCCAAAGGCCACACCGTGGAGTACGGCGAACGGCTACCAGAACCCTACGTCGAGGTATCTACCAAGCTGGAGAAGGTAGACAGACTTCTGGACAGATCGAGCGCCCTGGAGCTGTCCGGGCTGACCCCTGCAGAGTTCGACGAGATCACGGAGATTGTGCTCAGGATAGACGAAGATATCCAAAGAGAGGTAGAAATGCGCGGCCTCATCCACGTCGACGGGAAAAAGGAGCTCGCCTTCGACCAAGACCGGAACATTATGGTGGTAGACGTCTACGGAACCGCCGATGAAGACCGGTTCTGGGCCAAGACCCAGTATGAGGAGGGAGAGTTCGTCGATATGAGCAAAGAGTTTGTCCGCCAGCACTATCGCAGGATCGGGTACAAGGACCGGCTCTATGACGCCAGAAACACCGGATCGCCAGAACCAGAGATCCCGCCGCTGCCGGATGACATCATCAACCAGACCAGCCAGATCTATACCAGGCTCTTCGAGATGATCACCGGCGAGAAGTTCGTGAGGCACAACTGAACGCCCGGATCTGATACTCGTCGAAGGAAAGGGATCTGCAGGAAGACTTTAAATCCGGCGGGCACCGATCGGCAGCCTGGCCAGGTCGCGGGCGGAATAAAGGAGTTTCGGGGATCGTATGAAGAGGATTTTATTGGTGCTGGTCTTGATCGTTGCAGTCTTTGCAGGCTGCATCGGAGAGAAGAAAACCAGCGCAGAAGATATTATGCTGGCGACAACAGACGCGGTCGATGATCTGGACACCTACAGGTACCTGATAACGATGGACCAGGCCGTAAAGTTCAGCAACCTCACGGGGATGGGGATCGCCGAGGGTGAAAAAGTGTCACTAAGCTGGGCAGGAGCCATCAACCTGACCGGCAAGAGCACGATGGAGAGCTCCACGATCACTCTAAAGAGCCTGGACGGCAACCAGAGCATCGTGGAGTGGAGAGAGACCTACCACCTGGACAATATGATATACCAGAAGCTGGGGGAGAACTGGACCCGGCTCCAGCAGCCCTATCCAGAGTACGGCGTGGAGAAAACGAACCAGGCGAAGCACCTGGTGGAGATGCTCAACCGGTCCGAGATGGGGGTCGTGGGATCGGATAAGGTCGATGGTGTGGATTGCTACAAGCTAAAGGTCCATCCCGACGACGATACCAGCTACGGGATCATGGTGGGTCAGATTGGATCCGTGGACTTTCGGTTCCTGTTCATGATAAACCTCACCGAGCTATTCATCAACGGCAGCGAGATGGACTGGACGGTCTGGATAACAGAGGATACCTATCGGCCGGTGAGGAGCCAGATCAACACCAAGTACATGGCGACGTCGGATATGATAGCGGTCCCGCCGGGAGATCTCGGTGAACTGAGGCTGAGCTTCGAGACCGATGAGGTAAGAAAGTTCTACGATTACAACGAGCCCCTGGAGATAGCGCCGCCCGAGGAAGCTATGAACGCTTTGCTCATAGGCCCTCTGGAGATGGAGCCGACCGCCCGAAGAATATGACTGAACGACGCGAGTTCTTCTTCCTAAGGGAGAAGCCTGCCCAGGCGCTGCTGGCGGTGAGAGACCTGGATCCGGCCTACGCCTCCAGGGTGGCCAAGAAGATCGACTCCACCTTCCCCCACACCACCAAGATACTCATCCAGCTCGATGAGATGGGCCTTATAAGGTCCCGTCTCGAAGGGCGGATAAGATATCTGGAGCTGACCGATCACGGGGAGAAGGTGGCTTCGGCTCTCGCCGACCTTATCGAGGTCTTGGCGTCCTCCAATCATCTCTGGGAAAGGATGAAGCGGCTGAGAGAGGCGATCGATGGCGTGAAGGTCACGGGACCGGAGGCGGCGCTCTGCCTGGGGCCGCTGCGAAGAGACGCGGCCAGGCTCAAGGACGAAGGGGATGAAGATCTGCGTCGGGCGGCCGAAGAGCTGGACAGGACCATCCTGGCCATGATGGCCCGGTGAGGGGGACGATGACCTCCATCTCGGATAGACTATGACCTTCTGTTTTTATGCGAGAAGATGAATGTGGGTGAGATTCATGATACTTCTCCAGCCAGTGGGAACCGTGGATCGGGATATGATAAAGACCCTGGAACAAAGGGTCGCATCGATCTTCGGGGCGGCGAAGGTGATCCCTGCCACGAAGGTTCCTGCCAGCACGTACGTTCGGGAGAGGAACCAGTTCGATGGTGAGAATATCCTCTATGATCTCTCCTCGGAAGGCGATGTCACCCTGGGGATCACCGAGGTCGATATCTTCGTGAAGGGGCTGAACTTCGTCTTCGGCCTGGCCGATGATGGGATGGCACTGATATCTCTTCGGAGGTTGAGGCAAGAGTTCTACGAGCTTCAGGAAGACGTCTTGTTGCTGGAGCTCAGGGCGCTCAAAGAAGCTATTCACGAGCTCGGCCACGTCTTCGGGTTGGCGCACTGTCCTGAAAGAAGATGCGTGATGTACTTCTCCAATAGCATCCTGGACACCGACTTCAAGGACTGGAGGTACTGCAAAGGGTGCGCAGAGGTCCTCAGAATATCCGGTCAGGCGGTGCGCCTGTAAGACCGGGCCTTACCGATCTCTTTGATATTCGGGTTTTCTGCTATCAGGAGGGCCTTCTCGTAGCTTTTTCGGTCGGTGAGTATCAGGCCCATGGCCATCCAGAAGTTTATGGATGATATGTTACTGTGGTGGTTGACCACAACGGTATCAGCTGTTCAGCCTCTCTAACCCGAATGACTCCTCCAGCACATCAGGGTTGAGCCCGCCGCTGACAAAGGTGCGCCTGGACTTCAGGTCGTTCATCACGACCTTGGCTGGAGCGAAGACATTGTGGTCTACCTTGAAGAAATCGAAGCCGCACTCTTTGAAGGTCTTGTAGAAGGGCGCGCCGTAGTCTTTGGAGGCCTCCGACGGCATCGCCTTGAGGTACTGCACTAGTTCCTCGACCGGCTCATACTCCACGGTGTAGTAGGTCTCGCCACCGTAGATTATGGCATCGTTGGTGGCACCCATGCACATGGTGGCATTGCCGACCACGGGCGCGATGGGCGCTCTGCCCCATCCACTCTTTATGGTGGTGATGTCAAAGCCCAGGGTGTAGAGCTTGTGCAGGCCTGTTTCCACCACCCGGGCAGATACCTGGACAGATCCTGCTATCGAGTCGGTCGGCGCTACTACCAACCTCAGATCGGCAGGATCGATGCCACAGGCCTGGGCTATATGGTTGGCCGCCTCCACGCCGGGAAGGGAGCTCGATTCCAGGAACAAGACCCCCACGTCGGAGTGCTCCTCGAATTCTATGCTCTCGTAGAGATCCTTAGTCTTCTTGGCCAGGACCCTGGCAGGTCCCGACCCCATGGCAAAATACTCACCGACTTTGATCTGCCACATGGCGCACTGGGAAGCCATGCAGGATACTACAGGATGGTCGGTGGTCACCTGAACCGCGGGCAGAGGCGCGCCGTTTATCTCGTAGGGGACGAGCTGAACGTCCGCCAGGTCTGCCATGCAAATCCGACTCAGATAGATCCCCGCCCCCAGTCCGCCCTTCGCCGCGTCTGCCACCACGGTGCCGTTCTCCAGCTCAGTCACGACCACCTGGAACTCTTCGGCGTAGTCCAGCATCTCCTCAAATACCTCAAATCCCAGCTCGTTCAACGACTGCAGATGCATCACCTGTCGTTATCGAGCTGCGAAGATAGATATAAATATGGCGATGGCAGAAAATTAGATAAGATGGGTGGATTACATCCAACCCGGTGAAGACGGGCGACCCTAGCTGGCGAAGCCCCAGGGAAGCCTCTTTCTCTCGGGCCTGGGTGCCCGGTCACGGGTGCGGTCCATGTCGTCTACAGGACTGTCGTCTGGCGACTGCAGGACCGGGGCGGGCCCAGGAGCGGTCTGCATACCCTGCGGGCGGTCTCCTGCATCGTTCTCAAACCGAACGTCGTAGGCGGCTTGACATTCATACCCCGTCTTCGTATTCGTGTTACTCACCCGAACAGGCATGTCTCCGGCGAAGCCGGGGTTCTCCAACTCTCTGAGCATCAGTTCCAAAGTTACCAGCCCCCACTTGGACATATCTATCTCCTGAGTTCCATTTCGACGATCCGTTATATTCACTAGGGCAGCTAACGTGATTTTACTATATATAGGTTACTAAGATGAACTTCTATAGGCAGGTCTGTTCAGGACGAGTCTTCGGTCCAGGGCGCTCGCCATCGAGCAGGATCGGTTCCGAGTTAGTGTACAGCAAGGAACTTAAACGCCGTCCTCATAACCACAGGCGAGAGGTCAGGAAATGAGCGAGCCTAGTGATCAGGACATCTACCGGGCGCTTAAGAGGCGCTTCGGCTATGAGTCGTTCGTCCATCCCCAGGAAGATATCATCAAGGATGTTCTGGCTAAAAAAGACGTCTTCGTCTTGATGCCCACCGGTGGCGGTAAGTCTCTCTGTTATCAGCTGCCGGCCCTTCTATTAGAAGGCGTGACGGTGGTCGTCTCTCCGCTCATCGCCTTGATGAAGGACCAAGTCGACGGTCTAAGGGTGAACGGAATCGCGGCCGCCTACATCAACAGCACCCTAAGTTTTTATGAGATAGAATCTATAAAATCTGATCTGCTGGACGGCAAGATCAAGATCATATATATAGCACCCGAACGGCTGATGGTTCCCAAGTTTCTGTCATTTTTGAAGAGCCTGAAGATCAGCCTGATAGCGGTCGATGAGGTCCACTGCATATCCGAGTGGGGGCATGATTTCAGACCCGCATACCGGCAGCTAAAGCTGCTCAAGGTGCACTTTCCAAACGCGTCTTTGATCGCTCTCACCGCAACTGCCGTTCCCGAGGTCCAGAGAGACACCATAAACCTACTGAGGCTGGAAAACCCGAGGGTTTACAGGGGGTGCTTCAACCGGAAAAACCTCTTCTATCATGTAAGACCGAAATCCAGCGCTTATACGGAGCTTCTCCAATACCTGAGGAGCCACAGACGGGATCCGGGGATAATCTACTGTTTCAGCAGGAACGCTACGGATGGCCTGGCTAAAAAGCTCCAGGAGGAAGGCTTCCGCGCTCTGCCTTACCACGCCGGGCTCGATCCTCATCTGAGGGCGGTGACCCAGGAGCGGTTTATAAACGACGATGTCGATATCGTGGTGGCTACCATAGCGTTTGGGATGGGGATCGACAAGTCGAACATCCGTTTTGTGATCCATTACGACCTGCCAAAGGACCTGGAGACCTATTACCAGGAGACCGGGCGAGCGGGGAGAGACGGAAAACAGAGTGACTGCTTCCTCTTCTTCAGCTACGGCGATACGAAGAAGATAAAGTATCTGATAGAGCAGGGCAAGGATGAGAAACAGAAACGTATCGCCTACAAGAAGCTACAAGCGATGGTGGACTTCTGCGATTGCCGGACCTGCCGCCGGGGGGTGCTGCTGGGATATTTCGGCGAAGAGCACCAGGTGGAGAACTGCGGCAGCTGTGATATATGCACGGAGACGATCGAGACGATAGAGGGAACCTTGATCGCCCGGAAGATCGCGCTCTGCGTCTTCCAAACCGGAGAGAGGTTCGGAGCCGGTCATATCGCCGACGTCCTGCGCGGTTCCAAGAGCCGGAAGGTAGTCCGGAACGGACACGACGTCTTGGAGGTCCATGGCACGGGGAAGGAGTACTCGGCTAGCCAGTGGTCGGCCTTCATGAGGGAGCTGGTCCTGCTCGGTTACCTGAGGCAAGAAGGAGACAAATACCCCATCCTAAAACTGACAGAGAAAGGGGCAGGGATTTCGTCCGGTGGCGAGAATATCCTGCTGACAAAGCCCGCCGAAGCGGTCCCGGCAGCTCGTGACCCTCCAGACCAAGGCTTCGATCACCGCCTATTTGACGTCCTGAGAGATCTGAGGAAGCGACTATCCGATGTCGAGAAGGTCCCGCCCTACGTAATCTTCCACGACTCGAGCCTAAGGGAGATGGCCACAAGGCTTCCCAGGAACAGGTCGGAGTTTGGGATGATCGGTGGCGTTGGCGAGAAGAAGCTGGAGAAGTACGGAGAGCTGTTCCTAAAAGAGATCGGAGCGTATCGCACAAGAACGGGAGACGCTCCCACCACCATCGCGAACCCGGCGAGCCTTCGTTCAAACGCGATCGAAGAGACGGTGGAGAGGAGAGACGAGGTCGGCAGGCCAAACGATGAAGATATAAATGTCGATAATCTTCTCGAAAAAACCTATTATCTAGGGCTACATGTCAGAGATCTCCAAGGAAAAGTGAAAGAACTAAAGAACAAGTACGACGACTGTATCGAGGCCGCGAAGATGCTGGAGTTGGACCAGCAAGGACCCTACAGGCTGGAGAAGGTGGTCACGAAGAGGAGGAAAGTTGATGTAAATGTCCTCAGAGAAAAACATCCTGATATTTTTCTTAAGCTGGCCTCGGTTCCTGTTATCACCACAGAAGAACTCGTTGGCGAAGAAGATATGAAGAATTTCGTCACTTATACCACTCGAGAGTCGTATGTGGTCACAAAACATTCCAATCATCGGGTAGGTCACCGAGACTGACAGAAAAAGAAATGGATTTGGACTCAGATCAGACGGAGATCTTGGTCCGGGCGATGTACTTGATCATATCCTCACCTAGACGGGTCTTGTTCTGGATGGTGTTCGTGGTATCTTCGAGGTTCGCGCCTTGGGAGATAAGAGACTCGATCTCCTCGACGGTCTCTTCGTTTACCTTGAAATACTCATCTATGTCCTTCCTGTGACCCCAGACGTCGCCCTTCAAAAGATCCACGCCTTGCATCTCCAGAAAGAGCCTGACCGCACCGGACATGGTCTTGTGATAGGAGGGCGGTATCTGGACCACTCTGAGCCGGGGACATCTCCTCAACAGGCTCAGGAGGTCGACGTTCGAAGGTCTGAAGGCCAGGTGAACCATCCTTTCGTTCGCATTCAACTCGGAAATCTCATCTCTGGAACTAACTATTCTAAGTCTCATAACTATCACCACGCCGAGACTGCCATCAATATATTAATAGACACTTGTGGTGTGTACTTGTGTATAAATAGATTTTAACAGAGGTTACGTGGTGAATCAAAAAACACTGTAACACGATACGATAGCATGGCGGTATCCTCCCTACCGATCTGGTTACATAATCGTCGCCGGTGCGGCAGATGACTCTTCGGTGGGGTTTAGGTCTCAAGAAGTTATATTTTATGTACTACCACAAACCTGATTAACCAGGATGTGATTATCAACAATGCCGGAACGTTGCTCATATAATAGCGATGATACCTGCATGGAAGGGGACGGAATGAAACTAAAATCGCTACTGATGCTCTTTGTGCTCCTGCCCGTGGCGGCCCAGGCGTCCACGATCACGGTCGGTCCGGTTGGATACGATTACGTCAACATCCAGGATGCCGTCGAAGGGGCGAGTCCTGGTGACGTCATCGAGGTCTACAGCGGGACTTACTACGAGAACGTGAACGTAACCAAACTGTTGACCCTGAGGGGGCAAGGGATGCCCATCATAGACGCAGGCGGAAGCGGTAACGCGATTATCCTTAATGCAGATGGCGTTACGCTCGAGGGCTTCATAGCAACAAACGCGGGTGAGAAGAAACCGGGGATTTGGGTTCTCTCGAGTGGGAACGTTATTAGACGCAACATCGTCAATGATAACGATGTGGGATTCTTTATCGAGACTGCCGATAACTGCATAATCACAGGCAACGATGCCAATAATAACGGCATGATCGGTATCGGTCTCACTAATTCCAACGAAAATACCATATCAGATAACAATGTCAGCAATAACGGCAGATACGGCATCGTCCTATCGGAGTCCAACAAGAACACTATTGTAAGTAACAACGCCATCAATAACGGCGATGACAGCGATGACGATATCTATCTCTGGCATTCCTACAACAACAACATCCCGTTCTTGGAGGCCCAGGCGCCCACGATCACAGTCGGTCCGGTCGGGTACGACTACGTCAACATCCAGGATGCCGTCGATGAGGCAAGTCCGGGTGATGTCGTCAAAGTCTACAGCGGAACCTATTACGAGAACGTGAACATAACCAAACAACTGACCTTAAGAGGGAAGGGGATGCCCGTCGTGGATGCCGGTGGAAATGGTAGCGTGATTGTCCTTAATGCAGATGGTATTACGCTCGAAGGCTTCATGGCAACAAACGCGGGTGAGAAAAAACCAGGTATTATGGTTCTCTCAAGCAGGAATGTTATTAGACGTAACATCGTCAATGATAACGATGTGGGACTCTATCTCAACACATCCGATTACTGCATAATCACGGACAACGATGCCAACAATAACGGCCTAATCAGCATTGGCCTTACGAACTCCAACGAAAATACCATCTCGGACAACAGCGCCAGCAATAGCGGCAAATACGGTATCCTCCTCTCGGAGTCCAACAAAAACACTATTACAAGTAACAACGCCTGCAACAACAGCGGTGAAAATATCTATCTCTGGCATTCCGACGACAACAACATCACGAGCAACGATGCCAATAATAACATGGATGGCATCTACATTCTCGCTTCCAATAACAATATCGTTGCCGGCAACAATGTGAGTTACAACGATGAATATGGCATCGCTCTTTCAGAATCAAACAGAAATACCATTGTAGATAACAATGCCAGCAACAATTACGGCGAAAGTATCTACATCGAGTACTCCAGCAACAACAAGATCGCAGGCAATAACGTCGACAAGAACGCAGACGGCATTTGCCTCTTCGTTTCCAGCAACAATATCGTTAGAAACAACAACGTCCGCTACAACCAAAACGATGGTATCGGTCTAATCTATTCCAGTAACGACAATATCATCACAAACAACAGTGTCGAGAGCAACGGGAACGGCGTCCGGTTCATTTACACCTGTAACAACAACACCTTCAGAGACAACGATGCCAGCAACAACATGATCGGGGTATGTATCGTTAATTCCAGCAACAACAATACCGTAACATACAACGACGTCTCCGAAAACAGCAGAATAGGCATCGGCATCGTTGATCTGAGCAGCAGCAACATCATCACAGACAACAACGCCAATAACAACAATGACGGCATCTATCTCGCCGATGCCAACAACAACATCCTCTACCGAAATAACCTCATCGGCAACCTAGAAAACGACGCATTCGACGATGGCATCAACCAGTGGGACAGTGGCAGCATAGGCAACTACTATAGTAGTTTCGGTTGCATAGATAGTGGCAGCGACGGCACCTGCGATTCAGAGTACAATATTCCCGGCGGCTCTAGTGTTGATAGATATCCCCAGATGTTTCCTTTGAAATCTGAAGATCGGATGATATACGTCAAACCTGATGAGGAAAACTCCACGGCAGGTAACTCAACCATCTTCAGTGAAGGTGGCGTCTTCGGTGAGAGCGGGCCCTTCGGCAGCGATGGACTCTTCGGCGACGATGGACTCTTCGGTGGGGACGGATCTCTCGATGGGAACGGACCCTTCGGCGAGGATGGACCCTTTGGCGAGGATGGACTCTTCGGCGAGGGCGGGCTCTTCGGCGAGGGCGGACCCTTTGGCGAGGATAATGAGACTACCTGAAAGGCACAACAGGATGATGATATGGGCAGGGGATGAGGCCTGGCAGACTGGGCACCCGGCGAATAGAACGGATATCGAGCATCTGAAGAGGATCGCATACGAACTCGAATGGGCAAGACCCCGGATTAAAGATCTAGGGCCTATGGAGGGGATGTCATTATGAATGAAGATGAACAGCGTGATAGTGGGGTAGACGACGTTAATAACCAGATAAAGAAACAGACTCCACCGCAGTTCTTGCCAAAGTTGTTGAACCAGACGATCATGGTCCGTATGGTCGATGGTCGTCCTATTAAGGGCGTGCTCGAGGGTTACAATAACTATGAGCTGAAGCTCGGTTTAGGTAGGAACAAGAAGGTGATCCTGTTTAAGGGGGCGATTGCCTCGATCGAATACCAGAAAGATAGCTGGTAGCGGGATAATTGTGGTCCAGGTCGATAGGCTGTGAAACTCCGGATGGGTCTAACCGTCTCGGGGATGGTAATTGGGGTCCTTCTCTGTTTCCAACCCCTCTGGTGAGTCGAAGTGCTCGAGGTAGGGTTTGATGTCCAGCAGGGGGCTCTTGTCCAGGGCATCCAGACCGGTAACTGTGATCTCGTTCTTCTCGATCGTCAGGATCTTCGCCACGGTCACCCCTAAGGAGTTGGGCCGCCGGGGGGTTCTGGTGGCGAAGAGACCTCGTTTGGGCAGGGTGGCGTCGCCCATGGGGTGGACCATGAGGTCGTAACCTGCGGCCCGGTCGATGTGGTATACCACCAGGATGTGGTCGAACTTATCCAAACCCTCCAGCGCCTCTTCGTATATTTTGTCGATTATCAGGGCCGAGACGGAGTTTCTCATGGTCTTGGGGTCGGATGGCTCGCCGAAGTCTGAACGAACCTGTCCGATGGGGATGAAGGTTATGGGTTCGAGGTTCATGCGAGGTGGATAGGCGCTTCTGGGTGATAGATTTTCTGCTGACCACGCCGTGTGCCCCGCGGTATTTTACCTAAAGTCGTTGTATCGCTCCAGGACTTAGTTGGCTCTTTTGTAGATTTCTTGGCACTAGTTCATGGAGATCCAGATCCATCCGCTTCAGATAGCATTGATTTAGTAGCTATAGTCATGAACTTCCCATTCCGGACCCCCCTCCAAAATCGCCAATAATAAAAGAGCAAGATCGTGGTCGAACGCGGCCAGATCGTCAAAATCGGAGGGTAAAACCGCGAATGAACGCGAAT
>Ga0163203_1000283_pt1 | contig 13451 bp, 11 predicted proteins | sample PL_2010_330m_FD_113534 | JGI IMG/M metagenome (GOLD analysis project Ga0163203, IMG submission 113534) | Freshwater microbial communities from Powell Lake, British Columbia, Canada to study Microbial Dark Matter (Phase II) - PL_2010_330m | ecosystem: Environmental > Aquatic > Freshwater > Lake ... | reverse complement strand
TTTTCTAAAGGAAAACTGAATACCACCTCAACGGTATATTCTGGCTGGTCTCTTGAGGTGATCTCTTTTATAGAATTCTCGAATTTCTGGTCAAGCCCATTCTTTTGAAATGAACCTTTTAGGTCTATCTGCGGCCATAAAGAGCTTTTCTTCATCTCTACATAAAGATCCATCTTCTTTACATTATTTTTTGCAGTTTTATAATCCCGCCTATTATTTAAAGCAGTTATTATAACATCATTAAATTGGGCTTCTATTTTCGGGCAATCAAAATCATCTGAAGGCATGACTACAACGTCTTTGGCAAGATTCAGCTTAAGCCTAAGGTTATTCAATGCTGAATTAAGATAATCATTGGCAAGCAGGACATTATTCTCTTTTTGATTCATATCTGCTTCAACGGCATAAAACTCCGGCGCTTCTACAATACCTATTTCAAACTTTTTCTTGTTTGCTGCATAAAGAGATTTTGTGTTTACAAGCAGGTCTTCTGTAAGTTTTAAATCCTTATACGCTAACAATAACCTCCAATAAGCCTTTTGGGAGTCTGCGAGTTCTTTTTCAATCTTATCTAATGACGTATAACCTGTGTTTTCAACATCAAGGCCTTTTATCTTTACTGTGTTTCTGTCTATTATACCCAAAAAATTCCTTGCCAACGGCTGCGCAATAGATAATGAGACTGTTGATTCGTGATATGGGCTTATGCTGCTGTACGCCGAATCTGTTGACTGGCGTGAATGTTCCATGCCTGCTGATAAAATGGTTCCGGTCGGCAGCTTTTTGCTCAAAGAGCCTCCTTCAGAAACCGTTGTTGTCCTGTTGCCTGAAAAAACAGAAGCAGTGGTAAGCCTGTTCTCATCATAGCCATATGCTGCATCAAGCGATGTATCATAGACAGACTGGGCTTTAAGCAGCTCTTTTTCGCTTATACTCTGATCCAGCTTATATATCTGGATATCAAAGTTGTTATCCATTGCAATATCTGTAACCTGCGCAATATTTAAGTCTACACGCTCCTGCGTCTGCCCAGAACATAAAGTAGAACTGCACTGCATAATTACAGTTATAACCAATATATATGGGCCTATATTATTTTTTTTCATTTTTTGATTTTAATCCATTATATATCTGTGTAATCAGCTTCAGGTAGATCCTCTTATCCGCTTCTGTCAACACAGAGAAAACCTCTTTTATGATTACCAAACGCTGTTTAACAAATTTTCCTGCTACTGCCTTGCCCCTATCCGTAAGTTCAACCTCTACTACTCTTCTGTCTGCTTTAGAATGATGCCTTTTTGTAAGTTTCAGCTCCACCATCTTATCGATAATGACAGTGGCTGCACCCATGGTCAACTTAAGGGTCTTTGACAGGTCTGACATGTTAGAGCTTTTTTTCTCTTTTAAAAATTCCATAATTATAAGGTGCGAGATATTAATGCCCCCATCCGGGATAACAGAATTTATCTTATTTACAAGCTCCCTATGCATTACTGAGGCTAACCTTGATATCTCTTCCTCATAAAAATAAATCCTCTTTTCTGTCATGTCTACCGCCTTTTATTTAAATATAAGAATATTTCAGTTATTGAAATATTTGGTTATTTAAATATATCTCATATTATTGCAAAAGTCAAGAAAAAAGTGGACAGGCTGTTTTTTTTAATAAAAAAAGCGGCCTGTCCACTTTTTTCTTAGTCTATCCAGCCGCCGCCTATTACTTTATCTCTATCATAAAATACAGCAACCTGTCCAGGGGTTGGGGCATTCTGGGGTTTTAAAAACGTTACCTTGCAGGTTTTAGATGACATAATTTTTAATTTTGCTTTTGCCTTTTCATGTTTGTATCTAATCTTTACATTGGCATTAAAATACTGCTGCTTTCTATCAGGCGGACTGCTCCATCTTACATCCCTTACCCGGATAGTGCGTTTTAACGTTGCTGCATAGTCTCCTACCTTAATATCTCCTGTCTTTGGATTTATATCTACAACATATATAGGCTTGCCATACGGTATCCTTAAGCCCCTTCTCTGCCCGATTGTATAAAAACAGGTCCCCTGATGCTGTGCTAATACCTTGCCTTCTTCGTCTTTTATCCTGCCTGGTTTTATATTACCCTTAAGATTCTCCTTTAAAAATCCTTTAAGATCATCATTCTTTACAAAGCATATCTCCTGTGATTCCTTCCTTTTATACGAGTTCAGCTTAAGCCTTTTAGCGATACGGCGTACAGCATCTTTATTATAATATCCTATTGGAAGCTTAAGATGCGAAAGTATGTCCTGGGTCAAAGAGAACAAAACATAAGACTGGTCCTTGTTTTTATCTGTTGCTTCCCTTATCAGGAATCCGCGGCTTTTTATGCTATAACAGCATTTTGCGTAATGGCCTGTGGCTATATAATCCGCTCCAAGGGCTTTCGCCTGTTGAAGTAAAAACGGAAATTTTATCCTTTCATTACATATAATACAAGGGTTAGGGGTAAGGCCTTTTCCATAATTATCTAAAAAATTGTCTATAACCTCTATCTTAAACCGCTCCGCGCAGTCTATAACGTAATGAGGTATTTTAAGCTTTGCGCACGCGTCTTTAGCATCCCTGATAGAATCCGCTGAACAACAGCTCTTAGGTTTTTCATCTTTGCATTCAGAACTCTGCCACAGCTTAAGGGTTATACCTATTACGCTATAACCCTTTCTTTTTAACAGGTATGCCGCAACAGATGAATCTACTCCGCCGCTCATGGCTAAAAGGATTGTTTTTTTTCTCATAATTTTATTAGGATAGCATAAGGGGTTTAAAAACGCTTCTCAAGCACAAGTACTCGTGCTCAAAAAGCGTTTCTAATATTAAAAATTACTTTACAAGGGTGTGGGTCATTATAAAGGCGGCGAAAACAATGGCTACCATAGACATAAGCTTAATTAATATATTTAATGCAGGGCCCGCTGTATCCTTAAATGGGTCTCCTACAGTATCTCCTGAAACAGCTGCTTTGTGGGCAAAACTACCCTTGCCCCCATGGTTTCCTTCTTCTATATATTTTTTAGCATTATCCCAAGCACCTCCGGCATTTGCCATCATAATAGCTAATACAAAACCTGACACAAGGCCTCCTACTAAAAGTCCTATTTCAGCTTCAAGCCCTATAAGCATGCCCACTACTATTGGGGCAATAATAGCAAGAAGTGAAGGAACAATCATCTCTTTTTGCGCAGCTGTAGTAGCTATATTTACACATGTTGCATAATCCGCTTTTGCTTTTCCTTCCATAAGCCCTTTTATTTCTTTAAATTGACGCCTGACCTCAACTACTATTTTACCTGCTGCCCTGCCTACTGCCTGGAGAAGCATTGAACTGAATAAGAAAGGAAGCATGCCACCTATAAAAAGACCTACTATAAGCCGCGGGTTAAGCAGAGAAAGATCTATCTGCCCTCCAAGGTGATATATCTGATCCCTGTAAGCAGCTATAAGCGCTAATGCCGTAAGTGCTGCAGAGCCGATTGCAAAACCTTTGCCTGTTGCCGCAGTAGTGTTACCAAGTGCGTCAAGAGCATCTGTGCGTTTTCTTACCTCAGGCTCCAGGCCTGCCATCTCTGCGTTTCCGCCTGCATTATCAGCAACAGGCCCATATGCATCTGTTGCTAATGTGATGCCTAAGGTTGAAAGCATGCCAACAGCTGCTATGCCTACACCATAAAGCCCCGCGCTTATACTGTTTCCACCGCCTGCTAAGTAAAATGCCGCAAGCACCGTTATACCAACCACAATAACCGGAATGGCTGTTGATAACATGCCCACAGAGATTCCAGCTATTATAGCTGTAGCCGGGCCTGTTTCGGCGCTCTGGGCAATCTGTTTGGTTGGCTTATAACGAGCTGATGTATAGTATTCCGTAGAAAAACCTATTACAATGCCGCAAAGCAATCCTGCAATAATAGCATAATACATACCTATGTACTGCATGCCAAGGCTGTATTTTATTATGAAAAATGACGATACAGCAACAAGCGCTGCTGCCATTATTACCCCTTTTCGCAGTGCCTTAAGAAGAGCCCCCTGAGAGGCGTCTTCTCTACTCTTTACAAAAAATGAACCTATAATAGAGCATACTATGCCGGCACCTGCTATAATCATAGGGACCTTAACACCATTCATTCCAAGGCCTTCTGCAGCTCCTAATGCCGCGGTTGCTACTATGGAACCTACATATGATTCATAAAGATCAGCTCCCATACCAGCAACATCGCCTACATTATCGCCAACATTATCAGCAATAACCGCGGGATTTCGCGGATCATCCTCAGGTATACCCGCCTCAACCTTACCTACCAAATCCGCGCCTACATCAGCTGCCTTTGTATAGATACCGCCTCCAACCCTGGCAAAAAGCGCCTGCAGGCTAGCGCCAAGCGAACGCGTAAGCAAAATACTTGTTATTATAAGAACCTTATCAAAGCCCACGGGTACAGGATTATTTGAATAAAACCAATCCAATATATAAAACCATGCTACAAGGTCAAGAAGGCCCAAGCCGACTACAATCAACCCCATCACGGTACCGGCGTCAAATGCAACGCGCAGGCCCCCGTTTAAGCTTGTCCTGGCAGCGTTTGCCGTACGCGAAGAAGCGCTTGTTGCCATTCTCATGCCGATATAACCTGAAAGGGCGGAGAAAAAACCTCCTGTTATAAAAGCAAAAGGAACAAACATAACAAGATAACCACGAAACGCGAGATATAATAACAAGAAAAATACTAAAACAAAAAAAGCCCCAACCACTGTATACTGTCTTTTGATATAAGCCTGCGCGCCCTCTCTTACTGCCTGGGCTATCTCCTTCATCTTATCTGTACCTTCGCCAACCTTCAAAATCCTGCGGCCCAAATAATATGAAAACACAAGTGCTAATAAAGAACTTAACGGCGCAAGCAAAAACAACACTGACATATCACCTTCTCCTTTTTATATGCGTTATGATAATTAATATTGCAAAATTATATGATATATATTGTAAATATGCAAGGGAAAAATTACAGATGTCTTGAAATGCAATCGGCAGACTGTCCCAAACCTAATCTCCAAACCCTAACTTAAACAAGCCGGAGTTTAGCTTGCTCCGATAATGCCTGTTTCGCCTATAATACCTGTACCTTGGCCGCCGTAGGCACCCTTATCATTTAGAATTAAGCCTTTTGCAGGGGCAAGAGCATTGCCAGGGTAAGCGGAATCTTCCGGGTCATTGTATTGAACAGCAGGGTTTCCCTCATCAATTAAATTGGAACCATCTGCAAGTCGGTAATCGCCATTTACGTAGTCGACAAAAAATGGGTCTCCTGGTGGCCCGGGAACACCGGGAACACCCCACAAATCAACATACTGAATCACTACTGCTCCCGCCGTGTTTATAGCATTAATACCATTTCCAACCACTATTATATTTAAAAACGCAATAAAGGAATCCACGTCAATAGTAGCATAGAGTCCACCACCTACAATGGCCAGATTATCTACTAGTGTGTTATTTGTTATGTTAATAGTGGCTTGGTTATCAGCAGAAGACCATATCCCGCCGCCAATATCAGCGGAATTTCCTGCTATTATATTGTTTGAGATGGTACTGGAGGAACCTAAACCTGAAGCACCAACAAAGACCCCGCCGCCTTCGCCTGCCTCATTTCCTGTTATTATATTGTTTAAGATGTTAACAGAGGAATTCGTGATAACGCCAGCCCAGATACCGCCGCCTTGGCCGCTATAATAATAATAAAGGATTACACCTTCTCCGCCTACAATGTTTTCTGTTATTGTGTTGTTTGAGATAATAATGGATGAAGAGTCCGAAGCATGGGCATAAATTCCACCTCCTCGGGAAGCTGCGGTATTTTCTGTTATTATATTGTTTGAGATGTTAATAGTGGAAGAATCGTTAGCGTTAGAATTGATTCCGCCGCCTTGGCGGGCGCTATTTCCTGTTATTATGTTGCTTAAGATGTCAATGGTAGAGGAATCTTTAGCAGAAGCATCGACCCCGCCACCTATATCAGACCCATTTCCTGTTATTGTATTGTTTGAGATGTCAATAAAGGAGGAGTTTCCAGCAGAAGCGCAAATTCCGCCGCCGTCCTGGAGGGCTTGATTTCCTGTTATTATGTTGTTTAAGATGTTAATGGAGGAACCAACACCATCCGTATCAGCAAAAATTCCGCCGCCTTTGTCATCTTCATTTCCTGTTATTATGTTGTTTAAGATATCAATAGTGGAGGAATTTGTAGCAAAAGCATAGATTCCACCGCCTTTTGATGTAGCTTCATTTCCTGTTATTGTATTATTTGAGATAACAATGTATGAATTAGTAGCATGAGCATTAGCAGAGATTCCGCCGCCTTTGTCATCTCTTCCATTTCTAATTGTAAAACCATCTATTGTTGCTTTTAGATTAGCGCCATTGGTAAAGTTAATAGTTATAACACTGCCCAGCGATTGCCCGTCAATTATCGTCTCATAATTAGGATCGCCTAAGTGCTGGCCCGCATCCCAGTCCAAGATATCATAGCCGCCTCTAATATCTACACTCATATCCTCAATAACAATGTTTCCATAATAAGGTTCACCGCCCGGCTTTGCCCCTACCTGGATAGTATCTCCATCGTCAGCAGCATCCACGGCATCCTGTATATTTTCATAGGTGTTTTTTCCTACTCCTGCCGGATCTGTAAGGCGCACAGTTTTGAGCGCAACGAATCTTTTGCATGTAATATACACTATATTTTGAAAAGGCTCTGTAAAGCGTATACTGGCTGTTATAGTACGATCTTGCATATAGCGCGCATCAGCAAAGGTAAGGACAATGTTTTCGCCGAGAACGCTCACCTCATTCAGCGCACTAGTGAAACTTAATGTAGTGCCTGACAGCTCGTATCTGCCCAGAAAATCATCATTTGCGGAGTAAAGCTCAAGGACTGTTCCCCCTTCGTCTACTATGTTATTTTCATTATCCCTTATAATAAGATACCCTGAGTCCTTTACATGTCTGTTAAAGTGATACGTAGAGTAAACCACCTCTTCGTTTTTTGACAAATCAACCCTCAGGTCTCTGCCTGTACGGGTAATTAATGCTATAACTGATGCCACGCCAAACATTAGAATAACAAATAAAACAGCTGCAACTGATATCTCTACCAGGGTTATAGCCCTTTTGGAATTTAACATAGGATTATCTCCAATCTGTTATCCTGGCGTTTATATAAGAGACTTTTATGGTTCTATTTCCTGCTGTTGATGTTATGGTATAATCACTGAGACTGTTACAAAGTATATCCATGCCAATTATATCGCTACCCTCGATAATTTCGGAATGATCTGTTGTGCCCTCAGGTACTACCACCAGGCCCTCTTGAATCATATAAACGCTTCTTTGTATGCCTAAATCCGCAAGAGCTGAAGATGCTAATGCCCGCTCGTATTTTTCTGTAAAAGAAACAAAATGGATAATAATATTGGATGAAGCGATTACGGATATTGTAACTATTGCAACCAATACAATCACAAGCGGTACGGCTATTGCTTTATTATTATGAATAATCATTTATGCACCGTTATATTTAATGACTGATATTTGCTATGTACGATACAAGATCTACATGCGAGCCTGCCCCGTAGGTGACTGTAACGGTTATTTCCTTATACTCTACAGACAAAGATCCATCCCAATTTCGATCTGTTACAGTATAAGACAGGTCAAAACCCGGTCGAATATCAGGTATTGTAGCATCATAGGAACCTGATGCCACGCCTATTGCGCCTGAACCTTGCAGCTCCGCGGCGGCAGTAAAACCAACTGTTTTTGCTATAGACCTTAACTCCTCTATCTGGGCATTTGCAAGGCTCATGGCATCAAACCTATTCTCTACATTTAATATTTGAACGCGCATTGCATGGTCAAAAGTCGGACCTATTAAAGCTATTAACGCGACGATAAACCCGCATACCATAATCTCAACTATGGTAAAGGCTTTCCTACTAGAATATTGCAGCTTCATGGATTTATCATACTAAAACAAAGTGATAATTACAAGAGAAAATGTTAAAAAAGCTCAAAATGTCAACGACTATACGGTATAGTTGCTATCTTAACATCAGGATGTAGTCTCTCTATCTTAATCTTAACCTCTTCTCCGCCTACAAAAACAGCTGTTGCTATGGCATCTGCCATAAAACAACTATCAGCAATAACTGTTACCGAACCAAACGCATCAGCCGCAGGATAACCTGTCTTCGGATCTATCAGGTGATTATAATGTTTACCATTATATAAAAAAAACTGTTCATAACCGCCCGACGTTGCTACTGCCCTGTCGGATATACTGATTACCTTATATATAGCGTCCTTATTGGATGGATCTCGTATCCCGACGCGCCATGGAAACACAAATCTTCTTTTGCCTATACAGAATATATCGCCGCCCGCGTTTATTACAGCAGATCTGAAATTTGCCCTTTTAATCTCATGTGCGGCCTTATCAACAGCATACCCCTTGGCTGCTGCGCCCAGGTCTATGCTCATGCCTTTCTTTTTAAAAAAAACTGTCCTGCGCTCGTGATCCAAAATAAGCTTATCAGATCCTGTAACAGCACGGGCTTGTTTTATATCGCTGTTTTTTGGTATGGTTTTTTTCTTTATACTGGACTTCCACAGGGCTGCCAAAGGCGCTACTGTAATGTCAAAAGCGCCGTTGCTTTCACTATATATAATGTTTGAATTATATATGATAGAAAAAAGTTCCTCGCTTAAGCTAAACGGCGCCCTTTGCGAATGCCTGTTAAGCCTGCTTAATTCACTTTCACTATCATATAAATCAGCCTTCCTTTCAACCTTATCTATAGCTTCGAAAGCATTTTTAAATGCCATATCGAAATCATCCCATACAAACCCTGTCAAACTGATACCTACAAAAGTGCCCATTGCCATCTGTGTTCGTGTTTCTGTCCGAATGCATAACGAATTAAAAGAAACCAGACATATAATAATCGTTAAGATATATAAAAATTTCCTTTTCGTCATATATTTCACCCTATGGCAGGAGTCTGATTCAGATCTTTGAAAGGATAGGTTCAAGGTCAACGTGGTCAGCAACCAGGCGCTCAATCATAGCGATCTTATCTTTTTCGCCCGGATGTATTTTTACGATCATCTTATCTATTTTTGTAATTATGTTAAATGTGTCTTCCTGAACAAGAAGCACCGGTATTTTACTCATTTCAAACATCTGTCTTATTCTTCTGTTCGGTATAAACCCGCATGTAACAATAAAACCGGCCAGCATATCCCGCTTTAGTTTCTTTTTGTCAACCTCTTTTAACAAACACTTTATAAGTTCTTCTCTATCCCCTGAGGTAACCACAAGGCTTCTCTCGCCTATCTGCCTTAAAACAGTCCTTGGTTTGCCGGTTGCCACCACAATATTGTTTATTGGTTTAAGCATATTATCATTTGAACCACTTATAAATCTCCCCTTAAGCTCATCTGCCATATGCTCCATAGTTGGCATATCAAGCACTTTAAGATACGGGATAACACCTAAAACATCAATTCCATGCTGTTTAAACCCTTTTCGGACTAAGTTGTTTATTTTTTTGTACTTTGTATCCTGAACCTTATTTATAATCACGCCTGCTATCTCAACCCCTGCCTGCTTAAAGAGCGGGACAGAAAGCATCACTTCATCTATAGGCCTTCCTATGCCTCCTGCTGATACTATTATCACTTTCGAGTTAAGCATCTTCGCGACAATTGCATTAGACATATCAAAGACAGAGCCGACACCCGCATGGCCCGTACCCTCTATAACAACCAAATCGCTTCCTTCGGCTATTTTTTTAAAAGCGTTTTTTACCTGCAGTACCAATGGCTTACGATCTGGATTTTCTATATATTTCTGGGTAAAACCCTTTTCTATCGCGATAGGTGACATGTCTTTAAGGTTAGACTTGATTCCGAATATCTCCTCTATCAGATATGAATCCTCATCAATGTTATAACCCTGCTCGACAAGATATCTCTGCCCTATAGGTTTTATAAACCCTATATTATTAAATCTCTTTTTTAGTATAGATATTAATCCGAGGGAAAGTGTGGTCTTTCCATCATTTTGACGTGTTGCTGCTATGAAGACTCTTTTTGGCATAACTTAAAAATCCAAACGCCCTTCTCTGAATGCCTTTATATAATCCATTGAATACGCATCCCTGCCCAAAATAGCGTTTTTTGCTAATAAGAATATTTTCTCAGGCATTTTTTTTCCACCGATTGAGTCTTTTACAATGGTTTGCGTAGGATCTATTATAGCTGCGTCTATACCGGCATCTAAGGCAAGTTTTATAAATACCGCATTAAGCAAATCCCGTCTTGGAAGCCCGAAAGATACATTGCTTAAGCCGCCTGTGCTTCTTATTCCTTTATCCTTTAGTATTTTTATTGTATCTAAGAAAAAAACTGCCTGTTCAGGCTCTGTGCTGATTGGCTTTACAAGCGGGTCTATAAAAATATTGTTCTTATCTATACCTTGTGAATCAGCAAAAGCTATTATCTTTTCCGCTATAGAGACCCTGCCCGCAACGTCACTTGGCATCCCATCATCATCCATAGCGAGTATTATAATAAAACATTCTCTCTGGGCCATAAAATCATTCAACAAAGTAAGCCTGCTCGCTTCACCAGTAATAGAGTTTACAAAAGGCTTCTTTCCGCAAAGTTTAATGGCCTCCTTTACTATTGATGGGTCGGGGCTGTCAATGCTTAGGCTGCAATCAAACTTATCCTGTATATTCTGCAGCAACCATATAAGATCAGCTCTTTCTCTTGCAATACCGGTTGCCGTGTTTATATCTATATACTCTGCTCCGCAGGATAGCTGACCAAGCGCTTCCTCCATTAGAATGTCGAGCCTCTTCTCATTAAGGGCCTCTTTTATCTTTTTACGCGTGGAATTTATCTTTTCACCAATTACTATCATATGCCCACCTGTTCTTTATAGCTGGCTTCAATTGCCCTTACAATATCAACTATCATATCGTTAACGGGCGTCTTTATGCCGGTACTCTTTGCATACCTTGATATAGCGCCATTTATGAAATCTATCTCTGTACGTCTTTGGTTTAAAATATCCTGAAGCATGCTTGAAATATTATCTGACGTAGCAAGGCAAACGGATTCTACTTTCGCAAGTGGATCATCATAAATAAGTTTTACCTTACTTTTCTTGGCAACCTTAGTAGCTTCTACAACTGCTTGTCGCATTAATTCTTTTATACCCTCATATTTAAGAAGTAGGCCATTCGGAAGCCGGCATATGGCAGATAATGGATTTATGCCCGTATTTATAATAAGCTTGCTCCACAAAACACTGTTTATATCTTTGGACGTCTTTGTAGATATGCCTGCTTCGTTAAAAACATTTGATATATTACGCAGGTCTCTAAATATCTTTCCATTGGGTTTTCCTATTACAGTATCGCCTTTTCCAGCGTGCTTTACCCTTCCATCAGAAATAAGAGTTGCCCCATGCGATGTTATTCCGCAAACCGTTCTGTCTTGGCCAAATATATCTGATATCAGCTGGGAATTTCCAATACCATTCTGAAGGGATAATATGTTTGTCGCGTCAGAGAGTAATGGCCGTATAGAGCTAAGCCCGCTCTCTGTATCATATGATTTTGTTGAAATCATAACCAGCTCGGATACGCCTATTAATTTTGAATCTGATGTAATATTAATATGGTGCTTAGTGTTGGTTAACCCTTCTATCGCGACCCCAGACTCCTTTATTTTTCTGGCCCGCTCTGCGCGCTTATCCAGCAGCCAAATTTCATGCTTTCCTTTTTGCTTTGACAGCAAACCCGCAAAAAGACAGCCCATAGCCCCGGGGCCTACTATAACTATTTTCATCTGCAGCCTCTTTAGTTTAAACTCTATTTCAAATTTTTATTTACTTTCAGCTTATCAACCTCTTCTTTTTTCATTGTATAAGAGTGTTCTTTACCGGGAAAAATACGCCGCTTTACTTCATTTTTATAATCACCTATCGCTTTTTCTATCTGCGAACAGAGATCCGTGTATTGCTTTACAAATTTTGGTTTACGCGTCCTAATGATACCGAGCATATCATAAGAGACAAGTGCCTGTCCATCGCAATATGGACCCGCACCAATACCTATAGTCGGAATATCAAGGCTTTCTGTAATAACCTTGGCAAGCATATCCGGAACGCATTCAAGGACAACGCTGAACACCCCAAGCCTCTGCAACGTAATAGCCTGTTCGATAAGGGCATTTGCCCTTTCTGCATCTCTACCCTGTACCTTTAAGCCCCCAAGCTCATCTGCTGTTTGAGGGGTAAGGCCTATGTGGCCCATAACAGGTATATTTACCTTAACTATATCTTTGACTACTTCAGCACAGTTTTTAAACCATTCAATTTTTACCCCATCGCATCCTGCTTCTTCTATAAAACGCTTGGCATTTAGAACAGCTTTGGATTGATTTATCTGGTAGGCTTCATATGGCATATCGCCAATAAACAGGCTATTTTTTACGCCCCGGCTTGCCGCCTTCGCGTGGTGTATCATATCATCCATTGAGACAGATTTTGTTGATTCCAATCCAAGCTCAGTATTTGCAACGCTATCACCTACAAGTATTATATCAATGCCAGCACTATCTATTATACGGGCCAAAGGAAAACCATATGCAGTAAGAAGGGTTATTGGATCTGACCTCTTTTTCATCTGCATTATAATATCAGGTGTAATTTTACTCATACCACATTTAAAAACTTTTCTACTATCTCAGTGTCAAATTCTATACCGCTTTTCTGCATCAGCTCTTTACTGGCATCTTCTCTGCTCATAGCCTTGCGGTATGGCCTGTCTGTTGTCATAGCATCATAGGCATCACAAACCTTTATTATCCTTGCCGTTAAGGGTATTTCTACTCCTTTTAGGCCGTCAGGATATCCGCTACCATCATAAAATTCCTGATGATAACGCACCAGGTCAGAAAGAGCAGACATGCTTCTGATTGGCTTTATTATGTTTACGCCTATTATTACATGCTCTCTCATCTCTTTCTGCTCTTCTTCGTTTAAGGGGCCATTCTTTTTTAAAACTTCATCCCTTACCCCTATTTTACCCACATCATGAAGTATAGCGCCATTTTTAAGTATTTTCATCATCTCTTCATCCAATTTCATCTCCTTACCAAGCCGCTGCGCATAATCGGCTACCCTGTCAATATGTCCCCTGCTATACGGATCCTTAGATTCAACGGCAACGGCTAATGCCGTTATGGTTTCCAGATATGTCTTTTCAGCGTCCTCATTAAGCATAAAGTTTTCTATTGCTACTGCGGTCTGAGCAGATACATTAGATAATAATGCTATATCATC
>Ga0163203_1000280_pt1 | contig 13520 bp, 13 predicted proteins | sample PL_2010_330m_FD_113534 | JGI IMG/M metagenome (GOLD analysis project Ga0163203, IMG submission 113534) | Freshwater microbial communities from Powell Lake, British Columbia, Canada to study Microbial Dark Matter (Phase II) - PL_2010_330m | ecosystem: Environmental > Aquatic > Freshwater > Lake ... | reverse complement strand
GCGCAGGCCCAAGCCGTCCGTAACGTGGAGTTTATCTGCGGTGACGTCGACCGTGAGATCAGCCGCGTTGCGTCCATCGATGTTATCATCCTCGACCCGCCGCGCAAGGGCTGCTCGGCAGATACACTGCGCCGAATTGCCGCCCTGAAGCCGAAGCGCATCGTCTATGTCTCCTGCAACCCGGCTACCCTGGCTCGCGACCTCGCGACGCTCGAACAGTCAGGGTACACGACCCACGAAATCGAGCCGGTCGACATGTTCCCGCAGACTTTCCACGTTGAGGTCATTGCTCGGCTCGGCCCGCTCGGGTCGGCTGACGAGTGAAGCTGACCGGCCAGACAATCGTCGATGCCCGAGCCCGGGCCAAACCGGCGACCATCGTGTTCGACACCCGGATCAGGGACATAGGGATGGAGGGACACGGGGACAAAGTGGCGGACACTCGATCCCCTGCCGGTGTCATCCTGCCGGGCCTGATTGACTCGCACACGCACCCGCTCGAAACCGGGCTGCAGGCGCTCTTTGCGGACATGGGAGGAGCGAGTTCGGTCGCAGAGGTGCAGCAACGCCTGCGCGACCGCCGCCAAGATGCGCTGGAACGAGGAATGATGCTGGGGTTCAATCTTGAGCCTGACCGGTTGAAGGAGCACCGCTACCCGCAACGGGGAGAGCTTGACGAGGTGATTCCCGACGTGCCGGTCTTCATCTATCGTGTTGACGGCCATTCGGCTGTGACCAACACCGCCGGGCTGCAACTGGTTCTGGCGAACTGGCCGGACGGGAAGCCCACTGGCATGGACGGGGACGACAACGGCCGGCCGACCGGGGTGCTGCGCGGCGAGGTCTACGAGAGAGCCTCGCGGGTGTTCAAACACCGGCTGGCCTCGGAAACCGTGCATGAGGCGCTTCGACTCGCCGGCAGGCAGGCTGCGGCCAAAGGCGTCACGACGATCGGTGCGCTCGTCGGCGTCGAGGACACGACCGGTGATGAGTGGCGCGTAATCCTGGACGGGCTGGCCGGCTGCTCGGTCGGCGCCGTGCCCTACCTTCAAACCTGGGACGTAGAAACGCCGCGACAGTTCGGGCTCAAGCAGGCCGGAGGATGCCTGCTCATTGACGGGTCATTCGGCTCACGCACGGCGGCGCTCAACCAGCCCTATTCGGATGCGCCCGGTAACGTGGGCGCCGGCTACGTGAGCGACGAGAAGCTGCTTTCGTTCCTGAGAGCGTCTGCGGCAGCCGGCCTTCAGGCTGCCGTACATGCGATCGGCGACCGGGCAGTGGAACAGGTCGTGCGCTGCCACAGACGGCTGGCCGAAGCCGACTCCGGCAATCAGCTTCGCCACCGGGTCGAGCACGCAGAGCTCCTGAACGACTCCTTGACCGACTCCATTGCAGAGCTCGGACTGGTGCTCGGGGTCCAGCCCGCGTTCGAGATGGAGTGGGGCGGACCGGACCGGATGTACTCGCTGCGACTCGGCGAGCGCTGGCGCAGCACCAATCCCTATCGCCGCCTGCTTGACTCCGGCGTCCGTCTTGCCGGCGGCTCCGACGCACCGATTACGCCGGTTGATCCAGTCGCCGGAATCCGGGCCGCGATGGAACGCCCGAACCCTCTCCAGGCCATCACCGGCGAGGAAGCCGTGGCCATGTTCACATCGGCTGCAGCGTTCGCCTTGAACCGAGAAAGTGCCTGCGGCAGCATCGAAGCCGGCAAGGATGCCGACTTCACGGTGTTGACATCGGACCCGCGTGCGACCGCAGGCTGCCGCGTGGTAGCCACTTTTCGCGCCGGCTCGTGCACCTACAAGAACGAAACTCTGACCGAATACCTGAAACTGGAGGACTGACTTGAAACTACTGCGTCTGTTCGTATTCGCGGCACTGTTTGGCGCTTGCCTCGTGTCCTGCGACGCTCTGAAGACCGTTGACGTGACGCTCGACATCAGCGGCAACAGTCTCTCTGCGTTCACCGGCTACTATGAGACTACCGGCACTGACACTGTCGCGATTTCCGGGACCGTGCCGAAGTCGATCACCTTCCAGGCGCGCAAGAGCCTGGACATCGTCGCAGCCCAGCTAGTCCGCGTGGGCGCGGGTCAGCTCGTTGCCAAGATCGTGTCCGACGGCATCACCCGCGACTCGGCTGCGACCTCGGATGTCATCGGTACGATCACGCTCGAGTGGGTGGTCAAGTAGGCAGTTGAAGAATCAGGAACTCGCCCGCCGGTTCGACCGTATCGCTGACGCACTGGAGCTGAAGGGCGAGACCGGGTTCCACGTTCTCGCGTACCGGAAGGCGGCCCGAACGCTGACCGACCTCGGCGCCGACATTGAAACGCTCGACGCCGAAGGCGAGTTGGAGGAAGTGCCCGGCATCGGTTCGGGTATCGCGAAGAAGATCCACGAGTACCTCTCGACCGGCCGCATGCAGAAGTACGACGAGGCGATTGCCGGCCTGCCCGCCAGCCTGTTCGAGCTGCTGAACATCCAGGGCGTCGGTCCCAAGACCGTGAAGCAGCTGTACGAAGAGCTGGGAGTGACGACCCCGACCGAACTCAAACGGGCAATTGGAAGCGGCCGGTTCGCCGAGCTTCCCGGGATGGGAGAGAAGAAGGGTGCGAACATCCTGCACGGCATCATGACCGAGGAACTGACCGGCGAGCGTATGTTACTGGACGAAGCGTTCGAACTGGCGGATGCGGTCGTAGAGCACATGAAGCGGTGCCGCCGCGTGCGCCGGTTGGCGTATGGCGGGTCTCTGCGACGCGGCAAGGAAACGATAGGCGACATAGACATTCTCGCCACCGGCACCGCCGCGAGCGAGATCATCAACCACTTCACCGCGCACCCGCAAGTTCAGGAGGTGCTCGCAGCCGGTGGCACCAAGGCATCGGCCCGGCTTGAGAGCCGCGGCAAGACGAGACAGGTCGACCTGCGGGTCCTGACTAACCGGGAATACGGAGCTGCCCTGCAGTATTTCACGGGTTCAAAGGACCACAATGTCGCGCTCCGAGCCATGGCCCAGAAGCACGGGCTGAAGCTGTCGGAGTACGGCTTGTTCCGTGGCAAGAAGCGAGTCGCGGGCCGATTCGAGCAAGACGTTTACGCCGCGCTCGGTCTCCCGTACATCGAACCCGAGTTGCGCGAGAACCGCGGTGAGCTCGAGGTCGCAACCGAGGGTCGCCTGCCCTCGCTTGTTAGTCAGAAGGAAATCAAGGGCGACCTTCACATCCACACCTCTGCGTCGGACGGCTCGGCCGATTTCGAGGAGATGGTCGAAGCCTGCAGGAAACTGAACTACACCCACGCTGCCCTGACCGACCATTCGACGTCGGCCGGGTATGCCGGCGGCCTGACCGAAGACGAGTTGCTGCGGCATTGCGACCGGGTGGACCGGTTCAATTCGAAGTCTCGCGGCTTCAGAGTTCTCAAGTCGTCCGAGGTCGATATCAAGACCGATGGTTCACTGGACTATCCGGACAAGGTACTGGAACGGCTGGACCTTGTCATCGCGTCGATTCACCAGGGCTTCAAGAAGGACGCAACGAAACGGGTGTGCGCGGCGCTTTCTCACCCGCTCGTGCATCTGATTGCACATCCCACCGGCAGGATCATCGGCCGCCGGGAAGGCTACGATATCGACATCGAACAGGTGATAGAGTGTGCGGCAAAACACCGCAAGATACTGGAAATCAATGCGTTCTACGGCCGACTCGACCTGAATGACGTTTGGGCGCGACAGGCGATGCAGGCCGGGGCCAGGTTGGCCATCAACACCGATGCCCACGCTCCCGCCGACTTGAACTGGATGCGCTATGGAGTCATAGTGGCGCGCCGGGCCTGGCTGACGAAGGTCGATGTCGTCAATTGTCTGAGCTGCTCTAGGCTGGTGAAACTGCTCAACTCAATCCGGGCGGGCAGAGCCGGGTAGTCAGTTCCCGGACGCCCGCCCGAGCCAGCGGCATGCGGTCAGGACTTCCGATGCCGGGCCGTTGCCGTGTCCACCGGGTGTAGTGATGAATTCGGTCAGGACGCCGTTCTCATTGAACAGCTGGTACATCTTCTCGTTCTCTGCGCGGTTCCAGTCTTGCTTCCGCGTTACGAGATAGATGGCGTGTTCCTGCAGCTCTTCCCAGGCCGCAAGCGGCACTGCCGCAGAGTGGGGACAGACCGCGACCACACCCCGCACCAGGTCAGGATGCAGGAACAGCGTAGCCAGCGCCTGGACGCCCTGGCCTGAGAAACCGAACAGGAACAGCCGGCTCGAATCAACCGGGTACCGTGCCAGTAACTTGTGCATGGTGCGCACAACGTTGACGTCATTCGAATCCGTGCTCCGGTGATTGCGCGTGGCATGGCAGGTGGCCTCTATCCAACCGAGCGAATCGGCGATCAGCCGGAAGGTATCGAGGTCTTTCGGGACGGCCCCGTTGCAGTGGAGTATCAGCAGCGCCGGGACGCGCCCGCCGGCCTTCGCGGCTCGCTTCGGTACGTAGAAGCAATCCGAGTCCGCATCGCAGACGATGCCCTGGGGCAGGCTGCCCGCGAAGGCGGTGCAGGCAAGTGCTACAACGAGAAGGAGGATTCTAGGATTCAAGGACTCGAGAATTCCAGGTTGGGGCACTGGAATCCTGGACCCTTTGATTCCTTGATTTCTATCTGTCCACATTGAGCACCAGTACGAGCGCGACCGTGCCGAACACGATGTTGGGCAGCCACGCGGCCAAGGCGGTGCTGATGACGTGCGACGTCCCGAAGGCCCGGCTGGTCTGAATCGCGCCCCAGTACAGGAACGAGAGCAGAAGCCCCAGACCGAGCCCGAACATGACGCCGCCGCGCCTCAGTCGTACCGACAGCGGCAGCCCGAGCAGCACCACGACGAGTCCGATGAGCGAATAGGAAAATCGATAGTAGTATTCGACCTCTTCGCGGGCCACGTTCTCACCGGCCCGCTTCATGCGGCCGATGAAACTACGCAAAGCGCGCGTCGACGTCTCATCGACCGGCCGCGAAGTGCTGGCGAAATCGGCCGGGGTTTCGCGAATCACGTCGAGCCTGAGGCTGTCATCATGCTTCAGCGTCTCGTTTCCGAGGTCGTCGAACGTCCGCACGTCAACGTTGCGTGCGTACCAGGCCCGGTCGCGCCACACCGCCTCCCCCACATCGAAGCGGCGCTTCACCCTCCGGTCGGGACCGAGTTCGCTGACGCTGAAGTTCTTCATCACGCCGTCGGACGACAGCTCCCGGATATAGAAGACCCGACCCTCCTCGCCGACAAAGTACAGATTCTGTCGCTTCTGTATATGGCTGGACTGTCGCCGTTCAATCTTGAGCCGGCGCAGGTCGGTGAGCCGGGCATTGAACGGTATTGTAATCAGCTCGTTGGCCACGAAATAGATTGCGACCGAGGCAAGGCCCAGGCAGATCGCCGGCGCGAACAGCCGGAGTATCGAGACACCCGCGCTCTCCAGCGCATGTAGTTCCCGGTTGCGCGTCAACTGGCCGTAGACCATGAACACCGCCAGCACCATGCTCACCGGGTAGAGCAGACTGATTGCGGACGGCAGGCTGTAGAAGTAATAGAGCAGGATTACCGCCAGGCCGGTCTTGCGGGCGGTGAAGTAGCTCAACTCCTCGAACAGGTCAATCAGCAGGTAAATGGTTACCACGCTCCCGACCGCGATGAGCGCAAACTTCACCAGTTCCCTGACCAGGAGTCGGTCGATGACCTTCATGACCTGGTGCCCGGCAGCCGGATAAGCGACTTCTCGTAGAACGCACGTAGGAACAACTCGGCTACCGGCAGCACAAGGATGATGTTCGGCAACCACATGCCGACGAAAGGTGACAGCCTGCCCGACTCGGCCATGTTCTCGCCGGCCAGCAGGAGGACGTAGTAGAGGGCGAAGAAGATGAGCCCGACGACAAAGCCGGTCCCGACCCCTCCGCGCCGGAGCAGCAGGCCCACCGGCGCGCCGAAGAGCACGAAGAAGAAGGCCGAGAAAGCGAGTGAAAGCCGCTTCTGCAGTTCCACCTGGTAGCGCGCGACCTCCAGGTTTCTGTACTTGACGCGGGACTTCAGCTCGTCGTACCTCAGCTTGTCCGGCTCGCTGGCCTTGGCCTTCTTCCCGGCCTCATCCGCCTTGCCTTTCAACGCGACGATATCCTTGTCGAGCCGTTTCATCGTGGACGTAAGCTGCGGGAGCAGCATCTCCTCGGAGCCCCGGTACTCCCGGTCACGCCGGACCAGGTCATCGTCCATCGCGACGTTGATGACGTGTCGCTTGAACAGCAGCCGCCGGTAGGTGCCGGCATCCATCAGCTCGTGCATCTCGCCGTCGAACAGGGTCATGACCATGTAGGCATCGTCGGGTGTATACGCAATATCGCCCCGTGGCGCCGTTACGAATCCGGGCGTACGTTTGCGGGCGCCGGTTTCGAATATCGCGACGTTGTGCACGGTCGAGCGCCGCTCGTCGATCGAGCCGATGTAGATCCGATACCCCGGGAAATCGTCCATGAACTCGCCTTCACGGACCCGCATCGCCGGTCGCTTTCGTGCCACGTCGGTCAGCAGGTTTCTCACCTGGTGCTGAGCCTCGGGCACGACGTAACCATTGAAACCGACCATCGCCGCCAGCAGCAGCAGGCAGGCAAACGCGACCGGCGTGAACAACCGTATCGTCTTGATTCCGGCGGCCCGGATGACCCGTATTTCGTTGTCCTGCGCCATCCTCCCGAACGAAATCACCCCGGCAATCAGGCTGCCCAGCGGCGCGCAGATTGAGACCACGAAAGGCAGGGAGAGAAGCGCGACCTCCGATACCACCCAGACCGCTACGCCCTTGCGCACGAGCATGTCCGCAAGCAAGAAGAGCCGGTCCATCAGCAGCACGAACGTCAGGACGAAAATGGCCAGGAAGAACGGCGGCACGAATTGTCTCAGCGCATAGCGCTGAAGTATCTTCACCGACTCATGATAGCGTCGGGTCGTTTCGAAGTCAAAGCCGTGTCCGGCTAGACCCGCAACAAGCGACGGGCGCGTCAAAGACGCGCCCGCGCAATCGAAAGGTGCCGGACTAGGCTTCGACTTTGGCCTTGGCCCTGGTCGCTGCCTCTTTGGCGAGTGCTTCCCTCGCCAGGGTCACGATAACGGCGAAGTCCTCGGGTTGGTGGATCGCCATCTCGGACAGGACGAACCGGTCAAGGTTAATCCCGGCGACATTCAGACCGTGAATGAACTTCGAGTAGCTCATCTCGAGCGGCTTGAGCGCGGCACCCAGCCGGATGATCGCCAGCGAGCGGAACGTGCGCTTCTTGCGCCGGCGTTCCTTGTACGCGGAGGTACCGGCGTGGATGACTGCCTGGCGCGCGGTCCGGTACAGCCTGGACCTCCCGCCCCAGTAGCCTTTGGCGTCATGCAGCCACTTCTTGCGGCGCTGCCTGGTATATGGGCCGTTCTTCACTCTCGGCATCTGATCTCCTTACTTGTAGGGAACAAGCTCTCTCATCCGTTCGCCGAGCCTGCCCTCGCACACTGCCGGGACGTGCAAGCCGCGCTTTCTCCGCTTGCTCTTGGACGCGTTGTTGTGGCTCACGCCGCAGCGGCGGTGGATGAACTTGCCGCCAGCGCTGCGCTTGATGCGCTTTTTGAGCGAACTGAGGGACTTGGTTTTCTGTTTCATTTTGGCACCAACATCATCTGGATTGATTTCCTGCCTTCGGTTTGAAGTCTTGGAGGAGCCTCGACCCGGGCGACGTCCGCCAGGTCCTGGCTGAGCCGACCCATCAGCTTCATGCCGAGGTCGGCGTGGACGATTTCGCGGCCGCGCACGAACAGAGTTACCCGGATGCGGTCCTTCTCGGCTAGGAACTCGCGCATCTTGCGGATCTTGACTTCGTAGTCACCGGGTCCGATCTTCATCTTCATGCGCATCTCCCTGACCTCGGTCGCATGCTGCTTCTTCTTGGATTCGCGCAGCCTGACCTTCTGCTCATACAGGTACTTGCCGAAGTCCACGATACCGCAGACCGGCGGCTCCTGGGTCGGGACGAGCATGACGAGGTCGAGCCCCTGCTGCCGCGCCAGCCCGATGGCGTCGCGGGTCGGCAGGATGCCGATGAGTTTCTTGTCCGAGCCGATGACCTTGACATACGGTACGCGTATCTGTTCGTTTACTCTTGGCCTGTTCTTGAAACCGTCACGAGGGACTCTACCCTGGTACGTTATTCTCCTCCTTGATTTGTGCGAGCGCTAACTGGGTGGAAACCGCGCCGAGATTCCCCTCGCCGTGCCGCCGCAGCGACACGTTGCCCTGGGCGGCCTCGCGGCCGCCGACTACGAGCATGAAAGGGATCTTCTGACGTTCGGCTTCACTGACTTTGAAGTTAATCTTATCAGACTTCAGGTCGATTTCAACTCTTATCCCCGCAACCTGCAACTTCTGTCCAACCTCCTGCGCGTAGTCGTTTTCGGTGTCGGTAACCGACAGCACGCGCGCCTGGACCGGCGCGAGCCAGACCGGGAAAGCGCCCGCGTAGTGCTCGACCAGTATCCCCATGAACCGCTCGATCCCGCCTAGGACCGTGCGGTGGACGAGGTACACCGGGTGGTGCTGCCCGTCCTGTCCCATGTAGTAGAGGTTGAAACGCGGCCCCTCATTGAAGTCGAACTGACAGGTCGGGCATTGCCACTCCCGGCCGAGCGAGTCGAGCAGCTTGATGTCGATCTTGGGACCATAGAAGACGGCTTCGCCCTCGGCCCGCTTGTAGGGCAGACCGGTGCGCTCAAGCGCGCGTACCAGCGACTGCTCGCCCAGGGTCCACTGTTCGTCAGTGCCGAGGTACTTTTCCCGATGAACCGGGTCGCGCACCGATAGGTCCACCTTGAACTTGTCGAAGCCGAACGCCCGCAGCATCTTGACCGACAGACTTACCACGCCGAAGACTTCGTCCTCGACCTGTTCCGGGGTACAGAAGATGTGAGCATCGTCCTGGGTGAAGCCGCGGACGCGCATCATCCCGTGGAGCACGCCCGACCTTTCGCGACGATAGACTGTGCCCCACTCCCCCATGCGCAGAGGCAGGTCACGATAGGAATGGACCTTGGTCCGGTAGATGAGCATGTGGCCCGGGCAGTTCATCGGCTTCAGGACGTATTGCTCGTTCTCGACCTCCATCAGGTACATGTTCTCGGCGTAGTAGTCGAGGTGACCTGAGGTCTGCCACAGCCCGGCGCGCGCGATGTGCGGGGTCAGGACGAGTTGATACCCTGCGGCGAGGTGCTCCTTCTCCCAGTACTGCTGTATCAGGCGACGGACGGTCGCACCCTTGGGATGCCAGAACGCGAGTCCGGCCCCGGCCTCCTCGTGGAAACTGAAAAGGTCAAGCGCGGGCCCAAGCTTGCGATGGTCCCGTCGTCTGGCCTCCTCCAGCCGTTCGAGGTGCGCCTTGAGCAACTCCCCCGAAGGAAAGGCCACGCCATATACGCGCGAGAGCATCCGGTTCTTCTCATCTGCGTGCCAGTACGCACCCGCGACCGATAGCAGCTTCACAGCCCTGATTTTGCCGGTGCTGGTGACGTGCGGTCCCCGGCAAAGGTCGACGAAGTCGCCCTGCTCGTAGACGGAGATGGTCTCGTCCGGAATGCCCTCAATCAACTCAAGCTTGTAGGTCTCGCCGCGAGCCCGGAATAACTCAACCGCTTCTTGTCGCGGCAGCAGCTTGTGGACCACTGGAATCCGCTGCTTTGCCAGTTCGGCCATCCGTTCTTCTATCCTTGCAAGGTCGGCCTCGGTGAAGGGCTTCTCAACGTCGAAATCGTAGTAGAACCCCTCCGGAACTGCCGGGCCGATGGTGACCTTGGCAGCGGGATAGAGCTGCTTGACCGCCTGCGCCATCAGGTGGGAAGCCGAGTGCCAGTAGACGTCCCGGCCGTCTTCCGTGTCGAACGTCACCGGCTCGACCTTGGCGTCGTGCTCAAGTCTGGCGGTCAGGTCAACCAGCCGGCCGTCAACGCGGGCGACGACTGCGTTCGGGTCGGCAAGCACCTGTCCGACGGCAAGGCCCGGCTCAAGTTGCCGAACTTCGCCACTTACGGTGACACTTATCACGGTGCAATCATACTGAGACGCGTGCGAGTGTCAACCAAGGCGCGGGCAAGGACGCAGCTGCCAGTTTCCATGTACCAGTTACCAGTGACCGAATTCCGAACACCGGACACTGGCAACTGGTAACTGGTCACTCTCCTCCTGCCTGCCTTGACCATCCGTCGCAACAGGTTACAATCATCGCACTTGAACCCTCCTTTGTCCGCCAGGGATCGTCGCAACCAACCAACCTACCGCACCGGCATCGGATTCGACGCCCACAAACTGGCATCGGGCCGACGGCTGATACTCGGCGGCGTGCACATCCCGTACAAGCTTGGCCTCCTCGGTCACTCGGACGCCGACGTGCTGCTCCATGCTCTGACCGACGCGCTGTTGGGGGCGCTCGCCCTGCCCGACATCGGCACGCTCTTCCCTGATACCAACCCGAAGTGGAAGGACGCGCCCAGCGAGTTGATGCTCAAGGATGCGTACCAACGGGTCAAAGCCAAGGGCTTCCGGTTCGTCAACGCCGACTGCGTCCTCGTCTGCGACCGGCCCAGGCTCCAACCTCACTGCCTCGCGATGTGCCGGAGCATCGCCGGTATGCTGCAAGTGCCTCCGGACCGCATCGGGCTCAAGGCCAAGACCACTGAAGGCACGCTTCTGGCTCTGAAGGGCAAGAGCATTGCCGCGATGGCTGTCGTTCTAGTCGCCGGGGACTGTCCCCGCACGGGGACTGTCCCCAAAGCCAGGCCGAGATGATTCCGCTCCGCGACGACATCCGCTCCGAGAAGCGGCCCTTTGTCACCTGGGGGTTCATGGCAGCCTGCGTCGGCGTGTTCATCTACCAGGCCCTGACCGAGTACCAGGACCCAAAGGCCGGGCACATCCTGGTTCGAACTTATGGCATGATACCGTCGGACGTCGTCTCCGGACGCCACCTGTGGACCCTGCTCACCTCCATGTTCCTGCACGGCGGTTTCTTTCATATCATCGGAAACATGCTCTACCTCTGGATATTCGGCGACAACGTCGAGGACGCGTTCGGCCACTCTTGGTTCTTCGTCGTGTACCTGTTCACGGGTGCAGCCGGCAGCCTGCTGCAAATCGCGCTTATGCCCGGCTCAACGGTCCCGACCATCGGTGCCTCGGGCGCCATATCGGGCGTGATGGGCGCCTACCTTGTCCTATTCCCGCGCGCCCGGGTCCTAACCCTGATTCCGATATTCTTCTTCATCCGTCTCATCTACCTGCCGGCCCCGCTTCTACTCGGTTTCTGGATACTGATCCAGGTTCTTAACGGTTGTGGATCGGTTCCGGGCACGGGCGGCGTGGCCTACTTCGCGCACATCGGCGGGTTCGCGTCCGGCCTGTTACTCGGCCTGCTCGTGCGCAACCGCGTGCGCCGGCCGTGGTATGAGATCAGCTAGCCGCCTGCTCGCCGCGGCCCTGCTGCTGACGGTCCTGACTCGTCTCGTATTCATCATTCTGCCGCGGGTCCCGCTCGCGACCAAAGCGGTCGCCTCAATCGGTGACAGTCGCGAGTACATCGCCCTCGCCCGCAACCTCGTCAGCTCTCACACCTTCACCCGCGACACCGTGCCGCCGTTCCGCCCCGAACTCTTCCGCACTCCCGGTTACCCGCTGCTGGTCGCTATCCCATTTGCCCTCTTCGGCCCATCGCTGGTCTGGCCCCTCGTGCTACAGCTGCTGCTTTCGCTTGCCTGCATCTGGCTTACGTGGAGGCTTGCGCTTGAGCTTGGGCTTGCGCCCACGTCTGCAGGACTTGCTGCCCTCTTTGTCGCGCTCAGCCCTAATCTCGCTTTTCTCTCGTCCAAGATGATTTCTGAGGCCCTGTTCATGCCGCTGCTGCTGGTCTGTGTGCTCCTCCTCAACCGCTATCGCCTGACCGGCAGGACACGGGACCTCATCGGAACCGGCGTCTGCTCCGGCCTACTCATCCTTACCCGTCCTATCGCCACCTTCTTCCCGCTTCTCCTCGCGCTCTACGTGCTCTGGCTCGGCGTCAGGAAAACTGGTGACAGTCCCTCAGAGCGCCTGCGTCCGACGTGCCCGGGGCACCGTGGGAACGAGCGGCGCGGAACAGTCCCCGTCTTCCTTGGGAATTGGGAATTAGGAATTAGGAATTCCTGTATCCTCCTCGCCTGCTCCTCGATCGTCGTCGCTCCCTGGGTCATCCGCAACGGCCAGAAGACTGGCCGCCACATCATCTCGACCGCCTCGGAGCACAATATCTACCTGTACGACGCCGCGACCGTGCTGGCTTCGGAGAAGAGCATCACCATTCCTCAGGCCCGCGATTCAATGATGGCTGAAGCACAGGCAAGGTTCGGACCAATCGACACCACTGATGAGGGAACGATGTGGCAGAAACTGGCTGCCGTGGCCCGGCCGCACTTCTTACGAAGACCTGCGCTTGCCGCCCCGGTCTGGCTGTTCGGGGTCTTTGCCGACTTCCTGAATCCCATCAGCGTTGGCCCGCTGCTGATCCACGCCGGGTCATCGCCTGCGCCCGGCAGCGCGAACCTGCTCCAGTCGTCCCTTGCGCTGCTGGTCAAAGGCAAAGTCAAACAGGCATTCACCACTGCCTGGCGAGTGCGCGTGGGCGGAGCCCCGCGGTTCATACTCGTAGTGCTTGCCTGCGCGGCACTGTTCAACCTCATCCTCATCTGGTTCGGAATCGCGAGCCTGTTCCTGCGCCGAACCCGCGGCCTGTTCTGGCTGCTCCTGCCCATTCTCTACTTCACCTTGCTGACCGGTACGGTCGGGGACGCCCGGTTCCGCGCGCCAATCGAACCTCTCCTCTGCCTCTTCGCCGCCGTCGCCCTGACCCGCCCTGCGAAGACCTCAAGCACCGTGTCAGGAGACTCGCGTCCGAACTTGGTCTGAGACTCAGCCCGCAGACCCCGCGCAAGTAGCTCTCGCAGTTGTCCTGAGAATCCTGCTCGGATTCGTGATGCGAGTGCCTCTACGAACCATCGCGCCCGTCGCCCTGGCAGTCGTCTGGAGATACGAGCCTCGAATCACAGTCGGCTTGGACCTGCGAGACGGCTGGCAAACCGCGATGGAAACCAGCAACGGAACCGCCCAGTAGACCCACCTGCGACTCACCATCGGAATCCCCCCGAGAACCGTTCCCGGGACGGTTCTCGGGGCGGTTCTCAGGACGTCGCTCCGAGCCTCTGTCAAAGCGGCAGTAGCGCTAACGTGATATGATGTAAATAGATACAGGAATACCCCATGACGACCGGAGGATTCCATGGCTAGCCGAGTTTTCTGGACCGTACAACAGTGTGAAGGTCCGTGTCGATAGCTGTGGACCGCAAGCGTTGCACCTCACACTGCAGGCCATAGACCTCATACCGACCAATCTGCTGGCTGGTAGCTCACGCCTCCCGGAGGGTG
>Ga0163203_1000279_pt1 | contig 13534 bp, 9 predicted proteins | sample PL_2010_330m_FD_113534 | JGI IMG/M metagenome (GOLD analysis project Ga0163203, IMG submission 113534) | Freshwater microbial communities from Powell Lake, British Columbia, Canada to study Microbial Dark Matter (Phase II) - PL_2010_330m | ecosystem: Environmental > Aquatic > Freshwater > Lake ... | reverse complement strand
GCAGGAATGGATAATATCGACTCTGAAATTGCCGAAAAACTGGGAATAAAGGTATTTAATACCCCTGACGCTCCGACGATAGCTGTCGCGGAACTTGCCGTCGGTCTGGTCCTGGCACTCTTGCGCAAAATACCGCGCATGGACCGGGAAATCCGCACCGGCCTATGGAAAAAGAGAATGGGAAATCTTCTATTCGGGAAAGAGGTAGGCATTATTGGTTTCGGGAGAATTGGCAGGAAGGTAGCAGAACTTTTAAAACCGTTCGGTTGTAAAATAAGTTATGCCGACCCGCATGTAGAAGACAAATTGGCGGGGCTTGAGAAAGTACCGCTTAAAAAATTACTTAATCATTCAGACATCATACTTTTACACGCCTCAGGCAAGGAAAAAGTACTTGGTAAAAAAGAGTTAACGTGGATAAAAAGAAAAGCATGGCTTGTAAATGTATCGCGCGGCGGTACTGTAGATGAAAATGCTTTATACGAGGCGCTTTTGGAGGAGCGTCTTTCCGGTGCAGCTATTGATGTTTTTGAAAAAGAACCTTACCAAGGGCCGCTTGGGAAGCTTGACAATGTTATACTTACCTCACACGTTGGCTCTTATGCTAAAGAGGCGAGGATTAATATGGAGATTAAGGCGGTTCGGAATTTATTGAAGGGTCTGAAAAAATAATGGCAAAATTAAAACAAACCAAGTACAGAGATATAAGTAAAACGATTCATGCTGGAATGGAAAAATACCCTTCGGACCCGAAAGTTAGTATAAGCTCTTTTAAGTCACTTAAAAAAGGTAATTCCTGCAACCTACTGGAGCTCGGCCTTGGTAGCCACACAGGAACGCATATAGACGCCTCGTGCCATATTTTTGAGGGTGCGAGATCCGTAGACAAAATTAAGGTCCGGGATCTGATCTGTGATGTGGCCGTAACAACCTTTAAGGCTTTTTTAAAAAATGCTTTTTTTGCAAAAGGTTCCAAAAAAGTCAAAGGTATCCTCTTTAAGAGCGAAAGAAAAAAAACGGGGTTAAGGATCGACGAAGCGGAGCGCCTGGTTGCTAAGGGGATCAGGCTTGTGGGCACAGAGGGAATGTCAATAGACGATTCAGTCGATAAATACCATCCTGTCCATCGGCTGTTATTGAAAGGGGAAGTCGTGATAATAGAAAATTTAAATTTGAAAAAAGTGAAACCCGGGCGGTATAGGTTAATATGTCTGCCGCTTAAAATAGAAAATGGGGACGGCGCTCCGGCGAGGGCGATATTGGCTTATGATTAAAGCGATAATTTTTGATTTTGACGGCGTAATTCTTAATTCGGCGAATATAAAAACCGAAGCCTTTAGGGAGCTATTTGCCGGTTATCCTGATAAGGTAGGCGAAATTGTCAGATACCACGTTTTAAACGGTGGAATTTCACGTTACGTAAAATTCAGGCATATTTACGAGGAAATTCTTAAGAAAAAATTCTCAAAAGAAAATGAAGTAGAACTCGGGAGGCGTTTTTCTGAAATCGCGCTTAAAAAAGTCCTCCACGCCTCCTTCGTTCCGGGGGCGAAGCAATTCCTGGATAAAAACAAGGGCCTATTTTCTTTTTTCATTGCCTCGGGTACACCGGAAAAGGAACTGAAAAAAATAGTACAAAAAAGGCACCTGCAGGACTATTTTAAGGAACTTCACGGTAGTCCCGCGAAAAAAGAGGATATTATTGCCGATATAATGGAAAGGCACTCGCTTACCCGGGATGAAGTTGTTTATGTCGGGGACGCTGAAAGTGACCGGATTGCCGCAGAAAAGGCAAATGTGAAATTTATCCATTTGATAAATGATTTGACCGGTCTCGACGAAATCCTGAAAAAGGCAGATAAGAAAAGAGAAGCTTTTAGGATCTTGCTTGTTTATGCCAACAAGATGATGGAGAACCTTATACCGATTAACATATCTTCTCTCTCGGCAGTACTAAAAAAGGCCGGTTTCGATGTAAGGCTTTTTGACACGACTTACTACAATACGGAAAAGAAAACTACCGCAGAGGTGAGGGTCGAGAATCTTCAGCTCAGGAGTTTTGACCTTTCAAAATACGGCATACGCTACAAAGAAACCGATGTATACCAGGATTTTCGCAATGTCGTGCGTGAATACAAGCCGGGTATCATAGGCTTAAGTGCCGTTGAAGATACGTATAATCTTGGCATTTCATTATTGAGAAAGATAAAAGACCTGCGCATACCGACTATTGCCGGCGGTGTTCACACGGTTATTTCTCCCGAAGAGGTTATAAAAGAAGACAGCGTCGACATGGTGTGCACGGGGGAAGGGGAAGATTCATTTGTTAACTTATGCGAGAAAATAAAGAGCGGTAAAAATTATACGGATACGCGCGGCATATGGTTCAAAAAAGACGGCAGGATAATAAAAAACCCGCCGGAAAAGCTGGCTGACATAAACAAGCTCCCTTTTCTTGATTTTACCGTTTATGAGAAGGAAAGATTTTATAGGCCGATGCAGGGAAAAGTTTACAGGATGCTGCCGGTAGAGATAAGCCGCGGATGCCCGTTTGCATGCACCTATTGCGCCGCGCCGCGCCTTAAGGAAATTTACAAGCCGCTCGGCAGCTATTACAGAAAAAAGAAAATCAAAAACGTTATAAACGAAATAAAGTTCTATCAGGACCGTTATGGTTTGAATTACGTGTATTTTACCTCCGAGACATTCCTTTTTCTTAGCGATGCGGAATTTAACGAATTCGTTTCCCTGTATAAAGAAATAAAACTTCCATTCTGGTTTCAGACAAGGCCGGAGACAATAACGGAGAAACGCATAAAAATGCTTGAAGGAATAAACTGTGACCGTATGACAGTGGGCATAGAAAGCGGTAATGAGGAAATCAGGAAAAATATTTTGAACAGAAAAATTTCTAACAATTCGATTATAAAGGCCTTCGAGATTTTGAAAAAATCGTCTATTCCGGTAAGCGTCAATAACATAATAGGCATTCCGGATGAAACCAGGAAAGAGGTTTTTGATACCATAAACTTAAACAGGGCAGTTAAGGCTGACAGTATAAGCGTATTTATATTCACGCCCTACAGGGGCACAAGATTGCGGCAGCGTTGCCTGGACAAAGGGTATATATTGCCGGAGGCCTATTCCGGTGACCATACGAAGAGATCGATTCTCAACATGCCCTCCATGTCTCAGGAGGAGATTCGTGGATTACTAAGGACTTTTCCGCTGTATACCCGCTTTGAAAAGGAGTTTTATCCATCAATACAAAAAGCCGAAAAACTGGATGAGGAAGGAAATAAAGAATTTAAGAGGCTCTCCAAAATTTTTAGTGAACGATTTTTTCAATAAATAAAAGGGCAGTCATGAAAAAAACTATAATTGGTAACAAAAACGCGGAAAAGGAGATCATATGTACTCTCGGCCCCGCCTCTATGAAGGATGGGGTTATTGCGCGCCTTGAGGAACTCGGGGTGAGCCTTTTCAGAATCAACCTTTCCCATACCGGATTTAAAGATGTTGCGGGCCTCATCCGCTTTGTTCAAAACGCAACAAGAGTGCCTATCTGTCTCGATACGGAAGGCGCCCAGATAAGAACGGGTAGCCTAAAAAATGGTAAGGTTCTTTTATCGGATAATAGCATTGTCCGGGTATCTCGCGAGCCTATTCTTGGAGACTCTAGTAATTTTAATCTCTACCCGCTGGGCATAATCACCCGGCTTGAAGTGGGGGATTTAGTCGATATTGATTTTGACTCCACGCTTGCTCAGGTAATCGAGAAAAAACGCAAATTTATTCGCATGCGAGTATTAACAGGCGGATTTATGGGGCAGAATAAAGCTGTTTCGGTAGACCGGGATATTTTGATGCCGCCTCTTACCCGGAAGGATTTACGGGCTTTAGCTGTTGGTAAAAGGATGGGTATTCGTCACGTTGCGCTCTCGTTTGCCAACCAGCCGTCTGATGTTGGCGAGATTCGCGCTTTTTCAGCTAAGGATGCGTTTGTAATTTCAAAAATCGAATCCATTAAAGGCGTGGCTAATCTTGAGGAGATTGCCGCGAAATCCGATGCATTGCTCCTCGACAGGGGCGATTTGTCGCGCCAGGCGCCGATAGAAAGTATCCCGTGGATACAAAAGGATGTTATTCGCAGGGCAAAAAAATCGGGAACAAAAATATATGTAGCAACTAATCTTTTAGAGTCCATGGTAACGGCCAAGACGCCTACCCGCGCAGAGGTTAATGACATTTTTAATACTTTAAACGACGGTGCCAGTGGTCTTGTGCTTGCTGCCGAGACTGCGATCGGATCACACCCCATTAGCTGCGTTACCATGGTATCCAAGATTATTAAACAATTCGAAAATTTTCCCAATGGATATTCTGAAAAAAAACTGAAAAAAACAAATTCTTTCTTGCTGGTAGAACCGCATGGGGGCGTACTTGTAAACAGGGTCAGGAATAACTTTGATAAGAAAGAGATCAAAGGGTATAAAACCCTTACTGTAGATAAAACTGCTCTATTGGATGCTGAACAGATTGCAATTGGCACATTTTCACCGCTTGAAGGCTTTATGACCGAAAGGGAAGTTAAATCAGTCATTGCCAGGTACAGGCTTCCCAACGGGACCGTATGGCCGCTTCCCATTGTGCTCCAGACGACAAAGCGTGCTGCGCGCCGGTTAAAAATAGGTGACAATGTTGCTTTGGTGAGCGAAGATAGAGGCGTGGTACACGCGACTTTGCGCCTCGCGGATATATTCACTTATGATTTGAAAAGAATCGCAAAAGAAATGTTTGGAACCGATGACAGCAATCATTCGGGGGTACAGTTCTTAAAAAAACGGGGGGATGTATTTTTGGGCGGAAAGATAGAGCTTTTAAAGCGCCTACCTTCTAAGCATAAACATTTCGAGATAACCCCCCGGCAGGCCCGGGCGATCTTCGAAAGTAAAAACTGGGTCAGGGTTGTCGGTTTTCATACGCGAAATGTAATACATAAAGTTCACGAGCATATTCAAATGCTTGCTTTTCAAAGATACAATTGCGACGGTATCTTTATTCACCCCGTTATCGGTCCTAAAAAAAAAGGCGATTATGTCGCGGATATCATTTTAAAAAGCTACCAGCGTATGATGGATAAGCACTACCCCGCGGGAAAGGTTGTTTTGGGTGCTTTTCAGAGTTATTCCAGGTACTCGGGGCCGAGGGAGGCAGTTTTTACCGCTCTCTGCAGGAAAAATTTTGGCTGCAATTATTTTATAGTAGGAAGGGATCATACCGGCCTTGGGAATTATTATAAGAGCGACGATGCGCATAAGCTATTTCATCATCTCGGGGATATCGGGATCACCCCCCTCTTTTTTAATGAGATGCATTATTGTAAACAGTGTAGCGGATATGTAGAAAAGTGCAGGCACAGCAAGGAACACATTTTGAGTATAAGCGGAACTGAGGCAAGAAAGATATTCAAGTCCAAAGAATCCCCTCCCGGGTGGTTCATGAGGGAGGATATTTCGAAGTTTGTTTTAGAGGAGGTAAAAAAGGGAAATAAGGTTTTTGAACATTAAGAGAAGGACGGTTAAAATGAAGATCATAGTTTTTGGCGGTTCCGGTTTTCTCGGAAGCCATGTCGCGGACGCGCTGACAAGGGATAAGCATGAAGTTGTTGTTTTTGACAGAAAAAAGTCGCCGCACCTCGCAGGCAGGCAATCGATGATATTGGGCGATATTCTGGATGAGGAAAAAGTGAATAAAGCAGTTTCCGGATGCGATTATGTTTATAATTTCGCAGGTATTGCGGATCTCGATAATGCCGGAACAAAATCCCTCGAGACAATAATTCAGAACATAAAAGGTACGGCGATATTGCTTGATGCCGCGCACCGCGCAAAGATAAAAAGATTCATTTTTGCGAGCACCGTTTATGTTTATAGCGACAAGGGAGGATTTTATCGCTGCAGTAAACAAGCGGCGGAGCTTTATATAGAAGAATACCAGCGTCGCTACGGGCTGGATTACACGGTTCTTCGATACGGGACTGTTTACGGTCCGCGCGCCGACGAACGTAACAGTGTGCATCGAAAAATAAAAGAGGCCTTTACCGAAGGGAAGATTGTTTGTCCGGGCAACGGTGAAGAGATGAGGGAGTATATTCACGTAAGGGATGCCGCGGAGTTAAGCGTAAAAATACTCTCGGATAAACATAAAAACCAGCATGTGATCATAACCGGTCACCATCCCATGAGATTTAAGGATTTTCTGTATATGGTAAAGGAGATCCTGGGTAATTCGATAGAAATCAGCTTTGAAAGCGCCCGTACGGATTCGGCGCATTACAACTTAACTCCTTATTCGTTCATCCCGAAGATTGGCTATAAACTTACCTCGGATTGCTATCACGACATGGGGCAGGGGCTTTTGGAGTGTATAAACGAAATCCATTCGTCCTGTCGGCTGAATAAGCGAGAGATCCGGGCGGATAAGACAATATAAAAGGCATTATGTCAGATTCCGTACTCTACGTATTCGATAGAATACGTAGCGCAAAAAAATTTACCGAGTGGTGCGCTAAGCGCAATATCCGGCATATCTTTTTGTGTCCCGTAACAACCGATGAGCGGGTGGCCTCTTCTCTTGCCCAAATCTTAGGGGCCCTCAAAAACGTAAATGTCGAAATTTTACCGTACCTGGAATATTTTAACAAAACGGCTTTTTCCGAACGCGATAATTTCATCAGATTTATTTCAAATTTCGGTAAAAAGAAAAGGTTTAATAATGTAAGTTTTGCGGAATATTTCAGGTTCCCGCATTCTGCGTTTTCCGCGTGGTGGATGTCGCTTATAGCCGAAAAACACCCCTTAAAAAGTGATGCATATCATAATCTTGTAAAGCTGCTTGCCATATTGAAATTACGGGAAGAATGCTGTGTCCGGGAAGTAGTGCTTGATACCGGAGACCGAAAACTCTCGCGCCTTATGAAGAGAAATGCAAGAGGCGCTGGATACACCCTGATGGATTTTAAAAAATACAAAAAATCTACAAAGATAATATTATTTTTAATAAATTTTTTAAAAGGGCTCAAGCTTTATTTTTATTCGATTTATAAGCTCTTTATCATAAGATCCTGCGGTGGCTCCGGAGGCAAGACGCTCAAAAATGCCCAATATGCCGCGATTACTTTTTTTCCGCTAATTGACAAGAATGCCTTGAATGAGAAAAAATTCGTCAATAAATACTACGGTGCGTTGCAGGCAGCACTGGAAAAAAAGTATAAGGATAAATTCGTATGGCTCGCTTTTACATCCAATATCGACGGGTACACTTTCAGAAAAAGCGTCAAGTTAGGTAAAGGGATGAATTCCTGGAATTACAGGATCTGTTTTATAGAGGAGTGGATTGGCATAAAAGACCTTTTTGCCTCCCTTCTTCACTATTTTTTTATAATGGGGAAGTTCATAATAAGGATTCCGTACCTGAAAAAGGAAATAACGTATTCGAAAGAGGCGGTAAATACCTGGGAGCTTTTTGCGGAAGACTGGTTCTCTTCGTTTGCCGGCGGAACCCTGATGAGAGGTATTGTTTATTACAGAGCCTTCAAAAATATCTACACAGATTTAAAAAATAATTCAAGCGTCATGTACTTTGCGGAAAACCAGTCATGGGAAAAGGCGTTGAATTTTGTTTTTCACGGTGAAAAGAAAGTAAATGTTATCGGTATTGTGCATACAACGGTGCCCCTTCTTCTCTTGGCGCTTTTTGATTCCGAAGACGAGCCGGAAAACGGAGGCGAGTACGCCCTCTCCCGGCTGAAACCCGACTATCTGGCGTGTAATGGCAGGATTCCCATGAGGCTTCTGCTCGAGACGGATTGGAATAAGAAAAAAGCTTTTTTATGGTATGCCGTAAGGTTTCAGTACCTTAAAGAACATTTAAAAAAGAGCCTGCCGTGGCCAGACAGACGAAACAGAGTTGTAATTATATTATCGGTAAAACCGAACGAGTTAAAGGAAATGTTATATTTTGTCACGCGGGCTTTCAACGGAAAAGTGGACTACCAGATAATCGTAAAAGAGCATTACCTGTTTCCCATACGCCCCTTTATAAAGCGCCTGAATTTAAACTTAAGGAGTGACGTATTTACCGTTTCCAAAGAAGATTTAAGAAAGATTTTACCGGAGGCAAAAGCAATGATCTTAACCAGCTCTTCTGCGGCGCTGGAGGCTGTTGCGGTAGGATGCCCGGTCATCATTCCGAGGCTTTCCGGTACTGTAGACATGAATCCGCTTTCGGGACTTAGCGATTTACCCATTTATGTAAACACTTCAAGTGAGCTGCGCGAGGCAGTTGATAATATCATGCAGAGAGGCGATTCACCGATTCCTTACGAAAAATGTAAAAATTTCGTAGAAAACTATTTTGAGTTTTTTAATTCCGAAGAAGAACTAATGGAAACTCTGGAGAAGGCTTGCGCCCAAAGGTAAAAAATGCAAAAAGATAAAACACCATTGATTAGCGTAGTGATTTCGGCCTATAACAAGGGTAATTTTATAGCGTCGACGATCGAATCCGTGCTTAGGCAGACTGCCGGTGACTTTGAGATTATAGTCATCGATGACGGCTCGGTCGATAATACTCGTGAACAGACCCTGAAAATAAAAGACGGACGGATAAAATATTTTTATCAGGAACCAAGCGGCCTGCCGGCCTGCGCCAGAAACAGGGGTATCGAACGCGCTCGAGGAAGGTACATTGCGTTACTTGACGGAGATGACCGGTGGATTCCGGAAAAACTCGAAAAGGTGCTTAGCGTATTTTCCGAGAATCCCGGCACTGACGTTGTTTGCCATGATTTGATGGTGACCGGTGAAAACGCTAAAGTTATAAGGCGTACACATTACGGGCCCTACCCGGAAGATTTGTACGGGAAGCTATTGTGGGAAGGCAATTGCCTGGGCATAACTATGGCTGTCCTGAAAAAAGAGATTTTTTGCACACATAATTTCTGGTTTGACGAAGACGAAAGGCTTTTTTGCGTGGAAGACTACGATTTCTGGCTTAGGCTTGCCGAAACAGGAAAATTCAGCTTTTTCTATCTCCCGGAGGCCCTGGCAGAGCATCCTGTTTCTGAAGAGGGCATAGTGCTTAGCAATGTCAAAAAGAACACAATCAATTCGCTTCACCTTTTTGACAAAAACATAAAGAGGCGCGGATATGATACCGATTTTGCCAGGAGAAACCTTATCAGAAAGAGGCGCGCATCCATGATGAGAAGCGGCGGCCTTTCATATAATTACAGAAGAGAATACCGGAAAAGCTTGATTTGGTTTGCGAAATCTATAAGGGAGTACCCGTTCAGCAAGAATAGTTACGCGGGATTTTTATTGTCACTGTTTAGGGTACGCTTGGGGAAGGTATAACCGGGAGAATATATGGTAAAGAGGTATTTTGATAACCACGCGGTAGGTTACAATTCTGCATACCAGAAGAAGGATAATACAAGATCCTTTATTTTTAGCGAACGCAAAAAACTGGTACTTGAGATGCTTGATATAGGAGAGGGAAGGGTGCTTGATGCAGGGTGCGGGCCGGGCGTATATACCGATAGGCTTTCTGAAGCGGGATACGAGATTTACGGCGTTGACGCTTCCGAAGGGATGATCGCACTCGCTCGAGCCAAGCATTTCAAGAACGCAAAATTTTTTGTCGGAAGCGTTGATGATCTAAAATTTCAAGATACTTTTTTTGACGCCATATTGTGCATAGGGGTTCTGGAATACTTAAAAGACGTCGAAAAAGCGATTAAGGAGGCCGCGAGGGTGATTAGGCCCGGAGGCATAGCAATATTTACTGTTCCAAACGCCCAAAGTTTTTTGAATACTTCAAACCTCCTTGCGCGTAATATAGTAAAATCCGTTTGCAAACTGCTCAAAATAAAGCCGCCCGGATCGCTCTTGGATTACAATTACGAGCTCCGCCTGTTTTCGGGGAAAGATCTGGATTTACTTTTAGAAAGAAATGGCTTCAAAATAGAAAAAGCGAGATTTCACATATTCAGGCTGCCTTTTTTGAATAAAATTTTTCCCGAAGCGTCCCTTTATCTGATGAAAAAAATGAATTTTGTATCCAGCCCGTTTTTAGGGATCAATTACGTGGTAAAATGCAGAAGAATATAGTTAATGCCATAAAGGACCTCATCAGTTTCTTTGTCTATGTTCTTATATGCCCTTTTTTTAGAAACAAAAAAGCTATTTTGGTATATCACGCCGTAGATGAAAGAATCGACTCCTCGAATGACCCGTATAAAATCAATATTATGCCCGCTTTGTTCAAAATGCACATGGCATACGTTGCTAAAAGAAAAAAGTATTTTACGGTTGCATTCGATGACGGCTACGGAAGCTTGTATTGCAATGCCTTCCCGATAGTAAAAGAATACGATATAAAATCAGTATTGTTTTTAACGACGGAATATGTTGACGAAAAAGTCACGCTTGATCATTTTTTTGATAATAAATACCGGCCGGCACCGTTAAAGTGGGACGAAATAAGAAAAATAGAGGCCTCCGGCGTAGAACTTGGTTCTCATTCGCTGACACACGCAAATATAGCGGATTTAAAAGACGAAAGAATTTATTCGGAAATAGCCCTTTCGAAAAAGAGGATAGCGGATATGACCGGCTTTGACGTGAGGTCGTTTGCTTATCCCTTTGGCAATGCAACTTCTTTTAACGAAAGAACCGAAAAAATGCTTAAACAGGCAGGCTATGAAAGAGCATACACAAACGTGATGGGTATGGATAATTCCAAAACGGATCCCTTTAAGATAGGGAGGATAAGAATTTATAATACCGATAGCATGTTTCGTTTCAAAATGAAAACCGCCGGCGCTTATAACTGGGTAGATTTGCTAACGGCGATTCGGGGTTGAAGAAAGAGGTGTTATGCATGGGCGCTTATGTCGAGAAAACCATTGTTGTATCTGCCCCCAAAAGGTCCGGCGGGACGCTTTTAACCAATTTGTTTGACTCTCATCCGGGTATTATAGACTTTATCGATGAAGCATTTTTCTGGGAACATGTCTATAACTACCAGGAAAGAGGAGAGGAATCTTTATTTGTTGATGCGTTCAAGTCCTTTGGTCCGGAAGCGCTGGAGGCATCGATTATCGATCGCGGGCTTTTACCCTGGATCGATGGAACCTTTAGAGCAGTGAATAACTTTAAACTCGATTTAGGCTTCAAAAGAAGCGTATTTTTAAGCACCTTAAATGATTTACAATATTGTTCTACCATTTCGGAAATTTGGGATTGTTTGATCAGGGCATATGCCAGTGCATCATCTGTTGATTATCGAACGGCAAGGACTGCGTTTGTGTTTGGCGGAGATTATGGCCGGGGTATGCTCGCCACAAAAACCGCCTTAAAAAACTGTAAATGCATATTTATCATCCGGAATCCTTACTTTGCGCTCGAATCTCTGAAGAAATCCCGCCTGATTAGAAATGAAAAAGTTCTTCATCCCATCAATTTTGCCCAGGCAATCCGACATTATTCCTTCTTTTGGAATAGGCGATCTGAAATTTTGGATAAACGGACAATATTACTCCGGTTTGAAGATTTAGTGACTGAACCACAGAAAACCATGAAAATCGTTGCTCGTCATGTTGGGGTTGAATATACGGATAATCTTGTTACCCCAACGTTGCGGGGAAACCCATGGCGTGGCGATAGCTCTTTCGGGCCCCTGAAGGGGATAGATAAATCTGTAATAAATCGAAAGATTGAAGTATTAAACGAGCGGGAAAAAGAATTTATTCACCTGCATCTAAAACCGATACTGGAACACTTTGACTATAAAATAACGTAATAGTTTAACCTGTTTTAATTTAATCCAGCCTGTGATGGTAGCCCCACAATATCGATAGTCCGCACCACCTACTTTGTAATAAGTTTTCCAGATTAGCATATTTTTTATCCCATAGCTTATCGGCAATATTGGCGTCAATCATTTCATAGGAAAACGCATGCGGCGAGTATATCGTGGCAAATATTTTCCCATCCCTGGCAATATCCGCAACCTTTTTTAATCCCCGTTTTGATGCCGAATTCAGGAACTCTTTTATTTTTGTTCTTGTCTCTGCGTTATATGTCTCGTCATGATACTCTACATAGAAATCAAAATCCTTTAAATTATACGCTTTCTTGTATTCATTGATACTGTGTTCGCCGAAGCAGAATAGCTGCCTTTCTGTTTTTCCGCCGGGTTCCATATAACATTTTCCAAAATAGTATTCACCCCAAAAATTACGTTTTGTACGCGGGGGTATAAGTTGAAATATGGTGGAATCTTCATTTCCCCGCTCCCTGGCGTAGAAACTTACGGCTTTTAACGGATTTGAGTAAGTTTTTCGATTTAAAACAGTACCTAGAACAGTTGCACCGTTATAGAAAAATATTCCCGCAAGAAACAGAATCGCAAGAATAGCCAAATATTTTTTGAACACAAAAGATGCTTTCAAATTTCGCACATATTCAAATATGTAAATACTGGCAAACCCCATTACAAGTAGGAGCGGCACGGCATAGTGAGCGTATCTGAAAGTGTCTAACTCGCTTCCTTGTTTAAAGTAGACATTGATGAAAAAAATGGAGAAAAACCAAAATACAAGTCCTGCCAATTTCATGTTTCTTTTCTTATTAAGAAAATGCAAAAGGCAGAATACTGTTGTGAGGATAAGGTATATATTGAAGAATTGATCGTAGAGCATTGTAAGCTGAATTCGCAGCATCGAAAGGAATGTCGCAGTAGATGTACCGCCGCCATATTTGGCAAGCACGTATCCCAGCATTCCCAAATTACTTTCTCCTATCCGATGATATATGTACAAGTGTAAAAGAAATACAAAGCAGGGAGCCACCCATATAACCAGGTAACTTGCGCTTAAAATGGTTTTAAAAAAACTTTTTATTGAAGAAATGAAATGTTTCTTTTTTTCATATTCCAAGAAATACTGAAGAAGAATAATTGCCGGAAAGACGAGCACATTTTCAGTTCCTGCGTTTACGAATAGCATGGAAGAGAAAAATATTGCAGAAAGGATTGTTTTTTTATTCCAGTAACAAAGTAGGCTTATGCAGAGGAGAAGCTGTGCAAAAATCAAAAATTCACTATGATACAAGAGAGAGGAACCGAATACGATCGTGTCAATCGGCAATATGGCGAGCAGTAGAGCGCTTAAGAGCCCGGCTACAGGATTAAATAACATTTTTCCTACGATAAACATTAAGAATACGGATAATATTCCCAAAAACGCATGAACAAAATATATCCAGTATTCGTTTAGGGGTATGTTCAGGGTATTGTATATTCCGGCAGCGATATAATACGGCAGCGTATCAGACCAGCCATATGGGGCATAGACCAGAGACTTGAAAAAATTTTCGGTTACATGCGACTGAATATTGAAAAGGGGAGTCCTATGCATGTTGATTCCGATAGTCCAAAGCCAGGTATCTGTACAGAAAGGCCTATC
>Ga0163203_1000277_pt1 | contig 13646 bp, 15 predicted proteins | sample PL_2010_330m_FD_113534 | JGI IMG/M metagenome (GOLD analysis project Ga0163203, IMG submission 113534) | Freshwater microbial communities from Powell Lake, British Columbia, Canada to study Microbial Dark Matter (Phase II) - PL_2010_330m | ecosystem: Environmental > Aquatic > Freshwater > Lake ... | reverse complement strand
CCTTTTGGCGTCCCTTTCAGGATACCATACTCGGCCCCCTCCGCGTCCAGTTTAATCAGCTTACAGCTAAAGATATGGTTTTCCTCAAAGATTTTACTAAGGGAAACAGTCTCTACTCTCTTAAATACGCTCGGCCGGTAAAAATCATGGACAAAAAACTGGGATCCGATGAATTTGTGGATCTTCCCGCTTTGGCTATTATCGCCGTAATACAGTTTAACTTTGTCATCATCATAGAACCAGACTGCTTGTCTAAAAATGTTTACCTCACTCTCTGGCGCGTTTTCTCTGATGTTTTTCTCTAAGATGTCAAAATTCTCAGGCATTGGTTCAAAGGCATAGATTTTCAAGTCGGGGCGGCAAGTGGTGAATAGAAGAGTTACCGCCCCGATATGAGCGCCTATGTCCAAGACTACATCGTTTTTCTTAAAGTCAACTGACAAAATACCATATTCGTCCTCCCGAAAGGCTGACTGAATGGTATTCCAGTCGTTTGTCCCCCCTCGGTAAAAAAACCATCTTTTTTGATGATTGGGAGTGGTCCAGAGACCTCTATTCCACCTATACATTTTTCTTCTCTCCTTCGACTATACAGACACAAGTAACGCCGTGTCTACCATCATAAACTACTTGATCAGCCCTTTTTTGGCTTATTTCCAGCCAGCTTTTCTGGACGCCTGGACTTGTTTTTCCGAAAAATCTCACTTTTAGGGCAAATTCTTTAAGCGCGCCTATAATAAATACCAGTTCTTCATTGGCAATTACTGAAAATTCTCCGGGTATCTTGGCTCCTTGCCCGTAGGGAAAAGAAAGAAAGACATACTTTTTAGCTAAAGAAGCTATTTTTTTAACCAGATCCTTTTGACTACAAAGAGGACAACTGGCCGGCCGCTGTTTAACTCCATAGTGTTCAATGACGGAGATGGCAAAAACGAGATCATAAGAACCGAGATTACTTTCTGTCACATCACCGATAAAATAATTGTCTAAAAAGAGATTGGCTTTCTTGTCAAACTCCATATCAATACACTCAAAAATTCTGACTAATTTCCGAACTTGTTTAAGGTAAATAGACCTCGCACAACCAACGTCAAGAACTTTGTCTATATCCCGACATTTCTTGATAAAATCTATCAAGAGGGGTATTTCTACATCCCTCTCGCTTTTATACTTAACGGGAAAGTCCATTTTATTTATTCTACTCCTTTTTGTTTTCCCTTCAAATACTGAAAATAGGTCGCTTCCGGTTTGACTTTCTGTAAAATAGTCAATCCTCTTGGTGTGTCTAGTGAGACCACCTGTAAATAAAAATTCTTTAGCAAAGCTCCAAACAAAGGCTTAAAATCCTCCCACTCTCCGGCCCATTTTTCTTTTAGATCGTGAATAATTATCAGCCCTCCGGGATCTAAATTCGGTAAAAACTTCTTCACTTCTGAAAAACGGCAGGAAGGTTCGGAGTCTAAAAACATCATCTGGTAATGGGTCTTGCCGGGATCAAAGTCAAAAGAGGTCATAGGACTAAGTTCAATATAGTCCAAAACTCCCAGCTTTTCCCAAAGCGTCTGAGCTATCCGGTAAGATGTAGGATAAGGCTCAACGCTGACAAGCTTTCCTTTTCCGTTCTCTTTTAGTCCCTGGGCAATATACGCACCGGAGTTTCCGGTCCCGCCACCAGTTTCGAGAACATTGTCCGGTCTTAGTAATCGAACTAAAGAATAAAGAAATTCGCAAACCTCCATCTCCGGGCTTTCTTTGTTAAGAACCGTCCATTTCGGATTGTGTTCTTCTGGTCGTTTCTTAAATCTATCAGTCTTAGTGATGAAATAGTCAGTTAATCTCATAGCTTGTCAAAGAACTCCTTCCATTGTTTTTTGATTGTTTTTTTGCCGAAAATCTTGATTGCTTTTTCTCGACCTCGCTCGCCTATTTCTTCACTTAAATCCCTTCTTTCTAACAATAATTCAACAACATCTCTTAGTTCTACCATGTCATCAGAGTAAAACCCGTCTTTCTTATTCTCGATCAGGTCTGGGATCTCATAAGTCTCTTGGCCTGGTTCGTAGGGAGAATTACCCAATCTTGGGCCGATAGCGACAACTGGGATCCCAGTCATCCACGCCTCAATGAAATTCAAGGTATAGCAAGCAGGATAGGTCCCGGTATACAAATATACCCTAGACTGTCTTAACTCCTCCCTAAGCTGGTCGTAAGGCACACACCCTATCCAATGGTCCCCCAGAGGTTCATTTTCACTTCCAGCGACCTTCCAGGGCAGGCCGTCTAAAACCCGAGCAAATGTATCAAAATTGCAAAAGTCTATTCTTTGCTTAAAAGACTGAGAGATATTAAAGACCCTCTTTTTGTTTCCAATATAAGGCCCAAATTCATCAGGATCCTTGTAAAATCGAATTACCGCATCCTCACCTAAATATCCGGGGATGGTTCTCTCTCTAGGAGAATAACGGACGATTTTCATGCCTTCTCTTCTTGGTTGCTCTAAAAGTCTTTCTACATCAATAGTTGATTGGCCGATTGAACGCCAGATGACGATTTTATCTTTCATCACTTCCCAATTAAGGATAACCCAGTCCGGCACGTGCTGAACCATAATTACATCAAAGGGCTTAGTAAACTCTCTAGGCAGTTTCTCCTTGCCGTATCTGTAAGATAAATAGACTAAGTGATGATCAAACTTTCCTTTAATCGGGGGCCTTTTAATGTCGCCTGGTCGGTTAGGGTTGGCATAGACTCCGTGGGAAAAAACATCAATACCAATCTCCTTAAAAAGTTTGATTTCATCATATTCTAAGGTGCTATGGCAAGACAAATAAAGTAATTTCATTTAGTCTTTAGGATGCTATGGCAAGACAAATAAAGTAATTTCATTTAGTCTTTTTTCTCCTCTTTTTTTTCTCGGGTTTTTCGAATTTGTCACTACCTACAACCGCGAGTATTGCTCTTTTGTGATAAAGAACCTTTGTCCCATTAACATCAGTCATCTCAATAAAAAGCTGGCTGTTTCTAGCTCTCTTTTTAAGAGTTTCATAAGTCTCTTTAACGCTCTGTGCCTCTTTGAATAAAACGGTTTGAACTAATGCACGCATATTTTTCACCACCCTTCTAACATTTTAATCTTTCTCAAAATAATCTAAGTTGTTGTGTCTGTAATTTCAACCTAGCCTCCAAGATCCTCCACATACAGTCATTGCAGATAAAAGTGTTATCTTTTGGTGGTTTGGGGCTTCTTGTCTGAGAGTAAGCCTCCAGTTCACAAATTTTACAATAGTGGTAATGCTGATACATTTTAATCCTTCTCGAAACGGTCACCGTAGCGGCCCCATTTTGTCTTATAGATTTCTTCCAGTCTTTTAATGATAGCCTCTTGGGTCTTGGACCAAGCCCACTCTTTCCGGACTATATCTGATGATTTCATCGCTTCTTCTTTTAACTTATTATAGTTTTCAAAAGCATATCGCATTTTCTTTCTAAGATCCGCGACAGAAGGATTAAACCAGTTGAAGCCCGGATAATAAAGCGAGTCACCGCCCTTATAAGGCTCAACCTTGCCGTCAAGAAGGAGAACGCCGGGCCGCGGCTCACCATTGATAGTCAAGTGCTCAAGGTGAGATGAATAGTTAGAGGCAATTACTGGCATCCCGCAAGCCAGGGCTTCCAATGGTGGTAGGCCAAAGCCCTCACCCCGGGACGGCCAAAGAAAAACATTGGCCATTCTGTATAGACGACCAAGCTCGTATCTCTGAACCTCAATATCATAAATATACACCTCCGCGGCTCCTTTCCGCTCATAGAGAAGTTTCAATTCATCCTTAATTTTGTGGCCGTGATAAGACTTCAAGGTTTTAACCATCAGGCAGACATCATCTCCTTTGTCAAATTCTTGGCGGAAAGCCTTAAAAAGAACGTCCACTCCTTTTCTCAAACCCCAGGCAAAATTGGTGAAAAAGCGAAATTTCTCCTCCGGCTGATTGGCAAAAGGAGCAATCTCAGGATGAAAAAAGTCTGGATCTACCCCCTCGTGGATAACGTGAACGGGCTTGACAACTCCAGACTTGACAAAGGCTTTTTTGGCAAAATGAGAGGTAGCCCAGACTTCATCCATCTCATTGAAACACTTAACCCAGTTGCCGGGAATGCCGTCAACCTCGGTAGTGCTGAAAGCGATTTTATAATCTCCCGAGTTCTTAAAATTATTGGTTCCGTGGCAAATGGTGATCTGGGGATACCTCAAAGAAGGATATCTTGTCTTATAGTCATCAACGAAAGGATTGTCAGACTCTCCCTCATCCTCATTGGTGCCGCCGATATACATATAATAAGTGCGGATCCGTTTCTTGAAAAGTTGGTCGGCGACATTGGCGGCATGAAGGTTATAGCCGCCGCCAAAAGTCATAATCGTATGGAGAACAACGGGCAAACGATACTGAATATCTAAGACCTTGGCCCACTTAGTCCGGAATTTCCTTAAATCTCTCTTAACAGTCCTCTTAAACTTCTTTCCTCCCATCTTGGGCTTAAAAGCATGAGGATAAACGACGTGACAGTTCGGAGTGACATACATTTTAGCCCCTAACTGCTTGGCCCGCATGACAAACTCTCCGTGAGTAACGATATTGTCGCCAAAAAATTTAGGTGGTTTTAGAATTTTATAAAGATGGTTCGGGATTAAAAAGCAATGAAGGGGAATAAAACCGACTTCCTCAACCTCGGGAACCTGGCCCACCCAGAGTTGATTACCCTTCCACGGCATCGGCAAATGAGAATAAGGTAAAAAGTCGCCTCCGGCGAAATAAATCGTCTTATCCGGGGCAAAAAGAATAGGCGCAATAAGAGCATCTTTAGGCTTTCCTTCTAAGTCTTGAGCCAATGAAGCACCAATAAGCTGTCTATCACCCTCTATATCTGGGTGACAGATTAGCTTGAAAGCGTTGTGGATGTTTAGATGGGTTTTAGATTTCATCACACGAACCGGCTTTAGACGTTAAGTCTAAAGAGGTGACGGATCCTGTTGAGGAGAAACAATGGTGCAGGACGCATAGTTCTTCTCCAGATACTCACGCATATAGCGGTTGAAACCGCTCTCGCCGAGACCCTTGGCATAAGTATTCCACCAGGTCTTGTCAAGCTGGCTGACGCTACCGAAGCGCCACTTGGAAACACCCACGCTCAAAACAGCCCTAATCCGAGACTGACAAGTGGACTTTGGGTTGTGGGGAATGATCCGCGCCCTGACGTAGTTAATACCTCGCCAGAACGAATAAGTAATGGCCGATCCCATTGAATTTCGAGCATCCAATGAGAAACACGGACCTGTTACTCTAACCACTTAAACTTTTTCACCTCCTTTCTTAAAAGGCTAAAATTGCTATAAAATATAGAATAAAGCATTTAACACAGTTTGTCAAGAAAATGATTTTGTCTAAAACCCGAAACTGTAAAATCAAAAAGATTAGGGATTAACTATAACCTTCATGCTGGTTCTAATGATAAAAACATTTCCTTTAGTCTATTCATCTTAGATCTTCCTTGGCTCAATGATTAAAGCATCAATTACTCCATTTGAGTCAGCGACCGCGTAAGCCTCAAGAGCAATGGCAATAGCCATATCACCTGCCGCCGCTTTCATTGCAATTCCTGCCACAGTATAAGTCCCAAGGAAATCACCAATGGCAATGGCAGCCGTGCCATTAACTTTTAAGAGAGTAGTTTTACCTAAGACCTTAACTGCTATCGGGAAGTTATTACCTGCCGCTGTCTCGGCCACCCCAAGAACCTTGTCATCTCCTTGGACGGCTGTCGTTGTTATCTCATTTAAGGCAGCCGAGGTCGCCCTGATAACTACATTCCCAGCCGCAATCGCTCCCCCAGAGACATTTTTATACATCACAATATTCTTTTCCTCTACATAGACTCCATCAGTCCCTCCCGGGCCAATGCTAACATTGCCTCGAATAGTGGTCCAGTCTCCGTTATCATCAACGGCTTCGTAGGAGGTATTAACATTATAAAAGTAGTTACTAAGGACTGAATTTTCATCACTTCCAGTCGCAATCTCAATCGCATCATGGCCTGGGTCCCAGATATGGTTGCCAATAATGGCATTTGCTTTGTCTAATGAAGCCCTAATAGTAATTGCTTTTTCGGCTGGTGAATAAATATAATTACCAGCAATTAAGCAATATCTCGTAGAGTTTTCAGTATTGATTGCCCCAGGACCTCCAGCTCCTCCAACCTGGTCATAGAGATAATTGCCGATGATTTGGATATGGTCACAAGCATTAAGATCAATGGCAAAATAGCCTCCCTTGAAAACATTATTGGCAACTAAAGTAAAGTCCGCACCCTCAAGACGCACCCCTATCCTATTGTTAGCAAAATAATTACCAGTGATCAGATTATACCAACACTCAATACCAGCCCAGAAAATCCCATATCCGTGTTTTTCAAAGTAACAGCCTCTAACTACTACCCTTTCAGATGAAGCAATATCTAAACAATACAAAGAGGCTGAAGTGTGACCATCGAAGTGAACATTTTGGATAACAGAACCATCAATAAAATTAAAGTCGGTCAAGTCACCAACATTAGTATCTTTATTGAGAGTAAAATTGTAAAGCTCAATCTTTCTCTCATTACCACCAGTTCCTAGACATTGTAAGACAAAAGCACCAATATTGATAATTACCCCTTCCCTGCTTTCGCCAACAATGACCACTCCATCAGGCAGGTTTATATTTCCAGCCTCAGCATAAGTGCCATTCCGGATGAAAATTCTTTTCTTCCCAGCCGTTATAGCCGCTCCCAAGGTTGTATAATCTCCCCCAGCAGGAGCAACAATCGCTTCATAAAGAGTCTGACCAGCAACAGGAGCCGCCCATTTAATACCTGCCGCTTGAGCTGAGTCCGCAGTCAATACTTGATCATCCGCTCCTACACCAAGACGAGCAAGAGCGGCAGCAGTGCGAGTTAATAGATCGCCCTTAGTGGTCAAGAATGTTATGTCAATTTTGCCTTTGAGAAGATTGTCCTTAGTTATTTTTTTAGTTTCGCCGGCGACTAAATCAACGATGGCAAGAGGATCATCAGAAAGCGCTGTTATTAACTCAGTTAATTGGGTAATCTTTTTATCAGGCATTATTCATCTAGGAGAATTTTCTCTCCTGTCTCCAATAGTATCACATCACCTGTTTCAAGTAAAAGCCAGGGTCCAACTGGGGCAGGAGGAAGGTCCAAATACACTCCGTCTTTATGAATAAAAAAATGATAACCAGTCCCAATATAGCCCGCTCCTTCGGCGGCTGTATCCCATAGCTCCTTGGTAGCCGCCGCCAATGCTTGCCATCGAGCAACAAGCTCTCCGATATGAGACCTTTGAGCAGTTTGTTTAGGAGAAGGTGTAAAAGGCTCCCGTCCTCCCGGTTTCTCATGCGGGTAGACTGCATGACCTGACGGCCGTTTTTGATAAGTTAAAGTCTTTTTAAGACTTTTAGAGGCAGCAAGCGAAAAAGCTGGTCCAGTTACTTTTGGCATATTTTATTTTATCTAAAACCCGAGCGTATAATCATTTTAAGCCGGTTTGTCAAGTATGTAATAATGGAGAAATCGGTTATAGCCACTCATTTTAGGCGGATAGCTTAGTCCATTATAGTAATCTTTTTCATCATCTGTCAAGGCTTGCCAAGCCGCGACTCCATCTCTCAACTTCTTCCTTGCCGCTTGCTGGGCCGGTGTATTCGGCTGACTAGGGACATAGGGCATAGTCGCCTCCCAGAGTATACCATGCCAAGTTCTTCTTCTCCGATAGTGCCACCCGATCGGGGAGTAGTAAAAGGCCGACATCAGATGCCTTGGCCAGATCCCGATCGGATAAGGATTTTTGACTACCCCAGTTCTATGGTAAAAGTCTCTACCCAACCATCCCTGAGCCGTCAGAGAATAACAAGGACCAATCAGTTTCACCATCAAAAGTCACGACTAAACTTCATCGTAGCTGATTGAAACAAAAGTCCCTGGGCCGCAGGTCAATTCAACTGTCTCATCAGCCGCACCCTCGCCACAGATAACATTTCCTGCCTGAGCTTGTTTTTTAGATGTGTAGAGCTTAAAAAAGATATTACCGCTAGTAGTAAACTTCAGGGTAACATCGGTCGTTTCATCCTTGGTTGAGACATAAACCTGAACTATTTTTATCTTTTTTCCGGCGGCGGGAGTAAGAATTACCTGATCTGTCTGGGCGGCGTCATAATCAAAACCAAAACATTCATCAGACGAATGTGTTTTGACTTCAAGCCAACCGTCAGAAGTGATCTTTGCCACAAGGTCAAGGTAGCAGATCATCAGTTTGTTTAGACAACCCATTATACCTCCTTTCTTTATAAAATAGTGATAACCGGTACCTATATACCTTACTATCTTAGCACATTGATCCCAAAGAGACTTAGAACACGTGTCTAAAGCCCTCCATTGGGCCACTAAGCTGCCTATTCTAGTTCTTTGGGCTAATTGAGCCGGGGAAGGAGTAAAAGGCTCTCTGGAGCCGGGTTTCTTGTATTTAGTGACTAAATTTAAGGCTCTTTTTTTTTGATAAGAGATAAATTTTCTAAGACTTTTTGAGGCTGAAAGTGAGAAACAGGGTCCTGTGACTTTTGGCATATTCTAAGATCTTACCAGATTTAAAAAGAACTGTCTAAATCCACCCGCTAATTTTACTTAAAAAAAACTTAAAAGAACTGCTTCCAAAGACCTTCAAAATAGTCACGATAGGGTTTGATGTCATTGACGCCTTTGACAATAATAGAGGCTTCTTGATTGCGAGAAAAAGCGCCTTTGCTGTAATTGTGAGAGCCAAGAACCAAGACTTTCTTGTCAATCACCATCATTTTAGCGTGAGTCACCTGGCCACAAGGCGCAAACTTGACCTCGCATCCATATTGCCGAAGGAAATTACCAGTCCTCGAGTTAATCTTGGTAATGGCATGACCCATTGACTCTTGATTAAGAAGCGCCCGGACCTTCACTCCCCGGCGGGCGGCGGCCACTATCGCTAAATTGAGCTTTTGCACTCCTCCCGCACTTTCGTGGCCATACCACTTCCACTCATACATAAGAATGTCAATAGTCTGAGACGCCTCATGGACCAGAGGGATCACTTTTTGAGGATACTGGTGGGCTATCGCGCTCTGAATTTCTGCCATAGTCGAATAGTTTTTTTGAATTGCTCCATCATTAAAGGATAACATACTTTACAAAGAGGAATAGATCCGGCCTTTTTCATTTTTTTGGCCCACTTATCGCTTAGTTTTTCCCGGCATCTTCGGCAAAATGGAAACTCATAAGCCTTTTCAAGTTGTTTTTTTCTGATCTCCTCGGCTTTCCGACGTCTTAGCTCTCTTTTAGATATTTGTTTAGGCATTTCTACAAGACTACGTTGTGAGCTTTTTCCGTGTTAGTCCCAAGATCTTGAATTTGACCTGCTGTATTAGTATAGGCGTGGTTGCCTAAAATTATGTTTCTGTCACACGTCACATTAGACACATTTATTCCCCATCCAGCGTTATACGACACAGAGCATCCCTCAACGCGGTTTCTGTCTGCCCCTGCTAACTTAAATCCATCTTCTTGATTTCTGTAAGCTGTGCACGCAATTAGATAGTAGTAAGACCCATTTACAAGGTAATAACCATGATCAGCATTATGAGCCGCCTCACACATCATCACTTGACTGGCAAGATAAACTGTCTGATGAAATCTAAATCCGCTTTCACCGTTAGCATACGCAAAACAGTCTACAATCTCTCCTGCTTGAAAAAATCCTATATTAAATCCGGATTTTGTATTATCGACAGCAATCAGACTTTGAAGTCGACAGTTCCAGTTATTACCAATAGAGAATCCATAATAACTGTTCTCTCGGGAAACAACACTTATTATCTCTGAGTTCCTGCAGACGTCCATGTCAACCCCACTTCCAAGTGAGCCACTTGAGCCACTAACTCCCTGAACCGTCATCGCTTCTAACTTTACATTCTCCAAAAAATCATACCCCGATAACTCAACAGCATTGTTAATAGTTGGTCCTCTATACGTATTCCTTAGAGTTATTTGCGTGTCATTGTCTACCGAGGAAATCTCATAATAAATATCTTCTAATAGTAAATACATCCCTGCCTCGAAGTTAGTTAAAAAGTCTGTCCCCGCTCCTGTCACCGTTTTTGTATTTTGGGTAATGCTGTATGTTCCATCTTCTTCAAGGGCATAAGTTCCATTCATAACCACTCGTTTATTGCTGACAGTAAAATCCAAAATTGTTATCCCTTGCCCTTCTCCTTCAAGCTCGACATTGTCTTTGAGTATAACGTTGTCGTCCAAATAGTAAATTCCTGCTTTGACAAAAACCTTTCCTCCTCCGTGGAGGTTAACATAGTCAATAGCTGTCTGGATATCTGCAAACTCCGCCACTCCAGCCTTGCCAACAAAAGCCTTTACCGTTCTTGTTTGAAAGGCTTGCTTAATATTGTAGATAGAATAGTTGACGTGATCGAGAAGGGCGGCGACTCGGTGAGTAAAAAGGCCCTCTCCTGATTGACCGTGGGCGGAGGGATCCTGGTTATGAGTGAGAAGTTTGGCGTCAATAGCCTCTTTAATTGACTCCGGGTCGTCTACGGTCCGGTCTAATAGATACCAAGTAATCGGGTCTCCCATGGTTTTAGATTATTATTAAGTTAAGTATACCACATTAAAATATGGAACATGATATTCGGGTAAAAACGTCCATCCTTTTTTTCGGTAGAGAGTGTCTGGCTCCCAGATTTCTCCGGCTTTGAGCCACCAACCTTCTCTAAGAATATCAAATCCAGGATCTTCGTCAGCGCCGTGGAAATACTTTAGAAAGCCCCAACGGCTCTCTCCCTCGTGATCATCCCGTCCATAGTGTCCAAAAGACACCTCTCGACCCCCTGTTGTCTCTAGCTCATGTCTAAAAACAACTGTCCGACCAATAAAAAAGTAGAGCCGGTCTCCCTGAATATAGCTTTTATAGGTTTTATACTTTCTTGTGTCATAATGATATTTGTGGTATTCGTCTCCGAGCTTAAAGATGATCCCGTTTTGATAAAAAAGGTATTCTACTTTCCGGGTGCCGTCAGAATGGACCACTTTAACTACATATTCATCATTGCCGGCATCTTTTTGCGTCCCCTTTTCGATTTTCAATCTCCACTTGACCGAACTGCCGACCGCATTGACAAATGTCGGAGTTCTTGAATAGACGACAGAATTGGCTGAGTCAGCCACTTCAGCCAAATGAAGTCTATTACCCCAAATCTTTTCAGTCGAGACAGTCCCGGTTTTGGCCCAAGCTGGGGTGGCATTTTCGGGAAATACAGTGCCATCATAAGTCACGGTCCAAGCGCGGGTTTTATCTCTAAGAAGGAAATTGGCAAAATAGACGTCGGCATCATAATCATCAAGATAAAAGATAACTCGGTGGTGGAAATAGACTCGATCGGCAGTTCCGTAAGTTTCAGAGACCGCGGCCCAAGCGACATTGCCGGCGGGCGCATTCCAGGTATGAGCCTCAGTTTTGATCAAACCATCCTCAAAATAATAGAGGGTAGCGACAAAATTAAAAGGGTCTCCACCAGTCGGGGCGTTTTCTACTTTCTTGTAATTAAAGGCAAGGGTAATCTGGCCGGTCAAGATAACATCGTCTCTCTGAAGGCGAACCTGAGCAACTGGGCCAGGGTTTGACATTAAAAGACCCTCGGCTTGATGGAGAACATTGGGTATTCCGGGGAGCGATAAGTGATTTCTTTTTCGGTAAGCGTAGTCTTTGACAAATAGTTGATAACCATTTCTTTTGACAAAAGTGGCAGCAGTTTTCCAGTTTGCTTTGACGGCGGCGGCCAAAGCGGCCCAAGCTGTCTTAATTTCGGTTATCCAGGTATGATCCCTGGCTCTCTGTCTCCAGGAACGAGTTTTTTTATAGCCGAAAATGGTCCAGACTGGATAAATCGCATTGTCATACCAGTTGATGATTTTTTCCATCAAGGGGATCCAAGAAGGTGGAATTTCAATAGTGGAAAAAGGACTGTCGGGAGTTTCTTTCCTTTCTTCCTGAACGTCTTGAGATAAAAAACCCTTTACTTTAGCCATAAGCAGTTAAATCATACCACTAAACAGCCACGAAACATAATGTTACCAGACACCTAATGGCCAAGCCAAAGCGAGAGAATAGTCTTGAATGTCGAGGTGTTTAGAAGAGTAATCGACGTTCTATTGTGAGTTAAGCATCTCTTTTATCTCTTGACCATCTTTTTTCAATACGTCTTTAACGGGATTACCGCCATACAGTCCCTTAGCCAATATCATCATGATCACTAAGATTTTATCCGTGCTCGTCTCAATCTTACTTAGCTTATTTGAAATAACATAGAGGAAGGCCAACGCCAGAACAAAGGTCCCACCAAGATCTATGAAATCTTTAAGTGTGGATAGATCCATATCTAAAAAGATAGTATCCCGTTTCTAAAAGATTGTCAAGTCTAATTCTGTATACTAAACACCATTGATTTATTGGATATAGTTCCATTGGTTCTAAGGTATCCAATCCAAAAGTAGCTCTTTTTCCCCACTCTCGCCCTCATCTTTGAAAAGTATGTATCATTGATCTCCCACAAATCAGCAGTCGTTGGCACGCTCGCATCATCTTCTTTTATATAATACACGTGGGCTATAATATACTTATAGTGATGGACACCATACATAGCCCAAGGCACTACCTTGAACCATTTAACCCCTCCTACGTCATAAAGAAAATAGGCTCCTGCCTCAATCCCATCCACACTAGGGACCGGCCCAGGAACCCACAGTAAGTCATCATTAGGATCTTCCATCCATGCTTTAATCTGGGCGCTGACGAACTTATCTCTTGGAGACCAGCAGATGTTAGCCGGGATCGCCTTCCATGCTTTCTTGTGCCATTTATTTAGTCTACTCCATCTTTTAACTGCATTCCCAAACAATACTGAATTCGCTCCCCAATTAACATAGGTAGGTTTATAGTATCTTTTCTTCATCCTCACATAGTTAAACCACCTTGCCGCTGTATAGAGAATACAACCTCCTAAATAACCAGAAGCAGCAAGAGAAAATGCAGGGCCAACTACAACTACCATCTTATTAAAATGATACCATAAAGACCATTCAAGAGATGCAAAACAACTACACTCTCCTTCCCAGAGCCTCGTGATTAAACGAAACCGAGCCAAGACATCGGCCAGCCAATACACAAAAGGGAAGGCGCGGACTAAAAGATACAAAGGCTGATCAAAGCCAGCATCATCACCGCCACCTTAAAACCAAACCGCCACCTTGCTCCAACCGCCACCTAAATTCCAAATCGCTGTGGTGCGTCGTCCATACCAAAGAGAAGCTCTTACTAATGAAGCGCCACCTAAATTCCAAACCGCAGTGGTGCTTAATCCAAACCGTCACCTTGACACCAAACCGCTACCTAAATTCCAAACCGCTGTGGTGCTTATCCCTTCCTTCGTCGGGGGGCGCTCTCGGGGGCTCCTAAAGGTGGCTTCGCCCCCCGTCGCCCCCACCGCTGCCCCCCTCCTTAAAGG
>Ga0163203_1000275_pt1 | contig 13664 bp, 13 predicted proteins | sample PL_2010_330m_FD_113534 | JGI IMG/M metagenome (GOLD analysis project Ga0163203, IMG submission 113534) | Freshwater microbial communities from Powell Lake, British Columbia, Canada to study Microbial Dark Matter (Phase II) - PL_2010_330m | ecosystem: Environmental > Aquatic > Freshwater > Lake ... | reverse complement strand
CGAAGGTGGCGTCATTGGTGACATCGCCCAGGCTATTATCATACTGGTCGAAGGCCTCAGCGGTATAAGTCTGGGAATCACCAGCGGTGATGCTAGCCGTGTCCGGCGAGATTACTATGTGGTCAAGAGAGCCGGCAGTGACAGCAAAGCTGTTACTCGTTCCTGATTTGTCGGTGCCGGTGGTAGCGATGGTCACTCCGGTTTGCGCTTTGGTGATGGTTACAGTGCCAGTCCAGACTCCACCAGCGAAACTGCCTGTAGAGCTCGGATTGATGGTGCCAGTAGTATCGCTTAGGGTATTTGTTCCTGTATAGCTGGTGACTGTATTCCCATCTTGGTCTTTGGCAGTAATGGTTATGCTAAAGGTTGCTCCTGCTGTCTGAGGACTGCTGATGGTATCAAAGGTAAAATGATCTAAGGAGCCGCCGAGTGTGAAATCGACGGTAGTGCTATCTGTGGCTACACCAGTATGAGGCGGTGCCTTAGCCGTTACTGTGGCTGTCTCTTCTATAGTTGACGAAGTTAAAATGGCTGTGGCTTTGCCATTAATTGTTTCCTTGGTCACTTGAAGACTACCAATGCTGCCTTTATCGGTAGTGAAGATGATTTGTGTACCATCAGGGATATGACCTAAACCTGAGGTGTCGGCACTATCAGAATTTATGGTCATATCAGCGGTAATAGTAGAAGTTGATGAGCCATCAGCCACGATGCTGGTTGGGCTTGAACTCACCCCCAGAACAATCCACGGGTCATAGTCAACATTGGCAGAAACCAAATCGCCGCTGCCAGGGCTTGGGCCAGGCCCATCATTAGCCCCCCACCAGTTGTTTTCGGCGTCAACGGAAGTAGTGCTGGCGTTATCAATACCGTAACTGGTGTTGCCGTAGATGTTGTTGAAGTTTATGCTGATTGTAGACGCATCAACAGTTTCTTGAATCTTGACGCCTATTGTATTGCCAGTAACTATGTTACCGGTTAATGTGTTGTTATTGCTTTCCAGGTTGATTCCAAACTTGCCGTTCTGGACTTTGAATCCCCGCAACACGCACCCATCCACGGTTAGAGTAATAACATTTTTGTCAGGATCAGGTGCATTCACAACAACATTGCTGGGCTGGTTGACATCACCGATGAGAGTAAGTTGCTTGTCTACCTCAAAACGCTCAGTATATGTCCCAGCAGTCACAAGAATGGTATCACCGTCAACTGCAGCATCGATGGCAGACTGGATAGTGAGATAGTCGCCTGGCACATATATAGTCCCGGGGCTAGCGCTCACAGCACACGGCACTAGAGCCAGGGAAAAAGCCAGCACCAAAGCAAATAAAACGGGTAAAAATTTCTTCGCTATGGCAATCATAGTCTTACCCAAAATACCTCAAAGGGCGAGGCTTTCTACAGTAGCCAAGGAAGACTTCACTCTGGCTACCAGCTCAGCTTCGCCACATGGCTTTGTGACATAGGCATCGCTCCCTGTCGCCTACAACCTCTGCCACTCCCCTCTTCGCATGTCTTGTTACTCAGCATCATCATGGGATGAAGCTTTGACTCTTCCTCGACAAAGCTCGTCGTATCTTCAACCTAGTTTAATTGTTTCTGGGCTTATTTCATCTGTTGGAGCTTAAGTGTAGCCCTAATCTATAATTATTGTCAATACCCCCCAAATACAGAGGTGACTCTTTGGGCATGCACCCCCTGCTGTTCTTCCTATTTGCGTCACTTTGTAACATCTAGCCAAAATGTACAATCCTTCAATAAAAACCTCTTAATAGCCACCGCCAGACCGTTGTGTTAGTATTTAACAGGAGGATATGATGCCGGGTCGACCGGGATGGCATGACGATTACTGGAAAAAACTTGATAAGCAGACGGCGCAAAAAATAAGAACCACCTGTCCTCGCTGTGGTAGCGCTGACACCTATTATAACCAGCATTATAAGACCTGGCGCTGTGGCAGGTGCGAATATTCCTTCAGGGTGAAAGGACTCGGTGATAAAGTGCCCTGGTGGAAGCGCCTATTTGGGAGGTAACCTCACCCCCTTTAGATTAGCCTCATGTCATTGCGAGGAGCGTCAGCGACGAAGCAATCTCAAGAGACAACACAGATTTTTATTAGGTAACCCTCCCCCTGTATCCCCCTCCCTTATCAAGGGAGGGGGAGCTTTCTATATTAAGAGGGGCTTTGCCCCTCTTTGACTCCCCTTTAGTATTTACTCTTTTCAAAGGAGAGGGGGATAGGTTCTAAACAATCTCAATAGGGGAAGATTTTAAAAGCGGGGCTTCACCTCTCTTAGACTATCCCTGATTACAGCAGAAACTTCTCAATAGCTGCGGCTACCCCGCTATGGTCGATATCAAGGGTAACATAGTCGGCTACCGCCTTGACCTCATCATAGGCGTTACCCATAGCCACCGCCAGACCAGCCGTGGACAACAGAGATATATCATTGGTTCCGTCACCTATAGCCATAACCGCACTCATAGATACCCCCAAATGGGAAGCCAATGCCTCCAGGGCTTTCCCTTTAGATACCTCGGGAGCCAGTATGTTAAGAAAATCAACGCCGGGGTAAGCCGGTGTCCTTGCCCAGGAGAAGCAAAGACTATCGTCAAAACGGCGGCAGAAAATCTTCGCCTTGGCGGCTTCCTCAGGAGTAGTGGTCACCAATCCCCCTTTAATAATTCTCTCCCGCTCCCAGAGCCTGGTGAAATCCGCTATAGTAGGCTCTATGCCAAAGAACTCACGATGGGCCTGGGTCGACCATGTCTCCCGCTCGGCAAAATAGTGCATCGCCGAATAAAGCTCAAGGTCTATCTCATACCGGTGAGCAAACTCTACCATCTCTCCCACCACCTCTCTACCAACTGGTTGGACATAGACCTCCTCGCCCTGACCGGGGTCGCTCACCGAAGCGCCGTCAGCGAATATGTGGTAGCCATCCAGTGACAACTGGTTAATAACACCCAAACACGCCTGAGCCACCCGCCCGGTAGACAAAGAAACCCTCATCCCCAAATCACGGGCTTTAGCCAATGCCTCCCTGTCCTCAGTCGAGATGCTCCTATCTCCGCCTACCAGCGTGCCATCAATATCTACCACTAAAAGCTTATAGTGATTGTTTACCAACCTACCCCCTTCAAACTTCCCCGCAGGGATTTGCCATCTCTTCCTGAGTTTCTAAAAAACCACGGAGAGTTTTAGCGTTTCTCACCGCAAACGCCTCAGCGTCATTATTGAAATAGATATAGACTGCCTTTAGATTGGAGGCTAAATCAGCCAGCCTCCCTGCCCAATCAGCCAATTCCTCATCCGAGTAACAGCTAGAGTAGAGTCCTGTGCTACCATGAAACCTGACATAGGCAAAATCCGCCGTCGCTACCAGAGGACAACTAGCCGATGGCATATCAAAGATACAAAACCCTACATTATACTTATGTAAAATTTCTAACACCTTCTCCTCAAGCCAGGACTGGTGCCGAAATTCAATTACATGCTTTAGCCCCCGGGATAAAGTGGACAGGAATGACTCTAATGTCTCGTCATTGCGGCGCATATTAGGTGGAAGCTGGTATAAAAGCGGACCCAGTTTCTCCTCTAAAATTTTAGCCCGACTGATAAACCTCTCTACCGCCTCCTCGGTATTCTTCAATCTCTTAATATGGGTAATAAAACGGCTTACCTTTACGGCAAAGGTAAAATTGGCTGGCGATGACTCATACCAAGCAGCAAAAGCCGCCTCCGAAGGTAACCGGTAAAAACTATTATTAAGTTCGACCGTAGTGAAATGACGGGCATAAAATTCAAGCCACTTTGCCTTACTCAACTTTTCGGGATAGAACCTGTCCTGCCAGTGGTTATAATGCCAGCCTGAGGTGCCAATATAATAGGGCATAGACCTTTGATAGAAGTTTTACCTAGGTAGACCTTATCTCCTCGCGCATAAATTTAATATACGAGATGGCAAAGCAAACAACCGTCAGCACTATAAGGCTTACCAGGTGAGGCCATACGCCTAATAGACTCTGTCCCAAGGGAAGAGCGCTAGGGGTTATCAGCAGCCCACCACCAAGTGACCTCGCCGTGGGAACGAGAATAAGCATGGTAACCTGCCAGAAGAGCGCTACCGGGGATACCTGCACAATTTTCAACCCCACCTGCCCGAGCTGAACAAAGGAAGGGAATATAGACATGAAGCCAATGAAGCCAAAGAACATCCAGAGGGCTATCGAGGCGAGCGCTGAGGTAGCTACCCGATGAAAGAATATGGAAAATAGAATACCTAAGCCCAGCCAGAATGCTCCGTAAATGACGGTCGTAATCAAGAAAGCCATTAGCCGGAGAGCCTCTTCCGAGCTTGGAGGGACCCCAATCATCCTGAGACCCATCCCAGACACAAGCAATATAAGACTCATCATCATAACCGCTATAGTAACTACCCCGGCCAGGAATTTACCATTGATAACCGCATCCCGGTAGATAGGCTGAGACAAGAGCCGACTCAACGTGCCACTAATCCTCTCGCTGTTGATAGCATCAAAGCCAAGGATTACACCCACTATGGGCACAAAAAATACAATGAATAAAATAAATAGTGGCAGTGCCTGCCCCGAAGTAGTATAAAGCTGAAGGAAGACAAATCGGGTGTCCATTACCTCTTGCCTTATATACTGAGCATCAACATATATGGCAACTACTCCTACCGCAAATACTATGGCAAATAAAATTATAAACCGCCAGCTAGTAAAGTGGTCAGCCAGTTCCTTCCTGAATACCGTCATCAGCCCCTGCATATTAGCCCTCTTTGAAATACCTCATATATATGTCCTCTAAAGCGTAGCTCTGAACTTTCATCTCTACCAGTGAACCACCACTATCCACAACTGCCCTGGCTATCTGCGGTCTCAAGTCCTCCACACAATTAATCACCAGTAAATCCCCGGACCTTTCCACACCTACCACGCCTTCAACTTGGTTGATACGCTCAATGATACCTGAGGTGATTTCAGATAGTTGAACCTCGATGCTGAATTGACTACCGCCCAAAGCCTCCCTTCCCAGTTGGTCTAATAAGCCTTCAACCACCATTCGCCCCTTCACCAGTATTCCCACCCGGTTGCAGATTCTCTGAACATGGTTTAATTGATGTGATGACAGAATAACCGTCATCCGCTGCTCTCTAGCTATCCCGGCTATCAGGTCAAGCATTTGGTTCACACCTTCAGGGTCTATTCCGCTGGTGGGCTCGTCCAAGAAGGCGACCCTGGGTGTTTTAATAAGTAAATCAGCGATTGCCAGGCGCTGCTTCATTCCTCGGGAAAATGTCTCCACCCTCTGGTCAGCTACCTCTGACAGACCTACTATATCCAGTGATTCGCCTACTCTCCTCCTGACCAACTCTTCGGAAAGACCATTTAACCTGGCCGTGTAGGCTAAATTGTAACTAGCCGTCAAATCCTCGTAAAACCCTATCCTCTCCGGAACATAACCCGAGATGCGCTTAACCTTGAGCGGCTCCCTGGTAGAATTATACCCGCATATATATGCCGCACCAGAGGCTGGCTCAGTAAGTCCAAGCAACATCAATATCGTGGTCGTCTTCCCAGCGCCATTGGGACCGAGGAAGCCAAAAACATCGCCCTCCTCTACACGAAGGTTTAACCCATCAACCACCTTATTACCATCATAGGTTTTGGTCAGGTCTACTGTTTCTACCACCAATTGTGTGCTCAATTCGCTCATCGCCTACCTAATCGCCAAAACAACACCGCCAGGCCAGCTATAACCACCACCACAATTATGACGCCGACCCACCCCCAAATGGTAGGGGTCAACACGGTTACCCTGAGTTCTAAACTATCGGAGAGCTCCGGTTTACCCTCACTCCCTAGGGTGATAGCGTAGTCGCCAGCTATGGTCTTATCAGGTGGCGTTATTACTACATCCACCTCTTGCACAAGTCCCGCCCCTAAGGATTCTATTGTCTCAGGGTTATAGGTTATGCTCCAGCCTTCCGGTCTACCTGATATGAAGGTGATATCCTCAATCGCCGCCGACCCACCGTTTATCAACAAGATTGATAGGTGATTGTCTTCGCTGGCGGTCACCTCGGCATTAAGTCTCCCGGTAGCGGGAATCATCTCAAACTCATATCTGGCAGTTACTACTGTCTTAAGTTCAATTGTTGCTTTAACCTCCTCTGAAGTCGCCGTTAGAGTTAACGGGTATTCGCCCGGTTCTGGTGCATACCCGGCTACGGGACCAAATCTAACCTTGAACTCAGGTGGGATAGGCTCAAAAAGCTTCATGGTAAAGGATTTTATCTTTTCCGTCCCATACTTCTCGGTAATTGATACCGTCCACTGAAGAGGCTCCTCCCAGGTGAGGTCAAATACTCTATCCTTTTTGCCCAGATACTTGGTCTCAACTACAAACTCAAAGGTGTGCCCCGATACACCGCTCAAGACAGGATATTTGCAGCTCAATTCAATTACGTCAGGTGGTGCCTCTTGGTTTGGTAATAAAGAAAACGAGCCGTCACTGCTCTCCTCGGTAGCCAAAGCAATTTGACCCCCGAGCAAGCTACCAAACATAGCCAAAAGTAAGCCAAGACAAAGAAGATAGCGAACTACTCGAGACCTAATCATAAATTTATCCCCCTTTACTAACCAATGATTTACTTCGGCAATAACTCTCTATATATCCTGTAGAAAATACAAAACTGTGGGCTACGGTTAAGCTACTTCTGTCCCCAGCCACCACTCCCCCAAATCTATGTCAAACAGTTAAACAGTATATCCCTTGCTAAGAAATAAATCAAATTCGCTTGGTTTGAAGTGGCGGGTAAAATAGACTATAATTCCGGCGACAAGACAGGTAAAAAATTATCTAGAATGAACTATATTGGTATAGACATAATAGAAATCGCTCGCATTGAAAAGGCTATCTCCCGCTGGGGAGAAAGTTTCCTCCATCGGGTATATACCGACCCAGAACTCAAGCTATACCATAACAAGCCTTCATCTCTGGCTGCCCGTTTTGCCGGCAAGGAAGCGGTAATAAAAGCCCTGGGACCACAAATCAAAGGCATCAACTGGAGAGAGATTGAGATATTGTCCGACCCTGGCGGTAAGCCTTCAGTCCATCTCTATGGCAAGGCGCAAAATCGAGCTGATAGCCTGGGCTTGGATAAACTCGCCATCAGCCTTTCCCATTCCAAGGAATACGCCATCGCCTTCGTCGCCGGTGAAACCAGACAGGGATAGTTCAGCTTGTCAGCGAACCAAACCTTTTGACCATAGCCAGTAGGGGTGATAAAATTAGGAAAAGAAGGCTTGAGGAGAACTAGCGATGTCAGGTCATTCCAAGTGGTCTTCAATTAAGCACCAGAAGGCAGTTACCGATGCCAGACGGGGGCAGCTTTTTACCAAGCTAACCCGAGAGATTATGGTGGCGGTACGCCAGGGAGGCAGCGACCCCGAGACGAATTTCCGCCTTCGTTTGGCGGTGCAGAAAGCCCGTGATAATAATATGCCACTGGATAATATAGAAAGAGCCATTAAACGAGGTAGTGGCACGGCAGAAGGAGCTACTTTAGTTGAGATGGTTCTTGAAGGCTATGGACCCGGGGGCACGGCTATCCTGGTTCAGGCGCTCACCGATAACCGCAACCGAACCCTGCAGGATGTAAGAAATATATTTTCCCGTTATGGTGGGAGTCTGGGTGAGAGCGGTTGCGTCGCCTGGCTTTTTGGCTCCAGAGGATTGATTTCGGTAAAGACTGATGGTTTAGATGCCGATGAATTAGCCCTACAGGCTATAGATGCCGGCGCTGAGGATGTCAAGATAGAGAGTGCTTATGTTGAGATTTATACCAAGCCTGAGGAGCTTGAGATGGTCAGGACAGCTCTGGAGCAGCAGAATCTGCCCGTAGCCTCAGCCGAACTGTCTATGGTGCCCAAGACTACGGTGGAGCTTGAGGCAAAGACAGGGCTACAAGCACTGAAGTTGCTGGACAAGCTGGAGGAACTGGACGAGGTGCAGCACGTGTCAAGCAACGCTGACTTCCCCGACTCGGTTCTGGAGGAGTACCAGTCACGAGTTTAAGGTTGATTATCAACTTCGTCCGTTCCCGTTCGGTAAGAGGCGACTTTAATAACCGGCAACTTGAGTTTAGAGTGTAATGAGAATTTTGGGCATTGACCCGGGCACGGTAACTATGGGCTACGGGGTGATAGAGAGCAAGGAGGATGAAATAGCCCTGGTTGATTGTGGTGCCTTGGTGAGACCGGCGCGCTCCCCAATCGGGGAGCGTTTGAGCTATTTATATGACGGGCTTTTGGAGATTATCTCGCGCCATCAGCCCGATGCGGTGGCTATAGAGCAACCTTTTGTGGCTAAAAATGTGCAGTCGGCACTGGCCATAGGTAAAGCTCAGGCGGTGGCTATCCTAGCCGCAGCCAAGAGTAGAATCCCGTCCTACGAATATACCCCGACCCAGGTAAAGCAGAGAGTGGCTAATTACGGAGCCAGCTCCAAGGAGCAGATTCAGGAGATGGTCAAGCTCCAGCTTGGGCTATCCGAGGTCCCACAGCCATCTGATGCCGCTGATGCCCTAGCGGTGGCTATCTGCCATCTGCAGGAGACACATCTGGAAAGATTGCTCGCCGAACAGCAATGAAGGAGAGGAAATGATAGCCAGTCTTAGCGGTAAAGTAGAGTCTTTAGGCAGTGATTGGGCGATTATTAATGTTGGCGGGATAGGCTTTCAGGTATATATGCCCACCTCTACCCTGAGCACGCTGGGCACTATTGGCGAGGAGGTCAAGCTACATACTCACCTTCATCTCAGGGAGGATAACGCCACCCTCTACGGCTTTACCTCGGCGGAAGAACTGGGGCTGTTTCAAACCCTGATTAGTGTGTCAGGACTGGGTCCCAAGCTGGCAGTGGCGATGCTTTCGGCGATGAATGTGGAGAAACTGACCATGGCTATTGCTACCGGCAGTACCGACCTGCTGGCTGAAGTCCCCGGAATAGGTAAAAAGATGGCTAACCGCATTATCCTGGAGCTTAAGGAGAAAATCGGTGCCGGTTGGTTAGGTGTTCCCGCCGCCGAGTTGGCTCAGGAAAACGCTGAGGTTCTGGCAGCCCTTACCTCTCTGGGCTATTCTGTCTCCGAAGCCACCCGCGCCGTAGCCACCCTGCCCCCCGCCCCCGACCTCAGCCTTGAGGAAAAGATTAAACTGGCACTACAGTCTTTTGGGAGTAAATAGGAGACTGAAGTGAAGAGATTGATATTACTGGTTTTAGTTATTGGTGTGGTTTTATTTGGGGCTTGTGCCAAGCCAGTGGATGAACCCCTGCTATCAGAAGATGAAGCTCCCGCCCACATTTGGGCTTATTTACCCTATAGTTTACCCGACGGGCATACCAAGACCAAGTTCCAAGCCGACACCAAGACAGCAGTATATCAAGGGAACGGGATATGGACTTTTACCGTGCACGGCTCCGGTAGTGAAAGAGAGAGCGAATATACCCTCTTTGGTGAACTTGAAGATATGAACCTTGAGCCCGAGATAATTGAGGCACTGAAAGCTACCTCATATTCACCAGTGGGCGATACAACAGTGATGTCGGTTTACGACTACTGTCTGAGTGGAAAATGTCGGGACAAGGAGATTTTAGAGAGGAAGACCATCACATACCAGTTGAAACTCACCGCCGACTTTTATGAAACGCAGGCAGTGTTTGAAAATCTTGCCATTGACAAGTTCGACGAGAGGATAGAAGCTGCGTCGTTTCTATTATTGCCCGAACTGCTACCATGTGGTTGTCACGAAGCCCTCAGAGAAATCAGGATAAAATAATTCACCCTCAGCCCTGAGAAAGGATTAAGGTGGAAATGCAGTATTTTGGAGGGAAGTGATGGATGCTGTTAACCAAGATTGGCTAGCACCTTTTGTAGCGTTTCTTGTAGCCACCATAGGCTGGATAAGCCGAGAAATATGGCTTCGCCGTAAGGCAAAAAGACAAGCAGCACATGACGCTGGCAAGATACTAAGCGACAAGAGAAAACTCCTTGAAGATATGATTTCTAAAACAGATGACGCCAGCTTTAAGAAGACTCTTACTACTCAATTAGATGAAGTAAATGCAGCACTTTTGGGACTGCATGGTAAAACGCTACGGCATTCTCTTAAAGAAGCTGGCTATCCCCCAACAGAACTACTAGTAGCAGAAGGTCTTCGTCAGCTACAGCCAAATCTTAAGGTAGCTCATTATGACTCCCAAGAGCCACTACTATTAGAAGAAACTCACCAGCTTCAGCCAAAAAAAGTTAAGGAACTTAAGGAAGCTATGGCAAAGGCAGAAGCGTTACCGATTACCGACCTAGACCGAGATTTTTTAATGTTACTAGCCTTTGCATATCACAGCTTGCAGCAATATGAAGACGCAAAATGTAAATACAACCGAGTCCTACAGCTAAACCCTGACGACCATGTAGCTCTTGCTAATCGTGGTGTTATTAATATAATTTTAGGAGAATATGAAGATGCCCTTGCCGACTACAATCGTGCACTTGAGTTGGAACCAAATAATCCTGATATTCTTCGTAATCGTGGCCAACTATATTTGAATGTGGGGAGGTACACTGAAGCACTTGCCGACTATGACCACTCATTGCAGATTAAACCTGATAACGCTAAAACGTTTAATGACCGAGGAGCTACCTATCACACTCTTGAAGAAACCGAAAAAGCTCTCGCCGATTATAATCGCGCCCTTGAACTCAGCCCTGATGAAGCAACTGTACTCAGCAACCGTGGTACTCTCTACCTAGATAGATTAGGAGATTATGACAATGCCCTTACCGACCTTAATCAATCATTGAAGCTAAGACCCGACTTAGTCACTGCACTCAGAAATAGGGGTACTCTCTATAAACATTTGGGAAGGTATGACGAGGCCATTTCCGACTATAAACACGCCCTAGAGATTAAACCTGATGACCCGACTACACTCTATAACTTAGCCCGTTTCTTCTCAATACAAGGCAAAACTAGTGATGCGCTAGATTTCTTGAGAAGGGTTATTGATAAGGATAACAGGTATCCTGAAGTAATTAAAAAGACTAAGCGATATTATGAAGTGCTCACAGCAGATAAAGACTTCGACAATATCCGAGATGACCCCCGCTTTAAGAAGCTGATAGAATTAGAGTAATTTTCATGCCACACTTTGAGATAGTTTCCGACTTTAAGATGACTGGTGACCAGCCCCAGGCGCTATAGTGTGCAGATTATTTGTAACCCCATCCCCTGTATCCCCTTCCCCTTGCTAAGGGGAAGGGGAAGATTTTATAAAGAGGGGCTACGCCCCTCTTATACTCCCTAATTACTTACTCCAGAGTATGGAGAGTCCAAGAGAGGCTTCGCCTCTCTTTTTATATCCCTCCCCCTCTCCTTTGAAGGAGAGGGGGATAAAGGGGGTGAGGTAGAGAAAATCCCTGATTGAAACCAACGAAGCATAAAGATATACTGTTCTTAGAACAATTTCACAGGAAAATATATGCCACCCTTTGAAATAGTCTCTGATTTTCGGATGACCGGTGACCAGCCCCAGGCGGTGGACAGGCTGGTGGCGGGGCTGAATAGTGGCTATAAGCGCCAGACCCTGCTCGGGGTTACTGGCAGCGGTAAGACCTTCACCATGGCTAATGCTATTGCCCGGGTAAACAGACCAGCCCTGGTTATCTCCCACAACAAGACATTAGCCGCCCAGCTCTGCACCGAGCTCAAGGAGTTCTTCCCCAATAACGCCGTGGAATACTTCGTCAGCTACTACGATTACTACCAGCCGGAAGCCTACATCCCCCGCACCGATACCTACATTGACAAGGAAATTGACATCAACGAGGAGATTGACAAAATGCGCCACTCAGCGACCCGCGCCCTGTTTGAGCGCCGCGATGTGATAATCGTGGCTTCGGTGTCGTGCATCTATGGACTGGGTGAGCCCGAGGAATATCGCAGCTTTGTCTGCAGTCTCAAACGGGGCAATAGCTACCAGCGAAATAAGCTCCACCGCCGTCTGGTAGATATGCAGTATGAACGCAACGACATTGACTTCACCCGGGGGAGGTTCCGTATCCGCGGCGATACCCTGGAAATACAGCCAGCTTACGAAGAGATAGCGGTACGGGTTGAGTTCTTCGGCGACGATATTGAGCGCATGGTCACCATAGACCCCTTAACCGGAGAGTTGCTGTCCGAACTGGAATCGGTGGACATCTATCCCGCCAAGCACTTCGTTACCTCCCACGACCGGCTAATGACGGCGCTTGAGGGCATAAAACAGGAACTTGAAGAAAGGCTGGCTGAACTAAAGCAGCAGGGGAAACTGCTGGAGGCAGCCCGACTGGAAGCCCGCACCAACTACGATTTAGAAATGCTCCGGGAGGCAGGATATTGCCACGCCGTGGAAAACTACTCCCGCCATTTACAGGGTCGCGCCCCGGGCAGCCCACCGTGGACACTGCTGGACTACTTCCCCGATGACTTCCTGCTCTTTATTGACGAATCGCATATGAGCCTGCCCCAGATTCGCGGTATGTATCACGGCGACCGCACCCGCAAGGAGACCCTGGTGGAATATGGGTTCCGTCTCCCCTCAGCACTGGACAACCGTCCGTTAAGCTTTACCGAGTTTGAGCAGCGGATTAATCAGGTTACCTACATCTCGGCTACTCCCGCCGCCTACGAGTATGAGCATAGCCAGCAGGTGGCGGAGCAATTAGTCCGCCCTACCGGTCTCCTTGAGCCTATCGTTGATGTCAAGCCAACCAGGGGGCAGATTGACGACCTCCTTGACCAGATTAAGGCACGGGTTGATAAGGGGGAGCGCTGCCTGGTAACCACCCTGACCAAGAGAATGGCTGAAGAACTGGCTGACTACCTGATTGAGACGGGGTTCAAGACCCATTACCTCCACTCCGAGATTGACACCCTGGAGAGGGTGGAGATACTGCGCGACCTCCGCCTCGGCGTTTACGATATCGTCGTCGGCATCAACCTGCTCCGGGAGGGGCTTGACCTGCCCGAGGTAAGCCTGGTGGCTATTCTGGATGCCGACAAGGAAGGCTATTTGCGGTCGAAGGAAGCCCTGATTCAAACTATGGGGCGTGCCTCCCGCCATATAGACGGGCGTGTTATTATGTATGCCGATACTACTACCAAATCGATGCAGGCAGCCATAGACGAAACCCAGCGCCGCCGCCAGATTCAGGAAGCCTACAATAAAGAGCACGGTATTACGCCACAGGGAATAAGGAAAGCCATCAAAGATATTACCGAAAGGGTGCGGACGGTAGCCGAAACCCGCACTCCCTACACTGTCAAGGCACCTATTGCTAAAGAGGATATAGCCCGCCTGATTAAAGAGCTTGAGGCGCAGATGAAGACCGCCGCCCGAAACCTGGAATTTGAGAGGGCAGCCCTGCTACGTGACCGCATTATTGAACTAAGGAAAGATACCTATGAATGAGATAGAAACCAGACAGGAGCGCCGTGAAAAGAAGCTCCGTAAAAAACGGGAGCGGATACCCAAGCACGGTAAAAACCTGGCCAGGATATATATAGACGCTGTGCTGAAGAGGCTGAGG
>Ga0163203_1000273_pt1 | contig 13687 bp, 14 predicted proteins | sample PL_2010_330m_FD_113534 | JGI IMG/M metagenome (GOLD analysis project Ga0163203, IMG submission 113534) | Freshwater microbial communities from Powell Lake, British Columbia, Canada to study Microbial Dark Matter (Phase II) - PL_2010_330m | ecosystem: Environmental > Aquatic > Freshwater > Lake ... | reverse complement strand
TTACAGTATGCCCCATGTCTCGGGTAGTTCCTGCATAGTGAAGTCCCCCGACAGTGGTTTAGGTGCCTGAGTATATTGTCTAATCTAACCTGTCGATAAAATGGTAATCACCGAAAGTCATGTAATATTTTCTTTTCAATCTAACCCTTACGTTTTCTGACGACCAGTATCGAGAACGCGGCGAACAGACCTAGAAGGCCAAGAACGCGGAGGGTCTGCGAGCTTTCCTCGTTCTTCGGCACCTCGACGACAGGCGGCCTGGGCGGTATCTCCGCCTCGATTATGCTCTCCTCGAAATCTATCACATCACCATCGTTCCCCAAAAGCAGGATCTTGAGGTGGTATAACCCAGGATCTAGCGTATCGTTCCAGGATATCTCCACGGTCTCATCGTCATCGGTTAACAAGACTGGCGTCTTCTCTTCTACCGAGGTGATGACGCTGTCGTTCTGGGATAACACGAACCGCAGAGTCCCATCGAAAGGCACTCGGGAGTTGCCCACAACCGTGGCGCTGGCTCCGGTCTCGTCCTCGTAGGTGTCTGTTATCTCGGCGTCATCCTTTGCGATGAAGGGGTTCATGAAGGCCCTCGTCTGGTTGTTCCGGGCCTCGATTATCTTGACCCTCCCCAAGTACTCCTCGTTATTTTCCAAGAGCTGCTTCCAGTCGTGGTCTATCTGAGTAGGGGCGACGGCGCTACTTGATATGGGCAGAGATTCATCCGTCGAGATGTAAAGGGCCTTGTTATCTTTTATGAGCATGTAATAGACGTCTGCCACCGCGAGATCCCTGGAATGCATCAGGAGATGGGCGCCCCTATTATCTGCGCGAAAATCTCTCACGTCAAACCTGAGAGGAACGCGCGCGCCATAGTAAAAGTCAAAGCACCCCTCGGAGGCGATCTCATCATCCTTCGACAGCTTGGCACAGGCACTGTAAGCTCCCTCTTCGGCACCAGGAACGTCCCATCTCACTATCCAGACGCCGGGCCCATTCAGAAGTAGATGTTCGGCCTGGATGATCTTGTTCGAGAAGAGCAGATCCACCTGGAGGGTGTAGCCGTCAACGTCACCTTCTACGGTCACGTCAGATGACTGAAGATCGGAATACAAATCCACCACCTCCTGAGCCTGAGCCGGTGCAACGATGATGATCAGCAAGATCACGAACCAAGACGTGAGCGAGAATCTCATAACAACTCCGGGCCGGTTTTGATCTGAGGACTTTTAAAATTAACCCTGCGTAGGGTGACGAGATCGTGGCCGACGGTCTGTGGCCAGGTGGCAGGTCCCGAGCAGAAGTTTGAGGAACCAATTAATATCATCTAATTGGTTCCCGACTATAACCTATGACAAACGATGCCTGCGTGCCTCCTTGGTGCAGGCATCATCCTCATGCCCGGCCTGACCTTCTCCACTTGATCTTATCGCCCTTGATCTTGAGTATCCCTCTCTTCTCCAGACCTTTGGCGATCTGCTCTGCCACAGAGTACCCATCGATCTCCATGACAACGTCGTCCATATCATTCGTAGCGATGCATATCTCCTTGAACTCGTCGAGGTCCATCTTTCTCGAATCCGACGGCGGCTCAAAGAGGTTGGCAACCAGCATCCCCAGCGCCGCGATAGTCATATGCTCCTCAGAATAATCTTCCGTGAATTCGTCGTCGACATCATCTATCAGAGGTGCATCGATCTCATCTATGTAGACATCGAAGCATTTATAAAGTTCGAAGGAGAGTTTGGTCTTTATCAACGGATGATCCAGCTCGTACTCATCCGGATCTACGAGGATGCTAATCAGTGGATCGTCATCAAGCTGCCTTGCCTCATCGAGATCGATATCATTGAGCTGGAGAACATTCTTGGCAAATAGGACGGCGAGAAGACTGTTAAATAACTCGTCCACCAGCTCATCGTCATCTTCTTCATAGCACTCCTTATCGTCTTCCTCGATCTCTTCCTCGATCTCTTCCTCGTCGCATCCCCCTTCGCTGGAAGGATCTGCCCAACCCTCAACGATCTCTTTCACCTGATCTTTTTTATCCAGCCAGGCAGGATCCAGCATAGACCAGAACTGATCTCTGAACTCTTCACCGGATGTACCTGCCGCGAGCACCTTTCTCAACGCATCTAGATACTGCTCATACTCTTCGATCTCGAAATCTTCCATCTCCTCTCGGATCTCGCTGAGCCTGCCTTCCATGTACGCCGTCCCGCGCGTAGTGACAGAGAGATAGGGCCTCAGCTCCACCCTGATCCCCGCCGCCCTCAGGTAGCCGGCGACATCCTCAGCCTCATCTCTATCGTATTCACCTAGCTTGAACATCGTATGAAGATCTACCAGGTTTTATTTAAACTGGTCGGTGTAGAATAGTATTATTATAAAATTTGTGGGCACAGCGCCGCCCGCTGCGCCCGTGTGGTTTTCATTGGAAGGCCGATGATCCCCAAGTCCTGGATGTACCTCCTCGAGTCGCCTCAACTATAATTTCATTCTGGAGGAGCTGGTGGTTTCAGCAACACGAGGGCAACGACAATGCCGATTATCGCGAAGACTACTATAACTGGCAAGACGTTAAGAAATTCACCAGTTGTGTCTCTGACATAACCTGCAATTCTTGGCCCAATAAGTGCACCAGCGCCGTACGCCGTAAAGACCACTCCGTAGCAACGTGCGTAATCCGCTGTACCGAAGAACGTCGCAGTGGTTGTAGGGCCTATGGCCAGCCAGCCGCCCAGACATCCCCACAAGAGGGCGAAGCTGAGAATGTATATAGGCTGGCTTGTGGGGGACATATACAGCAAGCCACATGCAGCCGCGATCAGCACGAAGGAGATTATGGCTGTGTTTCTGGGATGTAGCTTGTCCGTCAGTGTTCCGAAGATGGGTCTACCGAACCCGTTGAATATGGCGAAGAAGGAGACCAGCATAGTCGCCAGCCCGGCCTCTACATGTACCATCTCCACGGCCACAGGCTTGGATATGGAGATGGCCATAAGTCCTGCGATACATCCGATGGTATAGCAGAGCCATAGACCATAGAACGCGGGCGCCTTCAACATCTGTCCGCGCTTGAAATCGACAGTCACGTGAGCGCCAGCAGTGGGTGCAGGCGGAGTCCATCCCTTGGGAGCCCACCCGGCCGGTGGGAAGACCAGCGGCATGGACAGTATCACGATCAGTATCAGGAAACCAATGCCGAAGAGTCGGAAAGTGTTCATCACTCCAGTGCTCGTGATGAAGTAATTGGCCAGTGCAGCAGTGAATACAGCCGAAAAACCAAATCCTAATACAGTAAAGCCCACTGCAGTTCCACGCTTGTCAGGGAACCATCTGGCAGCAACGGCAACAGGACATCCATAGGCTATTCCAACTCCCATTCCGCCGACGACGCCGTACATCAAATACAGCATGTTCACAGGGTTGGAGAACTGCGTCACCGTGGATGCCAAGAACCATCCCAAACCTGTAAGTATTCCACCAACCAGGGTTACCTTACGTGGTCCGTACTTCTCGATGTATGGACCTGTCAGAACCATGGCGATGGCGAAGACGACCAGAAATACCGTGAACGGCATAAGGACCGCAGTCCTGCCGACGTTCAAACCAAGATCAGTATTGAAGAGATCCAACAGTGGCCCAACGAAGATGCTCCACGAGTAGATGCTGCCCAGGCACAAGTTGATTATCATACCGCAGAAAACAAGCACCCATCGCCCCTTCTCGAGCTCCATACCAAGTATACTATCACTGTCACTCATAAGTTTAACACCTCATAGTATCAGTAACATGATTTTCTTCCAATTCAATACAATCCACACATCAACTAATAATTAGATTCACAGTCGAGCTTTTATACTCCCTCCCTAACAAATATAGCCTCAAATATTTGATAGCCTACTTCGTAGGGGCTCCTCATCTATTTAAGATTAGCGCCAAAACATATCAATTATACATTATATATTAAGATACGAGATGCCCCTGCGGTTATCAATACTTATTTTAGGGAGGGTGCACCGCATAAACGCAATTAAAATATTATCATATACTCATGTCGTGCGGACGGTCATAGCCAAAAATATTGAAGCGGATTTCGAAAAAACCCCTCAAGAACCAAGATTCACCGACTGCAGTATTTAAAGGGCATTAGATCTTCACAATCTTCGATGATAACCTCTTTTAGGTAGGAAAGTTGGTTAGTATCTGGTGAGATGTTATGATCAGAAGCAACCCCCCAACTTCGTGGAACAGCGTAGAATCGACGCCTAAAATAGCAGATACCGCCTATATAGACGAGTCGGCCACGGTCATAGGAGATGTCAGGATCGGCGAGAGGGTCTACGTAGCGCCAGCCGCCTCCCTGAGGGCTGACGAGGCGACGCCGATAATAATCGGCGACGAGTGCAACGTTCAGGATGGTGTGGTCTTCCACGGCCTGGAAGGTAGCTCCATCAAGCTGGGTCGCCGAGTCAGTGTAGCTCATGGAGCCGTGGTACACGGTCCCATGAAGATCGCAGACGATAGCTTCGTCGGCTTCAACGCCGTAGTTCACGCCTGTGATCTGGGAACAAGATGTTTCGTAGGCCATGGTGCCCTGGTCATCGGTGTCAACCTGAAGTCAGGCAGCTTCGTGCCCCCTGGTTCCGTGATCGACACCCAGGAGAAGGGAGACGCTCTCGGTCCAGTACCCGATGACCTGAAAGGCTTCAACGAGGAAGTTGTGGGAGTAAACACGGAATTCGCCAGAAGTTATCTCGCAAAGGAGAAGAACCGTTAGAGAGATGGGCGGTGATTTCTCTTAGATACTGCAAGTAAATGTTCGCTTACGCTCACATTTGCTTGAGGCGCGCTATAGCGTTCTTGATCCATCGCCGGTGCAGGACGATATGGACCATTACTAGAGCGACGAAAATTATACTAGATAGGTTATGTAGATCTAGCCAATCATAACGTGCCAGCCCCAAGAAGATCCCATCGGACAGAGGGCTTCGTCCACCTCGAAAGCCATATCCTCCTGGTAGGACCTGCCACAAAACCAGGCCTGTGATCGTGGAGATCAGGAAAGCAAAAAAAGAGAGAATGTTGACGAGTAGGTTCGATTTAACTCGCTTCATCTCTGAATCCGACCTACTTGACAGGTCCTAGCGGCCACACTACCCTTCCGTATACCTCGTTCAGCACCTGAGCCATAGCACCGTATATCGCCAGTATCATAGAGCCCAGTCCAAACCAGCCTGCATTGTGCATGTTCAATAGAACGGTGGTCATGCCGAAGCCCATTAGACCGAGCGGTGCCGGGTTTGCTGTGACGTCTTTGACGTCCACCGGGCCTAGATGCATTATATCTTTTGGCATATTTCCTTCAACCATATTAATTTCTCCAGTTAAAACCCCATAGCGAAAAATCACCCAATTATTCCTTATTTACATTTAACTACTCAGATATGTCGATTGGTCACCCGATTGCGATCCTGTACTTTATGGCAAGTAAAATAACCGCGAAGGGTGCAGAAGAACGCTAAGCACTTAACCATTTATAGTGTTTAACGATACCTTTCAGACAAATCTCTAACTCGTAAGAGTATCATCTAATTGGTTCTCGACTATATGTCCCCTCTTCTTAATCGGCGGTTATATTCCATGTTTGGTTACAGTATGCTTCATGTTTCGGGTAGTTCCTGCATAGTGAAGTCCCACGATAGTGGTTTAGGTGCCCTCTGTAGCTACATATACATTACATAAATCTCTTTGCATTTCTGGGCTCGTCTTGCACGGGCCAGAGCACCAGACGTATCGGCTCGGAGATGAACGCGAGAGGGCAACACGACGAGACTGGGGTGAACGAAAGCCACGTGTTTGCTACCGATTAAGAGATCTAGTAGATGGTCGAGAGAAGAGGACGACGTCTATGGCGTCATACCGAATCGAACGTTACGACTTTATTGTAACAGTTGACTGCATCCTGGTACCGACCCAGCTTATAGAAATCGTCGCCTTTGTTGCCCCATGCGGTTAGATTCGACGGATCGTGTATGATGGCCTGGTCATAGCACTCGACAGCTTCTTGGTACCGGCCCAGATCGTCGAGGGCTATGCATTTGTCACACCAGATCGCCACGTTCGAAGGCTCGAGCTCCAGGGCCCGGTTATAGCTGCACACGGCCTCCTCGTACCTGCCCAAGTCGTAGAGAGAACGACCCATCTCGTTCCAGGCACCTGCATCCGAAGGATCGAACTCCATAACCTGGTCGTAGCACTCGGCAGCTTCCTGGTACCTGCCCAGGCCGCTGAGAGCAAGACCTTTGCTGCGCCATACGCCGACATAAGATGGATCGATTTCGATGACCTGGTCGTAGCACTCGACCGATTCTTTGTACTTTTTCAAGTTGCGAAGAGCAGAGCCTTTCTTGTACCAGGCATCTGCGTTTGAAGGACCGAGATCCAGGGCTTGGTCATAAGAGACGACCGCCTCTTCGTATCGACCCAGTTCGTAGAGGGCAGCACTTTTTTTGTTCCATGCGTCTCCACGAGATGGGGCGAGTTCCAGGGATCGGTTGTAAGAAGCTACCGCTTCCTCATATCGGCCCAGATCAGAGAGTGCAAAACCTTTATTGAACCAGCCATCTCCATCGAATGGGTCGATCCTAACGGCACGATCATAGCATTCGACCGCCTCTTCGTGCCTATTCATACTTCGGAGAGCGGTGCCTTTGTTGTACCAGACATCTGCATCCGAAGGATCGAGATCCAGGGCCCGGTCGTAGCAGTCAACCGCTTCTCCGTACCGACCGAGGGCATAGAGGGTGTTGCCTTTGTTGTTCCAGGCATCTGCATCCGAAGGATCGAGATCCAGGGCCCGGTCGTAACACTCGATGGCCTCTTCATCCCGGCCCAGATCGCCAAGAGATTGACCTTTGCCGTTCCAGGCCCCCTCGTCTGAGGGATCGATCTCGATGACGTGGTCGTAACATCCGATCGCGTCTTCGTGCTCATCTAATCGATCGAGAGCGCTGCCCTTGTTGTACCAGGCGTTTGCATAAGACGGGGCGAGCTTCAAAGCCCGGTCATAGGAGACGACGGCATCTTCGTATCGGCCCAGCTGGTAGAGAACGCAACCTTTGAGGTTCCAGGCATCGGACGAATTGGGACACTCGTCTAACGTCTCGTCGAGGACGTCGAGAGCGAGCTCATAAGACTCGCTGAAGTAAAGATCGAGAGCTTCGCCAAGGTTGCAGCTTGCCGAACCCACCTCACCCAGCGCCGGATAGACGCATACCAGGGCGAAGATCAGGATGGAGAAGACCCCCTGTTTCATATTATCTTAAGTATTTTGAATACCAATATATCTTGTGGTAGGGAGGTTCTGTAGTTAACTTTTTCATCCATCCAGGAGGCGTAGTGATCAGGAGATCCATGTGGCGACGTTCGATGAAGAGTACGATCTGATAATCGTCGGTGCGGGCCCTGCTGGGCTCTTCTGCGCTATAAACGCTTACGAGAAGGGCAGAAAGATCCTCGTTCTTGAGAAGAAGCGATCTCCGGGAAGGAAGCTGCTGGTCTCTGGTTCCGGCCACTGCAATATAACCCACGATGGAGACATGCAAGCCTTCCTCGATCACTATGGCGATCACGGCAGGTTCATTCGCCCGGCGATTCTCGGCTTCACAAACCGCGATCTGATCTCCTTCTTCGAGGCAAGGGAGCTGGCCATGACCAGGGTCGAGAGTGGCAAGGTCTTTCCCGAGACGATGAGATCTGAGGACGTGCTGGCCGTCTTGATCAGGGAGTGCGGTTCTGGGAACGTCCAGCTGAGGTGCGGCCAGAGGGTAAGCTCGCTTACCGGGAACGAAGACGGGTTCGGGGTGACGGCCGAGGGTTGCACATTTCGATCTGATCTTTTGGTCATCGCCACGGGCGGGCGCTCGTATCCCGCCACGGGCTCGACCGGCGACGGTTACAGGTTTGCAAGAAGTCTGGGACACGGCGTAACCGATGTTGTGCCCGCCCTCACACCGGTTCGCATAAAGGATCATCCATTCTCAGGGCTGGCCGGGATCACCTTCTCAGATATGGAAGTCTCTCTTTTTCGGAAGAAGAAGATAAGTGTCGTGCAGGGCGACGTTCTCTTCACCCATCAGGGGCTTTCCGGGCCTGGGATCCTCGATCTGTCTAGGCATATTAGGGCCGGAGATGTCCTGAAGCTCTCTTTCGTGCCGGCCAAGGAGCGGGAGGCTCTGGAGGGACGACTCCTGGACTGGGCCCGGGAAGGCGGCACTAGAAGATTGCGATCCGTGCTCAGAGATTTAGCTCTTCCCACCAGGTTGACGACGAAGATCCTTGAGCTTTTGGGAATCCCCACTGACCTACGGTGTGCCCATCTGACCAGGAGTATGCGCATATCCCTGGTCGATAACCTGACCGCCTTTCCCACGGTCGTATCGGAGCTCGGCTGCTTCGACGTCGCCATGGTCACCAGAGGCGGGGTGGACCTTCGTTCGGTCTACCCGAAGACGATGGCGTCCAAGCTGGTCTCGGGCCTTTACTTCGTGGGCGAGGTCTTGGACGTGGACGGTGATACAGGTGGCTATAACCTGCAGGCAGCCTTCTCGACGGCGATGCTCGCGGCAAGGAGCATACGCCGGAGTTGGGGCGATCTGTGAGTCTTGTTTGACGGTGTTGGAAAACATCAAAGAAGCGACACCAGACACTTCTGCATCGATACGGCATCCCTTCCAGGCCCGTAATAGCTCTCCAAAATGGCCACGTACCGATAACCCAACGCAAAATAAAGAGCCAAAGCAGCCTGGTTAGTGCTCGATACCTCCAGCAGAGAGACCTTCGCGCCCAGGGTTGCAAACTCTTCCTCCAAAGCCTCCATGAGCATGCCGCCGATGCCTATCCTCCGGCAACGAGGGTGCACATCCAGGGTGATCGCCTTTCCGGTCTTTCCGAAGCCCACCCCCGCCACGAAGCCCACCACTTCCCGGTCCACCGCCACCAAGGTGATGGCGTGCCTCAACAGATGCTCCAGCGCCTGCTCAGAGAAGGCCACCTCCGGCGGGAAGCAGACCTTCTCGATCGCAGATACGGCGGGCAGGTCCTTCTCGATCCCGGGGCGGACGTTCATCTTTCTTCGGATACCTGCTTTAGCACCTCCGAGTATGCCCCAAAGACCGCGGGAATGTCCACCGTGCCCATCACGTCTACGACGCCGACAGCGGCGATTATCTCGCCTTCGCGGCCCATTAAGGGCGCGACGGATACGGGAACCCCTTCGTATGCACCTCTATCGGGCACCGTCCGAACGGGCTGCCCCGACTTCAGCACATCTTCTAAAACCGGGCCTGAATATCGGTTGTCAAGGACCTTGCCATCCTCCACCCTGACCCCCGGCGCCCCGGCACACTCGATGGTGATCGGCAGCCCCAGGATCTGGTTCATGGCCAGCGCGAGAGGAGCTAGATCCTCCGACCCCGAGTTTTCCGATAATACCAGCTCAGCCATAGTGAGCGATCCGGCTTCGATTGTTGATAAAGTATGCCCTCAGGTTCTCTTCAGAAGTCGAGCCTGGAAGCCATGATACTTGGCGAACCCCTCGGCGTCCTTCTGGCTCAGGGTTTCGCTGTCGAAAGATACCATATCCTGTGAGTAGAGAGCATCGGGAGATCTTCTGCCCACAGACACCGCATTACCGCAGTAAAGCTTCATCCTCACAAGGCCGTTGACCCTCTTCTGGCTCTGATCCACGAAAGCGCAGAGATCGGCGTAGAGAGGATCGTTCACCAGCCCCATGTAGGCCAGCTCGGACCAGGCCTCGTCCACGGCGACCTTGAACCGCAGCTCAGCTCGAGAGAGGACCAACCTCTCAAGATCGCGATGGGCCGCCAGGAGCACCGTGGCCGCAGGATGCTCGTAGTTCTCCCGGGCTTTTAGACCTAAAACCCGGTCTTCGACCATATCTGTCCTGCCCACACCGTGCTTCCCGGCGATCTTGTTCAGCTTTTTGATCAGCTCCACCCCACCCATATCTTCGCCATCGAGAGATACTGGCACACCCTGATCGAACCCGATCTCCACGATCTGGGACGGTAGGCTTTTTTCGGTGGACTCCGTCCAAGAATAGATCTCTTCCGGCGGCTCGTAGAAGGGATCTTCGAGAAGACCACCCTCGATGCTCCTGGACCAGATGTTTTCGTCTATGCTCCAGGGTTTTTCTTTGGTCACCGGCACATCGATCCCATGTTCCCTAGCATAATCGATCTCCCATTCCCTGCTAAGATCCAGGTCCCGCATGGGAGCGATCACCTCGAGCTCCGATGCCCTAAATATCGCCTCGAACCGGAGCTGGTCGTTGCCCCTGCCGGTACATCCATGGACCAGCACCCGGACCCCCAGCTTCCTGGCTATCTCTACGGTCTTCCTGGCGATGAGAGGCCTGGCCAGTGCCGTTCCCAGGATGTAGCCCTCGTAAGAACCGTTGGCCTTGATGGAGGGGAATATGTAGTCATCGACGAACTCTTCCTTGGCATCGATCACATAGTGTTCATCGCTCAGCTTCTCGGCACGTTTGTTTCCCTTATCGATATCCTCTGCCGGCTGGCCGACGTCTGTAAGGACGGTTATCACCGTATCAAAATCGTATCGCTCTCGCAAGAGCGGGATACAGACCGATGTATCCAGACCACCGGAGTAAGCAAGCACAACTTTAGACAATTTACCACCACTTGCGGCGTACTCGTGGTCCCGCCGATTTAACTTTATCTGCTCGGATCCTCCGACAGGCCGACAACTCTATAATACCTTCGCTAATATTAACAGTGATGATCCAGCTACTTGATACCACCGCGCTCCGGGTGGAATATGACGAAGACCAAAGAGCGCTCCAGGCAAGTGGCGCTCTAGCGCTGCTGGTTCAACCGGCTTTGAACAAGATGACACGGTGGCTGGCCGAGGAGAAGCCGGCACTGGTCAGAGAAAATGACATAATCGCCTCCACCTGGCTTCCGCCAATCCCCAGCGGTCCCTTCAAGAGGCTGATCCTTAGCGAAGCCAGGATAGCCATCGGCCGCTTCGTGCCTCAGACGGTGAGCATAGAGGTAACCAAAAAAGGAGATCGTTATCCCGAGACGGAGAGCGATGGTGAGCTGGGAAAAGAAGATATCATCAAGGTCATCGACCAGGCCCTCGATATGGGAACCTGCATAATAACCTTCTGCGAGGGGGACCCTCTTCTAAGAGAAGATGTGCTCGACCTAATCCGGCACGTAGATCCAAAAAAGGCGGTGGTGAACGTCTTCACCCGTGGTCTGGCCATGACTCCCGAGATGGCGCGGAACCTGAAAGCTGCTGGTCTTTACAACCTTCTCGTTGGCGTCTACAGTGTAGAGCCACCTCATCACGATCAGGTTCGGGGCATGGCCGGGGCTCACCAAAAGGCGATAGAGGCCATAAAGATGGGGCTGGACGCCGGCCTTCTGGTAACCATGTCCACCCATGTGGTAGGAGGACAGGTCCCCCAGATCCTCGACCTCTACGACTATGCTGCAGAGCTGGGAGTCCACGAGTTCTCCATATGGGAAGGCGTTCCCAATACACCTCAAGAGGTCCTAACTCAGATCGATAAGGAGAAGATCGTCAGGTTCTATAAGAATATCAACAGAACCTCCGGTGGGCCGAGAGTCTTCGCTAACACTTACTTCGAGGGAGAGATGGTGGGTCCCCTGGCAGGACGCCGGTGGCTTCACGTGGACGCTGACGGGAACGTTAGACCTTCCCCATATGTACAGGAGAGCTACGGCAACGTCCAGGACGACTCCCTCATGGATGCCTGGAGCAGGATGAGATGATCCAGAGTTCAGTTCAGGACAAATGGATCGTCGTCCCAGACCCGATCTAACAATGTCATGCTCGAACACCCCCTGTTCCATGAACCCTAGGGACGGGATGGAAAAATTATTAGTACTGACATGGTTATAGCCTGCCAAGAGGATGGAAATGGACATCATCAAAGCTATCAGGATGAACTTGACGAGCTGGATGAGGTGGGTCTTTAGGAAGAAGAAGGCCAGGATAGGCATATACGGTCCACCCAACGCTGGCAAGACCACACTGGCAAACAGGATATTAATGGACTGGTGTGGAGAAGAGATGGGAAGCGTCTCGGAGATACCTCATGAAACCAGAAAGGCCACACGAAGGGATGGTGTTCTCATAAACTCCAACAGCGCCTCCATCGAGCTGGATATCGTAGACACCCCGGGGATGGCGACAAAGATCGATTTCAAGGAGTTCATGTCCCATGGGATGGACGAGGCCGATTCAAAGAGGCGGGCCAAGGAGGCTACAGAAGGTGTGATCGAGGCCATCAAGTGGCTGGATAACCTGGACGGCATTCTTCTGGTCATGGATGCAACCGAAGATCCGTATACCCAGGTGAACGTCACCGTTATCGGGAACATGGAAGCCAGAAAGCTGCCTCTCCTGGTGGTGGCCAACAAGGTAGACCTACCAACATCGTCGCCTACCAGGATCAAGGCCGCTTTCCCGCAGCATCCGGTGGTTACCATCTCTGCGTTGGATGGCAAGAACATCGATGAGCTTTATCGGACAATAGCAAACCACTTCGGGTGAGACCATGCAGGAAGTACAGATGGACATGATCTCCAAGGATAAGCTCGAGAACATGTCGTCGAGGGACAAGATCCGGTTCATACTGGACAAAGTGAAGATAGGCAGGATAGTGGTGCTGGAGAAAGGACTGACTCCCAAGGAAGAGGCGAGTCTGATAGAAGTGACCATGACCGAGATCGCGGCGGACAAGTTCTCCGGGATAGAGATAGAGACCTACCCCATCAAGAACGAAGGTTCCTTCATCGACAGGATACGCGGAAAGACGGCAGACAAGCGCAGGTTGACGGTGATCGGACCGGCCGACCAGCTCAGGACCGTGGAGAAAGGCCAGTACCAGATTAGCACCAAGGTTTCGATCGGAGACGATATATAATGCCCCACATGTGCACCCGCTGCAATAACGTCTTCGACGACGGGGTCGACGTCTTGACGGGCTGCCCAATATGTGGCTGGAAGAAGTTTCTCTTTGTGAGATCGAAAGGCGATATAATAAAGGTCAAGGAAAGGCTTAGAGCACCAAAGAGCGAAGAGCCGTCCGGTGCCTGGCCCGAGAAGGATGATTCGCTCAGCCGGATATTGAAAGCCGCTTCGACCAAGAAGGCAGACCGCGGCGATGATGAGCGCCTAATTAGCAGAGAGCAGAGGATACTCTCGGCCTCGGAAAAAAACAAACAATCCAAGCCTCGTCCAAGAGATCTCCCGTTGGAGAAGCCTAAGAGAGAAGATGAGACGGTGGAGAGCATCCGGATGCCCGAACCCGGATCCTACGAGCTTAACCTGGCCACACTATTCGAACGTGAAGAGCTGGTGATGTCCGTGGATAACGGAACCTATCTGATCGATCTATCCTCCGCGTTTAAGAAGATCAAAAAGGATTGATTATCCGGTGGTCTCGTCGTTCTCCACCTCAACTACAATCTTCTTCCATGTGGGATCTACACCGCGCATGGACTCGGCTATGCCCGAGATCACCTTCCCCATGAGTCTCTGCGAGAAGCTATTGAGGGGGATGGGCTTCTCATCGACCAGAAGTATCGCCTTCAGATGCCTACAC
>Ga0163203_1000272_pt1 | contig 13711 bp, 12 predicted proteins | sample PL_2010_330m_FD_113534 | JGI IMG/M metagenome (GOLD analysis project Ga0163203, IMG submission 113534) | Freshwater microbial communities from Powell Lake, British Columbia, Canada to study Microbial Dark Matter (Phase II) - PL_2010_330m | ecosystem: Environmental > Aquatic > Freshwater > Lake ... | reverse complement strand
GTTGCCGCCTGAATGACCGTCAAAATAGACGTTGTTCGCGTAGATATAATTAGAATTGCCGTCAAAGGCGGCCGCGCCGCCTCCGTCCTGGTCAAGGTTGAAGTTTACGCTATAAAAGTAGTAGGAGCCATTTCCTATATATCCGTTCTGGGTTATGTCGCCGTTTGAGTAGACATGTAAGGAATTGTAGTAATAGCTACCACCGGAGTAGTATTTATGGATATTTCCTATGGTAACGGAGCCGGGTTTGTAACTATTACCGACATAAATAGAAAAATAAGAGCTCGCTCCACTTATAGTTAAGCCGCTCACGGTTAAATTGGTGTTGCCGCCTGAATGACCGTCCAAATAGACGTTGTTCGCGTAGATATACCTAGAATTGCCGTCAAAGGCGGCCGCGCCGCCGCCGGCCTGGTCAAGGTTGAAGTTTACGCTATAAAAGTAGTGGGAGCTATTTCCTATATTTACGTTCTGGGTTATATCGCCACCGGAATAGATGCATACGTAACCGCTGGTGCCAGTGTTGAAAGGGGTAATGGCTCCGTTAATGGTAACGGAATCCATGCTGTGGTTTCCTGCGACATTGCCAACATAGAGGTTTCCGCCCGGCTGGATAGTGTCCAAGACGGTATTTTGTGAGCCGTCTATAAAAATATCATAGCCTCTTGAAGACGAGATGGTCCCTCCCGTATGATTGAACCTTCCTATATCGTCGTCTTTGTCCCCTGCCTCATTTATTGAATCAGCAAAGAATTTTGTAAAGCCGCCTGTGTTGGTTACGTCATATAAAACATTTATGTCCCCTGTCGCAAAGTATGCTGTATCTCCGTTTAAATCTATGGGCGCTACCTGCGCAATCCATTCAGGGTCGAATTCTATATAATTCGCGGCGTATGAACCCCCGATGCTAAGGCCTTTGCCTGCCTTAAATGTTATAGTCCCCGTATCCATATCGGCGGTCATTGCGCCGGCCGTCACTATTGAGCCCTGGCCTGCTTTTATGAGGATATTTCCCTCCGGGGCGCGCACTGTCGCATCAATGTCTATGTCGGAGAGTTCCGTATGCACTGTGATATCGCTGTGTTCCGAAGTTATATCCCCTCTTGCCATGATATCTCCGGGCGTGGTGATGGATACATCAGCTGCAGCATATAGAGTGCCGGTTGTCTTTATATCAGCTCCTTCTGCTATTATTTCTATGGAGCCGTCCTGGCCTTCTACGACGCTTGTGGCCTGCATTACTCCGTCATTGTTGACTGCGTTCTTAAATAAGTCCTTTACTACGTTTGCTTTAACCAATACTAATCCTGAATCCGCCTGCAGGGTGCCTGTGTTAATTATGGCATCCTCCACTCCTTCTATCTTTGTTTGAGTGGCTTCATCTATCGCAACCTGAATAAGGCCGTCCTTATCGAAGGAAAGGGTCATCTTCTTTCCGCTTGCAAGGAGGATTGAGCCCTGTCGAGCGGCAATGAAGCCCTCGTTTTCGACTGAATCCGAAAGGAGCGCTATAAAGCCGCCGTCTGCGGCTTTGAGGTTGCCCTGATTTATTATTCTTGCTGCCTCATCAGAAAGTTTCTGGAAATCATAGTTTCCTGCCAGGAAGTCCTCGTTTGAAATATATAGGGTGGAGGCGATGAGGCTTCCTACATCAATACTGGCTGTAGGGCCAAAGGTTATGCCGGATGGGTTATATATAAAGATATAGCCGCCTACCTGGCCATTTACGTAGGAGGTAAGGGTGCCGTTTAAGGCCGATATGCTGCCGGTTAAATCCTTGTTTAAGACGCGTGAATCAAGAGAAGGCAGGTAGTAGATTATGGATTGGTTCGCGTTTGTATTTAAGCCATCGAGCCAGTTGAGGATGGTATCAGGGCTTGCGGCTGTAACCGTGATGTGGTCCGGGTCCGCGGCGTCAATGACTGCGCTACCGTTTTCTACAGTGACGTTGGCAGCGAAAGCGCCTCTTGCGGGAAGGAACACGATGCAAACCACAACCGTAAGTGCAGTTATTCTACGTAGCAGCTTAATCATTTATTATTTTTTTCCTTACGAGCCTTGCGCTTGGCCTTGCGGGCTTCCTTTTTGGCTTTGCGCTTGGCTTTGCGGGCAGCTTCTTTGGTTTTAAGTTCGGCTTTCCGGGCTTCTTTTCTAACTTCGGGGTTTTTGGCTGTTTCGAGTATCTTTGAATAAAGCGCTTTTGCCTCGGCGTAGTTACCTTTATTAAACAGCGCCTCGGCCTTCTCAAGCATGGGCCGGAGCTCTTCCATCTCCTTTTGCGCTTCTTCTTTTTGCTTCTCTTCGGCTATCTTTTTATCAATCTCTTTAATTCGCGCCTCGGCCTTGCGGGCAATGGTATTTATGTCATACTTGTAGAATTCACAAAAAGCGGGGCTAGTCCAGACAAAAACGGATATAAATAAGGCCATTAAAAGCGCCCTTCTTAGTTTCATATTATTTCTCCTTGCTTTAGTAACAATATCTTTTCATAAACTTTTTTTGCCCTCATGTAGGCTCCATTTTTATAAAGTATTCCCGCCTCTTCCAAATATGCCTCGGCCTTTTCTTCCTTTTCAATCGCGTTATCGATTTTGGCCTTCGCTTCGTCAATAATCACGTTTTTTCTGCTTATGACCGAAATAAACAAAGATCTTGCCTCTTTATACCGGCCTTCTTTTTCTAAACCAAGCGCCTTTTCGTAAGAGTCTATCACGTCAGCCGGCACATCTTTTGCCATGGTGTTGAGTTTGCTGCGGATGCGGTTTTGCATCATCTCTTCATGTATTTCTTCGGACTCTTCCAGCGTTGGTTCCTTTATGCTAAAAAGCACGTGGACCATGGGTTTCCTGCCGAAGGTTGAGGGCTCTCCTACGGGCCACGCCACGTCAAGCCTTCCGGATATGCACTTCAGAAAATCTACCCTCAGGCCAAAGCCCGTACCCGCCAGATTTTCATCGCTTCTACCGGATTCCGAGGAGCTTACCGGCCGCACGAATCCCCAGTCCACGAAACCAACCCCCTGCACCGTACGGCGCGGGTTTATGCCGTAAATATTGAAATCCTTCGGAATAAAATAGAACGGGAATCGAACCTCCGCGCTTCCATTAATGCCGTAGTCACCGAGGGCTTCGCCTTCGGGATATCCGCGCACCGTATAGGCGCCGCCGATACGTTTTTGCTCCGAACCGAAAAGCGGGTTGTTCGTCGCCTGCCCTTCAAGGTTCAAGAGCAATGCCGCTGAAAACGGGAGCCGGTTCATGCGTGAAAATACAAAATTGTATTTTAAGAAGTTCGCGCTGTCGGGGTGATCGGGGGCATCATTGTCTTCGGCGAATGACCCCAGGAAGTTCGAAGGCGCCATGTTAAGCTCGTTTCTTAGGACAGACCTGCCCCACCGGTCACTTTCTTCCACGGTCAGGCCTGCTTTCATAATCCTGAGGCGGTCGTGCGACTCCTCTACTTTCTGTATCTCGGTTCTGGCCTCCTTGAGGTCCAGGCCGGCGTCCACCTGGCCGCTCAACCAATTAAAATCGAATACGGGATGCCGCATGTAGAATGAGCACGTGGTAGCCGTGCTCTCTATGTCCCAACCCGCATAAGCGGGGTCTATGTTCGAGAGATAATTACGGTTTATGTTTACCACAAAGTAACTAAGCGCCGCGCCGAGTTTAGTCCCAAATTCATTGACCGGGACCGTATAATCACCGGCTATGCCGCGTAAATTGCCGGTATTGGAATGAACCACTCTTATGTTAAGATCATCGTCATATCGAAAAAGCCCTGTATCCCTGAGGCTATAGGTATTCTGCCAGAGGCCTGTGGACTTATTGCCCACGTTATTTATCGTATAACCCACGTGGACAGGGGACCTGTCCTTTACCGTGATTTCGAGGTCTGTTGTCCGGGGTTCTTCGCCGCGGAGCATTGTAGCTTTTACGGTTCTATCGGGATTCTCGTTCAGGTATAAAAGGTCTTTCCTTAATTCGTTGTAATCAAGGATTGCGCCCGGTTTTTTTTTAAGCCTCTTCTCTACTATGGATTTTCTTGTATGTCGCGCTCCCTCAATATCGAATTTCCCGTATTCCCCTTCCATCACCTTGATGATTACTGTTTCATCCTTAACCTTTTGAGGCGGGACATATGCCTGGGACGTTACATAACCCTTTGAAGCATAAAGCGCGGTTATTTTTTGAGCGAGTCCCATGAGATCGTCAAGGGTGAGCACTTTATTTTCGTATTCCCGGACGATCTTCTTTATGGATTTAGGCGAAAGGATGGTATTTCCGACAATCGTGATTTTTTTGATAAAAAATTTCTTTTTGCTTTCAAGTGGAGGGGCCAGCACTTCTTCATCTTCTCTTTTTATCTCTACCTTTGGCTTGCGCTTTAATTCTTCATAGGGCTTCTTTTTTAAAAAGGCTTCTTCTTCTTCGGCGGCAGTAGGTATGGGGGGCGGGGCCTGGGCAAATAGCGGGCTTTGGATTAGAAGAAATGATAACCCCATGCAAAGAACTATCAAGTTCTTGTTGATAAGATTAATTCCTTTCACGTTTTTATCGCAACCTCAAATCATTTAAAATATGCTATTAAATAGAGGCATGATAATATTCTTAGGTATATCTTATTTACAGATACCTCGATAAAGGCACGATATCAAGTACTGTCATTATAAATTTTAAAAGTGGAGCCGACGGGAGTCGGACCCGTGACTCAGCGTTGCGAACGCTGCGTAATTCCACTTTACTACGGCCCCCAAATTTTCGCCTTAAGTAGGGCACTCTTAAGAGTGCCCTACTTAAACCCTACTGAAGATGAAACGAAAACGCTAACAAACCCTATTCTTCCCTTCGCGCTTAGCCTTATACAGGGCTTCGTCGGCTTCCTTTATAAGTTGATATTTTTCCATCCCGGCCCTGAAATCGGAAACGCCTATGCTTATTGTAATCTTAAAACGTTTTTCGTCTTTTTCAAAAACCCCCTCAACGTAACTCCTGAGTCTCTCGGCGACCAGATGCGCTTTCGGCTTTGTGGTCTCGGGCATCAGGACGGCAAATTCCTCTCCGCCGTAGCGCGCGGCAATGTCTACTTTTCTTATGCCGGTTTTTATAAGATATCCGATTTTTTTCAATACTTCATCGCCCGTCTGGTGGCCGAATTTGTCGTTCACTTTTTTAAAATCATCTATATCCATAAGGATAAAGGAAAATGGCCGGTGGTAGCGGTTGAATCTCGCCACCTCCTCCTGGGTGCGCTTGTTGAGATACTCTATCCTGTAAAGGTTTGTAAGGGCATCCTTGATGGCGCGGGAATAAAGCCGGGCATTGTCTATGCAGGTGCTAAGCTGCCTGCCAAAGGCGTTCACTATATCCATGTCTTCCTTGACATAGGGCGTGCCGTCGGTTTTATCACCCAGGCTCAGAAAACCCACCATATCCCTCCTGTGATAAAGCGGCATGCTGTAAAAAAGCGGCAGGGTAAGCCGGACGTTAATTTTGTCAAATGCCTTTTCCATGGCTCCCAGGTCATAATCTTCGCAAAAATCGCCGATTTCCTTCGCCACGTAGACGTTCCCGTCCCGCAAAAAGTTCACAAAAGGGCTTGCGATGGAGATCTTTTTTATCCCCTCCAGGTCGTTTTTACCCAGCCCCCTCGAGGCAAATAATTCGAAATTGGCCGAGTCTTCATCGTATAAATAAAGGGCGGCGCTTAAGAGGCCCACCGTCTCCACCATGGAATCGAGTATGTAATTCGAGAGCTCATCGAGATCGTTTATTTTGTCGGAAACACCGGCGAAATTTTCCAGAAATTTATAATACTTGATCTTTTTCTCGTATACTACGCGATTGGTAATCTTACTCAGTTTAAGCAGGCCCGCGTAATGGGCCGTAAACAAAAGGTTCACCAGCACGACGCTTCCCGAAATGGCCGAGGCGATGAAATAATCTAACCCCGCCATACGGTGCAGGACATGTACTATAAAGATATGTATAAACAAAACGAAAAGCGTGAAATAGGATAAAACGACCGTCCGGTTGATAACCATATCCATTTCGTAGACGTTATACTTCAGTATCGCGTAGCTCACCACGACAAGATAAGGTATAACACAGAATACGCCGAACGGAAAAAGTGCTATTTTATATACGGCCAGGAAAAATCCAAGCGGCGCCATCATTCCCAGGGTCATGCCCGTAAAAATCCATATCCTCTGGTTCCGCTTGAAACCCATATATAATTTCGCGGAGTGAACGAGGTAGTAAAATCCGCAGAAAATAAAACCAATGTAGACGGCCGTAAAAATATTGAATGCCGGGCCCGGAACCGTTGTGTAGCCGAAATAAGCGCATCTTGAGATGCTTTTTATAAATTCACCGGGCAGGATAAATGACGCGGCGAAGAAAAGAAACGATACGATGTAGACCTTGCCCAGGATCTGCTTCCTGAACACTTCCCTGTCGGAATAAACAGACAAAAAGTGCAGGAACACAGGGACTATAAAAATTAGCGCCGCGAGCGACGTCCTGAACCAGTAAAGCGCCGCGAGACTGCCGTTTGCATCCATTGCTTTGTAAATGCAAAAATTCCAGGTGCAGAACAGGATATTATAAGTAAACCATACGGCATTTCGCGCGCTTTTCCTGCCGATGATATAGATGTAGGCGCCTACAAGAAAAAGCGTCACCGAGTTTATCGCGAACGTAAAAGATATTAAGTTCATCATGATATATTATTCCCCCGACACATCACTTTTTAAATTCGGCTTCGGCAATTTTATCGTTTCCATATCCTGAGCTTCTCCCCATAAAGCAAAGGCTAAAAGAAATGTGGCAATACACACCGGCATCCTGCATCGTGCACCCTGCAGCCTGTTACTCATTAAACGTCCTTACCGCTTCCTTTATCGTATTATACTGGATCATAACCGTATCTTCCCGGTTAACCGCATATCCGCCTGCCAATACCACCGCTATCGGAACCTGATAATTTTTTGCCTGATCATAGACAAAAGAATCCCGTTTTTCAAGGCCGTTTACGGTAAGAGCGAGATTTCCTATCTGGTCGTGTTCGTAAGGATCCGCGCCCGCTACGTACATGATAAAGTCCGGTTTAAAATCGGATATTATCTTCGGTATGTTCTCCTCAAGCGCAGCCAGGTACTCCCGGTCCTTTGTCCTGTCGCGAAGCCCTATGTCCATATCGCTTTTTGGCTTATGAAAAGGGTAATTATTTTCCTGGTGCACGGAAAAAGTAAAAACATTTTTATCATCCCTGAATATGTGCGCGGTGCCGTTTCCCTGGTGCAGGTCGCAATCTATTATAAGCGCTTTTTTCACTTTTTTCCCAACTATGATTTTCCTTACAGCAACCGCTATGTCATTTAATATGCAGAAGCCCTCGCCGTGGTCCGGAAAAGCATGGTGAAAACCACCGCCGAGGTGTATGCCAAGGCCGCTCTCCAGGGCTATCTCCGAAGCGCGTATGGTACCGCCCGATGAGAGCATCGCGCCTTCCATCAGTTTTTTAGAATACGGCAGCTCCAGCGTCGCTAGCTCCGCCGGGGACAGTTTTCCGTGTTTCAGTTTCTCAAGGTATCCTGCCGTGTGAACGCGCAGGATGTCTTTATCAGAGGCCCTGTCCGGCTCGACAAAAGCGATCTTATTTATGATGCCCAAATCCTGTAAAAGCCTTTTTTTTATCAGCCTGTACTTTGCCGTAGGGAATACGTGGGCACCGATGTCGATATAGTATTTGTCCGTGTAGACAATTTCCGTTTTCATTTACTTTCACAAACGTCATTGCGAGGAGCCCTGAGCTTGCCGAAGGGCGACGAAGCAATCCCTCGTGTGAGATTGCTTCGGCTGACTTCGTCAGCCTCGCAATGACAGCTTACGTTAGTTCGTCAATCATGCCGGCGGTGGCGTCGGAAATAAGCTCCCAGTCCTCCTGAGAATGTATGGCAAATTTTTGTTTCCTCTTCCACTGATCGACCCTTTTCTGCCAGAGATAGAAGCACACCTGTTTTCTCCCGTAGCTTTCCAGGAGAACCACCGCTGACCACCAGCCAAAACGCTTATTGATCGTCGTGTATCTGATGACCTTAAGCGGCGCTATAATCGGAACTTTCTCCGTCTCTCTCCTTGCAGGCCTATCCATACCTAACCTCCTTTTCCTTCTTGTAGCTTAAAGCTTACGGCTTATAGCTACTTTCTTAAACTAACCTTATAGTCCGGCGCTTCGCCCTCGAGCACAATATGGCCTTCCCTCGCGAGCCAGCCTACACTCATAAGAACGATATCTCTCGACTTATCGCCGTTTTTCACGATATTTTCGAGTGTATCGGTCTTACCGTTATCCTCGAGGTAGTGCCAGATTTCCCCGGCCATTATACCGATTTGAGTAATCATGATACCCGCACCCCCTTTTCGTTAATACTCTTACACCTCGGACACCTGGAAAAGTCCTCATCCTTAACATCTATGTACACATAGCTGCAGACCGAGCACTGACATATGTCCCGGCGCTTCACCTTGAAAGCGGTAAACCCGGGATCCCTCCCCAGCCATATCCATAAGATAAGAACGCATATCACCGTGCAGAATAAATAAATGAATAGGGCCATCGATATGTCTATTTTAATCATTATCTCGCTTCTATCACTACCGTAGCTATACCCCAGTCGGGTTCAGATTTTTTTTCCGCCGCGGGCGGCGAAAAACGCCATCGCTTCAAAAATTTCGTGGCCTCCATGTCTATCTCGGGAAACCCGCTTGAGACAACCGGCGCCACGTCGTAAACAAGCCCCTTGCCGGATACGAAAAACTTCAGTTTAACGACATATTCTTCGCTATCCCCGTAAAGGCCGGCGGGAACGGCGTGGAAATCCGGTTTAAAAATGATTCCCCTCTCGGCCGCAGGGCCCTTCAGCTCCGGCGCTTTCTTATCGCCCGGGCTATGGCGGATTACCCCTGTAGTGTGCGCAAGATACGGCGGGATCTCCCGCGTATCCCTGAGATATTCCCGCAGAAAAAAAACAAACCCCTCCGGCAGCGCCTCGGGCAGCAATTCCTTTCGGACCTTTCTTCCCGGGCCTTCCGGCCTCAGGTATACTTTATCATGAAATAAAGTAGAACTTGCGTAAAGCGTCTCCGCCTGGGGTTTCACATCCTCGGTCAAAAAATCGAAAGCGGTTTTCTCCAGGATCGGCCCCAAAAAACCTATCTCCTGATGTACATTGGTCGGTTGAACGCTAGGCGTTACCACGATGCAGATAGCGCATATCCAGAACAGGTGCCATATAGTCGAAAACACAATTGACAGATTGAAGATCCGGTCACTAAACAAAATTACCTCTTCGGAGTTGTCGCGATATTCAATTTCTGTATCCCCTCGGACCTGCACAAATCCCAGACTTCCACTACTTTTCCAAGCGACGCTTTTCTGTCGGCTTTTATCAGAATCGGTTTTGCTTCTTTTGCGGCTATCTCCAGACGCGAAGAAAGCTCATCCCGCTCAATCAGCTTTTCGTCAAGGTAAAGTGAATTGTCGTCCGTTACAACGATTACAAGATTCTCCCTCTGAATGACTTCGCTCGTAAGCGCATTGGGGAGGTTTATCTTTATGCCCGGCTGGAATATAAAGCTGGATGTCAACATGAAAAAGATAAGAAGAAGAAATATCACGTCTATAAGCGGCGCAATATCCAGCAGGCCCTTTTCCAGGGATACCCTTCTCTTAAATTTCATACCACCTCTCGCTGATCCGACAATACATTTACAAGTTCGGTCGCGCTCTTTTCCATGTCCAGCACGAAATTATCGGTCCTGCTCACCAGGTAATTATAAACAACGTAAGTCGGGATAGCTACGGATAGCCCCGCCACGGTCGTTATAAGCGCCTCCCAGATTCCTCCCGCCAGGTCGCCGGGGTTCACCGGGACCATGCTCATCGCTTTTTCTTCTATAACCTGGAACGCCTTAAGCATTCCCACGACGGTCCCCAGGAGTCCTAAAAGCGGCGTGATATGCGCTATCGTGGCCAGAACGCCCAGATTCTTCTCCAGGAGCGGAACCTCGTGTATGCCGGCGTCCTCAATAGCTTCCTTTATGTCCTGCCGCGGCCTGTCGTATTTCATGATGCCGGCTTTCAGCATGCGCGCGATGGGTCCCCTGGTTACATTGCACATGTCCAGGGCCTCCATCACCTTGTTGTTTTTTACTTTTGCCGATATCTCCTGCATGAATTTTCTTGTATCAATCTTGGCGCTCCTGAGACACCACATCCTTTCGATAAAAACGGCGAATGCCGTTATGGAACAAAGTATGATCAGCCCCATTATGGGACCGCCTTTAATAATAAACTCCCACATTGTTTTCTCCTCTCTACTTCTTCAGCCTAAGCCACTCTAGTCGCTCGCTTGCGTACTCTGACTCTTTAACATCCCTTTTCACCAACCGCTCATATACGCGTCTGGCCTGGTCCCATTTTTTCATGCTTTCCAATAGCGCCGCGCATTTTAACTCCGCCCTGGCCGACCAGAAGGTGCTCTTGGGAAACATATAACTTACTTTCAAATACTCAAGAATTGCCGATTCCGGATTTTGATTTAATTCGTATGATTCGGCTATATCGTACTGTATGGCGGCATTAAAATCGTTGTCTTCCGATGTGTGCGCCTTCTTAAGGTATTCGATTGCCCTGGGAAAATCGCCTTTCTCTATGAAAATCCGGCCCATTTTCCTGTTGGCCGTTCTTGCAAACGGCGTATTATTGTGCTGTGTTACAACGGCATTGAATTCTTTCAAGGCCTCGTCTTTCCTTCCCTGCTCCAGTAGAATATCCCCTGTCCTGAACATCGCCTCCTGGCTCCATTCGCTCTCCGGGTAACTTTTGTAAAGCGTCCTGAATTCGCGCATGGCCTCCTGCGAATTTCCCTCTTCGTAAAGAGTCCACGCGAACCAGTAGAAAGCGTCATCTACAAAACCGGAACGCGGATATCCGGAAATAACCGACTTGAAACGCTTTTTGGCTTCCTTGAACTTTCCTTTGCGGTAAAAGTATTCCCCGAACCACATCTCGACCCCCGCTGCAAGCTCGGCATCGGGGTATTCTTTAAGAATTGCTTCAAATTCCTTCAGGGCGTCTTTTTCTCTGTGCAGCCTGTAATAGCACCATCCCAGCTGATAACGCGCCGTCTTGAGAAGTTCGGTATCGCCGGAATCATTTATGATTTTCGTAAAAATCGGTATCGCGTCGCCATATCTGTTCGCGTTATAAAGTGAGAGGGCTTTCTGAAATAAGGCGCTCCGGCCGAGCGGGCTTCCGGGCGCTTCCTTTATGATTTCGTCAAACTGGTCGGCCGCCAGATCGAAATTTCCTTTCTTGAAATAAAGGGCCCCAAGCTGGTAGTGCGCCTTTCCCTTAAGATTCGAATCCGGGAAATTCGCCAGGAGATACTGAAAAGTCAGGATACTTGAATCAACCTTGCCCTCAAGCGAAAGGAGCCTGCCTACTTCATACTGCGCGTAGTCGGCCCACACGCTATTCGGGTATCTTCTCAGGATGATATTATAAGTGTCGACAGCTTCGTCATATCCTTGGAGCTTTTCATTAATCTCGGCTATCCTGCAAAGCGCCCCCACGACGAGCTCGGCCTCACCGGAACGCTCGAGGACTTCATTGAATTCTGCGAGCGCCTCCCGAAGCCGGCCATTTTCCCTTAATGCCCAGCCGAGGTTGTAATGAAAGTCGTCAGCCAGTTCACCGGAGGGAAATTTCCGTATGGCCTTTCCGTAGATCTCTATGGCCTTTTCAAAATCCTTCTCCTTGTAGTAAAGCTCGCCAAGCCAGTAGTGCGCGTCGGCGGCGCAGGGCGCATCGCTGAAATCTTCTATAATCTCACGGTACAGCTCCTCAGCCTTGTCGGCATTACCCAAGCGGCCGAGCGATTGGGCCACCCCGAATAAACTTGCCGAAACAAGATCCGTCCCGCGCGCTTTTTTGCGGCATTCGTCGAAAACTTCAATCGCTTTCGAAAAATTTCCCAATTTGAAGTGCGCCCTGCCCTTTTTGTATATGGCCAGTGTGTTCCACGCGGCACTCTGCGGCATTGAAAGCGCTTCGTTAAAATTCCTTATCGCGTCTTTAAAATCGCCGAGGTTGAAGCTGGCATCGGCAAGCATGTAGTAAGCGTCGGCCCTTTTGTCGTTCAGCGGGTATTTTTTCAGGAAGTTATAAATCCTGAGGCGCGCGCCGGCGAATTCCTCTTTTTCATAAGACATTTTACATAACATGTACTCCGCTTTTACCGCAAACGCGTCGAGAGGGAATTTCGATAAAACCGCTTCAAAGCCTCGCTCGGCGCGGACATAGTCGCCGAGCTTATAATGGCACCATGCTATCGAATAATAGCTGCTTGAGAGAAACTGGGAATCCTGAAATCCGTCTATTATCTTCTGATAATAGTCGATTGCCTTGTTGAGATTGCCTGACTTGAAATAGACCTCTGCTGTCCAAAAAGCCGCCTCGTCCGCGAGGTTGCCCATACCCGGGTTTTCGGCAACCATCCGGAATTCATACAACGCCTTCTTAAACTCACCCACGTTGTAGAAACATTTTCCCAGCAGAATATAAACTTCGCCCTTGTAAGCGGATTCGGGATTTTTTTCCAGGAATGACTGTAATTTTCCTTCGGCGAGATCGTAAAATCCGTCCTGGAACGCTTTTCTGGCAAAAAGTATCTCGGCTTCCTCGTGCTGCGCGTATAGCGGACGATTGGAGGCCAATAGACAAAGTATCAGGGGTACGATAGCCTTGTATATAGTGCCCATAGGTAGTTTAATATATTACCACTTAAGCCGCCGGCGTGCAAGGACAAAAATTGCGCCATTCTGTACCAGGAAAGACCGGATGAAGCGCAGGGTCTCCGGCTCAGCATAAAAAATTATGCCAAGATTTTTTCCCTTGAATTTATGCAATTTGCTCATTGCACAAAAGGAGTGGCCCTGCAGCAGAGCTGCATGGCATTTTCTGGTATTGCAATTTCGCAAATTACTAAATTCTACGGTCGAAAATATTCGCCGGAGCCCTGCGCCTCATCCTGTCTTAAAGAAAAAGGGGACGTTTCACTTTGATATAACTCGTTGTCAGTACAGGGGTTACAACACGTCGTTTTCCGGATTGCAAGGTGTAAAAGAGTGGAAAACGACCGTTCGTAACTCATTGCCGCATAAAGGGTTAGGACAAAGTGAAACGTCCCCTTAGGAAAGTGCTGGGTTAGTGCTAGACCACCTTTTATCTCAATTTTTAAAGGGGGCGATTGAACTCGCCTCACACCAACAAGTGTGGGCTCAAACAACAACCGCCCTTTTTGTATCAAAAATTGTCACAAAGAAAACCTCTAAAAATCTCGATAAAAGGCGGTCCTGGCTTTTCGAAAGCTTGAACAAGACCTAAGCCTCCAGGGGTACCTGCCAGGCGGCGAATGCTCTCGACAATAGAATTTCGCGCTTGCGCAGTTGGTATACAGGTCTAGTTCGAAGAAATAGTCGATGGTTTCCGCCTACGCCAAGGCTTCGGCGGACAAGAAACCCATCAGCTATTTCTTTTGTATTTCCTTAAATCCAACGAGCCCTTCGCTCGGCTCAGGATTTCCTTCGGTCACAAAGCGCAGAAATTCTACGGAGAGAGCTTTACACAATATTTTGTGTGAGCC
>Ga0163203_1000271_pt1 | contig 13711 bp, 11 predicted proteins | sample PL_2010_330m_FD_113534 | JGI IMG/M metagenome (GOLD analysis project Ga0163203, IMG submission 113534) | Freshwater microbial communities from Powell Lake, British Columbia, Canada to study Microbial Dark Matter (Phase II) - PL_2010_330m | ecosystem: Environmental > Aquatic > Freshwater > Lake ... | reverse complement strand
GGTGTAGACAGAACGCTGTACTACGATTCTTGCGTAACTTCACATCTTAACACAGTTTTCGCTATTATGAGGTCAGGAACTTCGGTTTAGGCTTCGGCCACTCAATAGTTCGAGAGTCGTCCTCTACGGGGAGCCAGAAGATCGGTCATGTTTTCGACCCGATTTCTCTTCTGTGACGGTTAAAATACACTCCCTGTTCATAAGTAAGCTGCTACCTACTGAGTCTGATTGCCTATCTTGCCGTGCGTATTGTTGATCGGCAGAAATCGAATACGGGTACTCGTCATTCATCGTCCGAGGTTTTGCTTCCGCCTACCTGCATCGCGGTAAGTAGGTAACCGGACTGAACGGCCTGTTCCATGCGAGTGATTTCTTTATCCGACAGGAAATCGAAGTGGCTTACGCGTTTGCCTGCCGAGAGTCGGCCATTGTTTTGCAGGCAGAATCGTATGAAGAGGTCGATCTTCCGATCGGGCATATCCACGATCTGCTGCATGGCTCTCTTCGTCTCATCATAGTTGGCCAGGAAGGTCAATTCGCGAGTGAGTTCCGTGTCGATAGTCTGATCGATGAAGAGGAAGAGTGCTTCTGCCTGGGGTGTCATATCGATATAGCGGTACCACCTAGCCGTATCATTATAGACAGTCATGCAGCCTTCTTCGCCGAGCGAATACTCCACCAAGGCCATGAGATGCCGGGAAAAGGCTTCCAAGGAAGCGTCATAGTCGACGGGGTTTTTCAGCATGGACGCTGATACGGGAAACATGATGCCTTCGGGTGTAAAGCGTCGCCGGGCAAGAATGTTGTGTATCAGGAAGCGATGGATTCGACCATTGCCATCCTCAAACGGGTGGAGAAAAACAAATCCATAAGCGATGGCCGCGGCGTGAGCCACGGCGGCCACGTTACCCACACCCATGCGCTTGTGGGCGGCTACCAGGCCTCCCATCAGGTCGGTCAGGTCTTCAGGCTTTGGACACACGAAGTGTATCTTCTCTTTCTGCCAGGCGATTGTCTCGCCAACATAATTTTGGCTCAATCGGTAGTCGGAATCGCGAAACCGTGGATCGACAATGCGATTCTGCAAGTCGATTAATTGCGTTTTGTCGCAGAACTCTTCTTGCTCCGCCAGCTGAAGCAGCGCCACGAAGCGCTCGGTCCGGGTTGAGGAGGGCTTAATGTGTTCGATTTCGAAGGACGATTTCGTCTCCTTGGTGTAGAGATAGCTCAGTGCCCGCCTCAGCAGTTCCGGCGAGTAGGCGGACACCACTTGACGGCATCGCTTGGGAAGGTCAGCCGCTTCGAAGCCGCGAAGGGTACCGGTACGGCGAATCACCGGGCAGAATCGGCTCTCGCCCAGCAAATTGTCATTGATCCGCTGACGACGAACCTGGCGTGCCGGCGTGATCGTGTAGTATTCATCGGGCTCAAGCAAATCGATGTAGTTACCCCGCTTCACTTCACCCAGCGGGAGCGTTTTGCCTGTCAGAAACTCGTACAGGAACCACAGCCGCCTGGCATACTTGCCGGTTGGTTTGGACCGGACATATTCGAGAACATCTTCCTGTGCTACTTCCTGAAAAAGGGTAGCGAGTATCGCGAGATTCGTACCGTCATACTTGAGTGCGAATTGAAGATGATCACCCACCGTGTCCCCCGGCCAGTACTTGGACGGATACACCTCCTCAATCACGCCCCCTGTCGAGTCAATCCGGTGAGTTCCGGCCGTGGCGACAAAGGACCTGTGCCAGTTTGGGATAACGTCGAGACTGTACCGCTCAATAAGTGCTGCATATCCTGCAAGTCTGTGTGTCGACTTGTTCTGATCGTTTTCAGCCATGGCATCCTCCGGAAAAACAATAACGATACCAGAATTATCGTTATATTTCTGCATATGTCAAGAAATATAGTTATACCCCGGCAAACTCACATTACCTTTAAGCCAACAAGAAAAACACTTACAGTTCCCGAAAAACAATTACGATACGGCTTCTTGCGAGCTAAATCATTACGCAATGCAAGTTTAGGGATTTCCCAGCGGGACATGAGGTGACAATCCTGCGCTACTCTAGGATCTAATAAGTGCTAAGTCAAGGACCGGTTCTGGCAAGCTCACCTCGCGATTGATATAGGTCCATGGCGTGAGATATCCTAACGCCTGCCTGTGCGTGACCGCACGCAGACAGGCCGAGTGTCTCCTTCGCATATTGTAGTAGTTAACCTGTGTATCGATTATTCTTCTTAACTCCCAGATGTTTCTTGCGTCATAGAACAAAGAGTTGTTCTCCTCTTTGAACCGACCGTTAAATGATTCCATGTACGTGTACCTAGCGCAATTGTACCGAGAACCTTCGAACGAAAGTTCTAGATATGGTGACCTCGGGCGTACCAGTTGTCTCAGGTCATCGCGGCAGGTGAGAAACCGTAGGAACCTGAGGGATTCGAGTGACACAAACCCTATTTCAGGCTGCTTCTTGAGGAATTATGCTATGCTATGTCAGGAGCCCCCTGATATGTTGATTTGCAAGACGCGACCCCATCATTCTTGTGATCTGGGCGCACTATCAGTCGAAGAGAAGATACAGATTCATGCGCAGGAGGTACTCTATCCAGAAGGGCACTGCATCAGAGGAGCGTCTTTCCTCAGCCGCGTACCCTTGCTTCAGCATCTTGCCCCCATTGTCCGTCACCATCATCGCCGGTACGACGCACCGCCGGTGATGGATCAACACGGCGAGGCTCAACTGGCCCAGATTCTCTTTCTTGCAGACATAATCGAGCGCTCAGTCAATCGAGACATCTACATTCTGCACCAAAACAGCAGACTCCGCAAGGTGGCCGAAGAAGAGGCAGGAGCTTCGGTCGATCCTGATGTAGTGGGTATCTTCCTCGACGTGTCTGAACGCGAGGATTTCTGGTTGGACTTGGAATCCCCACGCCTTTATTACCTGCTGCTTCACCGGGGGCCATTCGGGGGGAAGCAGGTGGGAATCGGTGAGCTCAAGCAAATCTCTGAGATGTTTCGTAACATCATCGACTTTCGATCAAGGTTTACGGCAACCCATTCCTCAGGTGTGGCAAGAAGCGCGATGCTGATTTCGCGAGCATTTGGTATGTCGGCGTCAGAGGTTCAGCTGATGGAAGTGGCTGGTAACGTTCACGATCTCGGCAAACTGGCCGTGCCGAATGCCATCCTGGAGAAACCTGCGAAGCTGTCGGAGGATGAGTTCCAAGTGATGAAGCAACACACCTATTCCACATACACAATCCTCAACATGATCGGGGGACTCAGACAGCTGCCCGAGTGGGCGGCATTTCATCACGAGAGACTCGATGGTAAGGGATATCCTTTTCATCTGGCCAGCGACAGGCTGGACACTGGCGCACGCATACTTGCAGTGGCCGACGTCTTCACTGCCTTGGCGGAGGATCGTCCATACCGAAAAAAGTTAAACGATGACAAGATTATCCAGATCATTGCGCAGATGGCCGCAGACAAGAAGCTCGATACGCAGATCGTACAGGCACTAGAAGACAACATAGCAAGCATAAAGGCCGAGGTCACAGAGTGGCAAGCGCCCATGCTGAACTTCTACGAGACGCAGTTTGTGCCACTGTCCTCCGCCACTTAAACGCAACCAGGGAAGCTCAGCTTGTGGAGTTCCTAATGAGTGTTGATAAGATTGAGCAACTAACCGGCTTTGACTTCTTCTGGAAGCTTGATGATGTGTTAGAGGAATGTCTTGAATCTAAACCAGTAACACAGCTTTGGTGAGGTGCCCTTACGCATCAGAAGGTTCCCTTTGTAGGGGAACCATAGCATTTTGACTCACTCCGATAAGAAGCTTCACCAGGCTTTCTAGGCTTTTTGGCTGTGCTTGCTCTGGACCGTTTGCTCATCGCGCATAGAGTGCCTCTGTATCTCAGGCTTCTGCCACTCAATAGTTCGAAGGTTGTCCACTTACTGCCAAGTCTTGCGTCTGCCGTTTTCTCAAGCTAATTACGTAGTGATCAGCGAGCTTGCTCCGAGAGCGATAGAGCCATAAAATGTGTTGCAGGAGCACACATGTCAATAGGGGAGCGGGAGCATGAAGCACAAATGCGCTAATAACGAGGGCAGTAGAGCCCGCGTTAGAGGAATGTGCCTCATGATCGTGTGGCTGTACGTGTAGACTAAGGCCTGGAGGATAAGGGAACGCGAAGCTACGATGTTATCTAGCGATCCGATAGTGCTTGAGATTGTTAGTGAAATCGACAAGCGAATCACAGCTAGCGTGAAGCAGTTACTTGAGACAAGGCATCTCTACCAGAGTGTTGTAGTCAAGTATGCAGATATTCTCGAGGACCTCCCAGATACCGGGACGGGAATCGAACAACGCGTGCAAGATGCTGTCCTCAGTGCGGTTGATGGGCATTGGGCGACTATAGATAGGGCAGATCACCGCCCTTTACTTTATGAGGGACCGGCATGTATTAGATTTGAGACTCCAGATCTGAAGTTATTCTGCTCAACGTGTAAGCGAATCGAGGCCTTCAATTCGATCTCCAGTGAGGACTTCGCAGGTCGTGGTCACTCCCGGATCCCAGACGGCACGCCTACGGGAGTAGTGCAGGTTTTCGCGCTGTCCTTTCAATGCCAGTCTTGCAAAGGTGCTCCCGAAGTCTTTCTGGTACGGAGGCATAAGCTGAAACTCACGCAATCGGGACGTGCGCCGATGGAACACATCGAGGTTCCCGCTGCGATTCCTAAATCTCTGGGTAAATGGTTCAGGGGTGCTATTGTCGCGCATCAGTCAGGTCAAACGCTGGCTGGCGTGTTCCTTCTACGCACTCTCATCGAACAGTGGGCAAAGCAAGTAACCGGAAAATCGGACCTCCAGGCCGATAAGGCGCTAAACGCGTACTTGGACCTCTTGCCGTCCGACTTCAAGGATCGCTTTCCGTCGTTACGTTCTCAGTATAGCAATCTTAGCGATGACATACACGGCGCGATAGGGTCAACAGATCTGTTTGACAGCGCGAAGTTGCTTATCATAGAACACTTTGAGGCAAGGAAGCTACTCAAACTTTGAGCTAGGCATTGAATGGAGGATCTCTCCCGGAATATCCAAACTATTACTTCGCAGTCCTAGGGGATCTAGTGCGTCGTAGAAGCAGGAATGTGCCTACTACTGTTGAACTTGAGTACATAGATCCTGTGGACCCCAAGATCACAACCCTGCCTGCCCATCCCGCTGGAACGACAGACAGCCGACGCACAGGCAGGCTCGTCACCCGCAGAATACAATGGTAGGCCCTGCTCATTCGTGAATCTGGAGTCTCTCAGGCTAATTGTCCGATATCCTTACAGATAAGGACAGATAAGAGACTTAGAGCACGGATCATATCTATGGAAAAAGGGTTAGAACTGTCAAGAGTGTAGCCCTGGCCCTTTTTTCCGAAATTACCACCTCATGTCCAAAAGCGTTCATGAGACGATGAAATCCAAAGAATGAAGGTCTCACCCCAGACGTCCTTCACGGGCCCCGTCACCTGTAGAATACAATGGTAGACCCCAATGCTTCCCTTGTCTTTCGTACCTAGTTTGGGTATGATTGTACTCATAATGGGTACACAAGCGACCACTGTCTCCATTGGATCCGCTCTGTTTGGGAAAACACGCTTGGCGATCCTTGCCCTCCTCTACGGGCAGGCAGATCGCGCGTTCTACCTGAGCGAGATCGTTCGGCTGGTCAGAGCCGGCCGCGGAGCAGTTCAGCGGGAACTCGCACGCCTAGCTCGTGCCGGCTTACTGATGAGGACGGAACAAGGACAGCAGGTCTACTTCCAGGCAAATCCCGAAGCTCCTGTTTTCGATGAATTGCGGGGTCTTGTACGCAAGACAGCGGGTATCGTTGATCTACTGCGCCTTTCCCTTGAATCGTTGGCGGCTCGTATTCAGACGGCCTTCGTTTTCGGGTCGGTTGCTCGCGGCGAGGAGACCGCCAGAAGCGACATCGACCTTCTCGTCGTGGGTGACGTTTCACTGTTTGACATCGTCTCGGCAACAGCAGGCATCAGGGAGACACTTGGACGCGATCTCAATCCCACTGTCTTCCCCCCTGCGGAATGCGCAGAGAAGATTCGGGCAAAGAATCACTTTTTGACCACAGTCTTGGCCGGGCCGAAGCTTTACGTTATAGGTGGCGACGATGAGTCTGACTGATTGGCTGGTTCATGGGTTCATCGTTGAGCACCAAACGAGTCGACAAGAGATCCACGAATTGCTTGCCCTTGTCGAGCGCGATCTTGATGAAAGCGCTACGGGAACACATAGCCCGGGATGGAAACTGAGCATTGCTTACAACGCCGTTCTTCAAGCGGCGAAAGCCGTGCTTGCTGCGACAGGATACCGGGTTCCGAAGAGCAATAGAAGTCATCACTACTACACCCTCCAGTCCCTGCGACATACCATTGGAGTCGATTCTTCGACCATTCTGAAGCTTGAGGCGGTGCAGAAGAAACGAAACATCAGCGACTACGAACACACCGGGGCCGTTTCCGATCGAGAAGCTCAGGATGCCCTGGATATAGCCAAGGAAGTCTGCAAGCACGTTCGAGTATGGCTTCACGCTGAGCATCCGGAATTGATGTAACCTGATTGTGTGACAGCCGGGCTCAAAGCTTGTTGTGCGTTTACAGGAACGTCCCCGAATCGCACCAGCGCCAACGGCACCACCCCCAGGAATAAAAGCATGTAGCCCACACCGATCCACTGCATGATGATCAGGCGGAAGTTGTCCCCCGCTCGCTACAACCCCCGTGTGCAAGCACTTCACCGACAGTTGAAAGAGCAGGGAAAACCAGACAAGGTCGCTCGAATCGCTGCCGCGAGAAAGGTACTCATGATTGCACATGCCATCTGCAATAGCGGTGAAGAATTCCATTCACCTGCCAAGGAGGTGACTTGATATCCAATACAGCATCTGAACATTCCATTTGGATTTTCAAGTCACATTGGTCTCACCTCCTGGAGTTCGAAGTTCGTAGTCTCTTTGGTTGTTGAGCATTGATCAGATGACACGCACAAGATGGCGACCAAGGGCACGCACCGCTTGATTGTGATGCTTGCCCTGTGAAGTGACTTTAGTACTTGTACTTCTACAGGGCTTGCCCTGTGAAATCTTCTTCTGCTTCATATTTCACAGGGTGCTGTCATACTTCACCGGGGTATTCCTATGGAGCTATGAACCCAACGAACCCAATAAACTCCATGAACTCTATGAACCACGCATCACTACTTCACAGGGCCCTTCATGGGGCCATCACCTGTAAAAACACAATGGTAGACCCCTTTCACCTCCTTTCCACGTTCTGTGGGGAAACGACTCATGCGCATCCTATAATGGACACCTTTTGCTCTTGACAATCGGTGCGATTCATGCTATGGTCCTTGCAGATATATGGAGGTTTCATCGAGTGAACAAGTTTAGTGTGGTTTCCGTCTTGCTGGTCCTGGTTATTACCCTGGTGATTATCGGGGGTGGGCCTTAACGGGTTGGACGAAACCACAATAAATAAGCCTTAAAAGGGCCGTCCAACTGGGCGGCCCTTATTTTTTGTTGTCTAAGGAGGAAAAAAATGATGCTGACCGGAGCACAGATCGTGTGGGAGATGTTGCACCGCGAGGGGGTGGAGGTGGTATTTGGGATCCCTGGCGGGGCGATCATGCATACCTATCATCCCCGTAGGGAATACGGGATTCGCCACGTCCTTGTCCGACACGAACAAGGCGCGGCTCACGCTGCGGACGGTTATGCCCGCGCTTCGGGAAAGGTGGGGGTGGCAATAGCCACCTCCGGCCCCGGTGCGACGAACCTTGTCACCGGGATCGCCACCGCAATGATGGACTCCTCGCCGATTGTCTGCATCACCGGCCAGGTGGCAAGTCCCTTGATCGGGACCGACGCGTTCCAGGAGACGGACATCACCGGGATCACGCTGCCGATAACCAAGCACAACTACCTGGTGACCGACGTCGATGATCTTGCCTCCGTGATCCACGAGGCGTTTTACCTTGCGTGTCACGGGCGCCCTGGGCCGGTTCTGATTGACCTTCCCAAGGACGTGCAGCAGGCACAGGCCGAGTTCGTCCCTCCGGTTGAAGAAGTGCGCCTTCCCGATCACGCCTATATTGGCTTGAGTGACTCATCGGATGCGATTGGTCGGGCCGCAGAGCTGGTAGATTCCTCCGTATGCCCGGTGATCCTCGCTGGCCACGGGATCATGATGGCCGAGGCAGAGGGAGTGCTTCGGGAGTTTGCGGAGAGGATTGATTCACCGGTTGCAGTAACTCTTCTTGGTAAGGGTGGATTCCCTGCTTCGCATGCGCTCTATCTTGGGATGATGGGGATGCATGGTGATGCCCAGGCCAACAGGGCGATTCAGGAGGCTGACCTGTTAATCGCGCTTGGGATGCGCTTTGACGACCGCGTTACCGGTGACCTCAGTCGCTACGCTCCGCGCGCTCGGAAGATACATGTCGATCTCGACGCAGCTGAACTCAACAAGCTTATCTCGGTGGATGTGGCGGTGCACGCCGATCTGCGGCGGGCTCTCTCAGACTTGATCTCGCTCGTGAATAAACGCGATCGGGAAGAGTGGCGGGAGACGGTCAAGGGATGGTGGGACGAGTCCCGCGCCATCGACGTGATCAATCAACACCCCAAGGATAGGGAGCTGACGATGCCGCACGTAATTGACGCTATAAGACAGTCCACGCACGGCGAGGCGATCGTGGTGACAGACGTCGGCCAGCACCAGATGTGGACTGCTCAGTACTACCGATTCGATCGTCCAAACGCTTTCATCACCTCCGGAGGCTTGGGAACCATGGGCTTCGGGCTGCCGGCAGCAATTGGGGCTCAGATCGCCCGCCCTCATGCCGAGGTATGGGCGGTAGTCGGGGACGGTGGCCTTCAGATGACGGTACAGGAGTTGGCGACCGTGGCCCAGGAGCAGCTTCCGATCAAGATTGCCTTGTGCGACAACGGGTACTTGGGGATGGTCCGACAGTGGCAGGAGATGTTCTACCACAAGAACTATGAGTCGACCCGGCTCGTCAACCCGGACTTCGTCAAACTCGCGGAGGCCTACGGAATACGCGCCTGGTGCGCCAGTGATCACGATCAGGCGGAGAGTGCGATCGATGAGGGACGGGAGCATCCCGGCCCAGCGCTGATCGATTTTCAGGTGGCTAGAGAGGGAGAGGGTGGAAACGTCTATCCGATGGTCCCATCCGGGGCGGCGTTGCACGAGATGATCCGCCGACCTCTTCCCACAAAAGTGGGTACGTGATGAAGCGGACCCTGATTGCGCGCGTTGAGGACAGACCAGGTGTGTTGAATCGCGTTGCCAGTCTGTTTCGGCGGCGGGCGTTCAACATCGAGAGCTTGACCGTCGGACACACCGAGGCTCCGGGGGTATCCCGCATGACGATTGTTGTGGATTCTACCCGTACCGATGCCGAGAAGGTGGCGCAGAACCTGCAGAAGTTGGTGAACGTGATCCGGGTGGAGGATATCTCCGACGCGCCTGCGGTGACTCGTGACGTTGCCCTAATCAAGGTGGAAACCCCGGATACCCGCACTCGGGCGGAGCTGATGCAGATTGTTGAGACATTTCGGGCTCGGGTAGTCGACGTTGGAGTGGAGACCCTGATCGTCGAGGCGACCGGAACAGAAGAAAAGGTTGATGGCCTGGTGGATGTCCTAAGGCCGTTCGGGATTGTGGAGATGGTGCGCACCGGCCGGGTGGCGATGGTGCGCGGAAAGAGCGTAAACAAAGGAGAAGACGAATGAAGATTGATTTTGGTGGTGTCGTTGAGAACGTGGTCACACGTGAGGAATTCACGCTCGCGCGTGCGCGAGAGGTGCTGAAAGACGAGACAGTGGCCGTTCTCGGTTACGGTGTACAGGGGCCGGCTCAGTCGCTCAACATGCGCGATAACGGGACCAACGTAATCGTAGGCGGTGACCCGGAGCGGGAGCGCTCGTGGAATAAGGCGATCGCCGACGGTTGGGAGCAGGGGAAGACACTGTTCCCGTTCGAGGAGGCGGTGGAGCGGGCGACTATCGTCCAGTACTTAGTCTCCGACGCCGCGCAGGTGATCCTGTGGCCGAAGGTGAAGCCACACCTGAAGGATGGTGACGCCCTCTACTTTTCGCACGGTTTTGCCGTTACCTACGCCGATCAGACCGGGGTCGTCCCCCCGGAGTTCGTGGACGTCATCCTCGCTGCCCCGAAGGGTTCTGGCACGAGCGTGCGCAAGAATTTCCTTTCCGGAAGCGGGATCAATTCAAGCTACGCCGTCCATCAGGATTACACCGGCCGTGCCGAGGAGAGGGCACTTGCCATAGGGATTGCTATCGGCTCGGGCTATCTCTTCCCGACCACCTTTGAAAAAGAGGTGCACAGCGACCTCACAGGAGAGCGCGGAGTATTGATGGGCGCGCTCGCCGGAATCATGGAAGCGCAGTACGACGTGCTGAGGAAGAACGGTCATTCCCCGAGCGAGGCGTTCAACGAGACGGTCGAGGAGCTGACGCAGAGCCTGATCCGGCTCGTGGCGGAGAACGGAATGGATTGGATGTATGCCAACTGTAGCACCACCGCGCAGCGCGGGGCGCTCAACTGGAAGGGAAATTTCCGCGACGCGGTCGCCCCGGTCTTCGACGACCTGTACCGGAGCGTGATCACTGGTGAGGAAACCAGGATTACGCTGGAAGCGAACAGCGCCCCAGACTACAAGGAACGACTGGACGAAGAGCTGCGACAGATCCATGAATCCGAGATGTGGCGTGCGGGAGCGGCGGTGCGCAGCCTCCGTCCAGAGAACTGGGGGAGGAAGGGGCAGTGATGGGACAAGGAGAGAGAGTACTCATCTTTGACACCACCATGCGCGATGGGGAGCAGTCTCCCGGGGCCTCGTTGAGCGTTGCCGAGAAGGTGAAGCTCGGGCAGGAGCTTGCGCGGTTGCGGGTCGATGTGATCGAGGCCGGCTTTCCCGCTGCCTCTCCGGACGACCTGCGCGCTGTGCAGCAAGTGGCTGAGGTGGTGAGCGATATGCAGTACGTACCCGCGGTGTGCGCTCTCGCTCGCGCCGTGCGAAGCGACATCGACCTAGCGTGGCATGGCGTGAAGTTCGCACATCATCCGAGGATACACGTCTTCATCGCCACCTCCGAGGTGCACATGCGCGACAAGCTGCACATGAGCCGGGAGGAGGTGCTGGCGCGCGCACGGGAGATGGTCGCCTACGCCAAGCAGCGCTGCGACGAAATCGAGTTCTCTCCCGAGGATGCCACCCGCTCCGACCCAAAGTTCCTGCATGAGGTGATCGCCGCTGCGATCGAGGCGGGGGCAAACGTGATCAACGTTCCAGATACCGTCGGCTACATGACGCCGGATGGGTTCGGTTATTTGATTGGCGGGATCGTGGAAAACGTCCCCGATATCGAGCGCGCGATCATCTCCGTTCACTGTCACGACGACCTGGGGATGGCGACGTCCAACACCCTCGCCGGGCTGCAGGCCGGGGCGCGCCAGGCCGAGGTGACGATAAACGGTATCGGTGAGCGAGCGGGGAACGCCGCGCTGGAAGAGGTGGTGATGGTCCTACGAACGCGAGCCGACTCGTACGACCTGCACACCGGGATCGATGCATCCCAGATCACCCGCGCAAGCCGACTGGTGTGTAACCTGACCGGGATCCCAGTGCAGGTGAACAAGGCGATTGTCGGAGCCAACGCGTTTGCGCACGAGGCCGGAATCCACCAGGACGGCCTCCTCAAGAACCCGAACACCTACGAGATCATGCGTCCCGAGGATGTCGGCCTATCGCAGTCAAAGCTCGTCCTCGGCAAACACTCGGGGAGACACGCGCTGCGCGAGCGGCTGACACAGATGGGCTACGACCTTGATTCCGACGGGCTCGAAGTAGCATTCGACCGATTCAAGGAGCTGGGGGATAAGAAGCGAGAGGTGACCGACGCCGATCTCGAGGCTCTGATCGCTGATCTCTTCTACCAGCCGCGTGAGGTATACGGGCTGGTCGACCTACAGGTGGTCGCCGGGCGGTCGGGGATGCCGACAGCGACAGTGAAGCTTCTCGGCCCAGATGGAGATGAACAGGTGGTGGCGGCGGTTGGAGCCGGCCCGGTCGACGCCACGTATCGGGCGATCGATGCGATCGTCCCCACGACTGCGGAGCTCTTGGAATACGACGTACACGCGATCACCTCTGGGATCGACGCCCAGGGGGAAGTGAGCGTGCGCATAACCGATGGCACGCGGGTCTTCCGCGGACATGGTGCTGACACGGACATCATCGTGGCGAGCGCTAAGGCATATCTGAACGCATTAAATAGACTTCTAACGAGAGCCAAAAGGAGGAAGGATGAACAGACAGTCATCTGATGAACAGGAACGGTCGCTCGATACACAAAGACTTGATCACAATCGTAATGATAATGAAGCGTGGGCCCTCAAGTGGGACAGCGCCGCCCTGGCCGAGATGAAAGGGAAGAGAGGGGACGAGGACAGATGGGACAGACCTTAGCAGAAATGATCCTATCCGCGCATACGGACGAACCGGTGCGGGCGGGCGATTTCGCCGATGTGCGGGTCGATGTCGTTCTGGCAAACGACGTAACTGCCCCAATTGCCATTCGCGAGTTCGATAAGCTTGGGGTGGAACGCGTATTCGATCGCGACAGGATCGTCCTCGTCCCCGACCACTTTGCCCCGAACAAGGACATCAAATCGGCGGCTCAGTGCGCGTTGATGCGCAGCTTCGCTCGCGCCCAGGAGATCTCTCACTACTTCGAGGTAGGGAAAATGGGGATCGAGCACGTTCTCCTTCCGGAGCAAGGGCTTGTCCTGCCGGGAGATGTGGTAGTTGGCGCCGACTCCCACACCTGCACCTATGGAGCCATCGGGGCGTTTTCGACCGGGATGGGCTCGACCGACATCGCTGTCGCCATGGCGACCGGTGCGATCTGGATGCGCGTCCCGGAGACAGTCAGGTTCGTGTACACCGGAAGTTTGCAGCCATGGGTCGGTGGCAAGGACCTGATCCTGTACACGATCAGTAACATTGGGGTGAGTGGGGCCCTGTACAAGGCGATGGAGTTCTCCGGGCCGACGATAGATGCGCTATCGATGGCCGGGAGGTTCACCATGGCCAACATGGCGATCGAGGCCGGAGCGAAGGCCGGTCTCTTCCCGTTCGATGATGCCACGCGCGCCTATGTAGACGAGCGTGCGTCGCGGCCGTACACAGCATACTCCGTGGACGACGACGCTGAATACGTGGCCACGATCGAGATCGACGCGAGTGCGATCGAACCACAGGTAGCATTCCCGTACCTACCGGAGAACGCGTGCGCCGTCTCCGAAGCGGGCGATATCCCAATTGATCAGGTGGTGATCGGCTCGTGTACCAACGGGCGAGTGGAGGATCTGCGCGTCGCTGCGAAGATCCTGCACGGCCGTAAGATCCACCGGAGGGTGCGCTGCATAGTCCTTCCCGGGAGCCAACAAGTGTACCTCAACGCGCTGCGCGAGGGGCTGATCGAGGATTTCATCATTGCCGGAGCTGCCGTGAGCACTCCAACGTGTGGGCCCTGCCTGGGCGGGCACATGGGCGTCCTGGCCGCGGGGGAGAGGGTCG
>Ga0163203_1000270_pt1 | contig 13731 bp, 12 predicted proteins | sample PL_2010_330m_FD_113534 | JGI IMG/M metagenome (GOLD analysis project Ga0163203, IMG submission 113534) | Freshwater microbial communities from Powell Lake, British Columbia, Canada to study Microbial Dark Matter (Phase II) - PL_2010_330m | ecosystem: Environmental > Aquatic > Freshwater > Lake ... | reverse complement strand
GGCTGGGGTCTGCCCACCGGTGTGAGCGAAGAATAAAGAAATTCAGCTGGAGCTATTGACCTTTAGGAATATAGTATGTTGTTACCACATTATCATTGGTAGGCCGGAATACCGGTTCCCTGACTTTATTTAGAGGAAGCAGCTTATTCCAGCGCTAGAGCCAGCTACTTGTGTCGTATTCAAAACTTAGAGTAGTATATTAGAAAGGCAGATTTCATGGACAAACCGAAATCAAACATCGATTTCCGACTTATGTCCTTCACCTACAAAGTCCGCGACTTCTTCTTACCTCGTGCAAATATCCTAAGAGAAGTAGGAATAAGACCAGGATTTCAAGTCTTGGATTATGGTTGCGGTCCCGGGAGCTACATACTTCCTTTAGCAGAGCTGGTAGGCAAATCAGGTAGGATCTATGCAGTAGATATCCATCTACTCGCGGTTCAGGCAGTCCAGAGGCTAGTTTCAAAAAAGCGACTCACCAACGTAGAGGTCATTCATTCCGATTGCAAGACCGGGCTAGCTGATGAAAGCATCAATGTGGTTCTATTGTATGATGTGTTTCACGATTTGGATGACCCGGAGGGGGTATTGAAAGAATTACATCGAGTATTGAAGCCAAACGGAACTCTGTCGTTCACTGACCACCATTTGGGAGAAGACGAAATAACGCCCAGAATGACAAGCAGCAAGTTGTTTAGGTTATCGGCAAAGGGTAGAAGAACATATAGCTTCTCAAAAGAAGAACTGTAAAGACTGGCTTTCTAATATCCTGAATACGTGCGTTGTTGCACAATCACTCAAATTGTTAAGCCGAGGCTCCACTAAATGCTATTCAATTTCTGGGTATACTTGCACCATAGGCAATCAGGGGAATGTTCCGGCGCTATGGGCGATTCAAGCACATCCAATAGCTCATCTATGAAGTTTAGGAAACCTGGCTCGTCTTTTTTGATTTCAACCCAAGTAATATCAGCTTCGTAGGAAAGCTGCTCAATATTTTGCTGATCAACTCTAGAGGGATAGAAATACAAAAGTCCAAGCCTTGTAACAGGGTATAAAGTAAGTGCACCAGGGTCGGGATGTTCCAAGGCATACGCATAGGCATGTAATTGCCGGCTATAAAGACTCGCGGATTCCCGATTTGGATTACTGGTCTTGAAGTCTATGACGCCATAGGTTCCGTCTTCAAAACTAACAACAATGTCAAATCTCCCACTTATGTAGCAGGTATCATTATGCTTTGGTAATTGGATAATCTGAGACCGGACACTCTTCTCACCGTGACTCACCGTTCCCGGGGGAATGTCAACGTGTAATTCGCTCGTTTGTTTGCCATTATAATGGTTCTTTAAGAGACCAGCGATTTGGGCAAAGATAGAGGGTAAAGGAATTGAAGGCTGAGCTATGTTGTTGACCATCTTTAGGTAGAAACACCGCTTGCAACCTTCATAAAGGAACGTAAGGTCTGATGGGCTTAATTTATAATTCATTTGTTACCGCTTTGAATTATCAGCAATTTGATTATATCATATTGTAATAATTGAACCTGCGATACCGTGGATTAAAAGTAAACGGCACACGTATCCGGGCTCAACAATTACCAAGAGCGTCTTACTGCGTGAAAGCTTGAATCCTTACCTCATTGCACGATTTAACGTTTTGTGCAACCGGAATCTATTAAAATTTGAACGTGGCCGCTCTGTTAGGGTAATCCCCACTCAAGTTATCAAAATGAGTCGTACATATGTGAACTATGGGCAACCCATCACTTCCCAATGATCTCTTTGTTCGCCATTTCGGTTATGAAAGGGAATTCGACATAGAATGTAGCCCCTTTTCCGGATTTGCTTTCCACGTGTATCTTGCCACCATGTTCTACTACAATTCCATGACAGATGCTAAGACCGAGCCCAGTGCCCCCCTGTGCTTCTTTCGTCGTAAAGAACGGGTCGAACAGCTTGTCAAGATGCTCTCTTGAAATCCCTGGACCAGTATCCGTAAACGAGACTCTGACGCACTGGTCTACTTGGTCAGTTTTGATAGTGAGCTTGCCATCACAGTCTGCACCAGCCATGGCTTGCTCAGCATTCAATATGATGTTCAAAAACACCTCTTGCAACTGATGGAAATCGACCCAAACCTGAGGAAGTTTATCAGCAAAGTCGGTAACCATCTCAATATTGCTTGTTCTTAGCTCATAAGCCCTTAATTCTAGGGTCTTCGCCAAAATCTCGTTTATGTCTGCATATTGCTTTTTGGGTTTGTGCTCACGGGCAAAGGCCAACAGATTCTGTACTATCTTGGCGGTGCGCAGCCCCTCGTCGTAAATCCTTTCCAAATCCTTAACGACCGTATCGTTGGTGTTTTTCCTTAAAAGACGTTGAGAAAATCCCAGTATGCTGGTAAGAGGATTATTTATCTCGTGGGCAACGCCGGCTGCCAGCTGACCAATAGCGGCTAGGCGGCTAGAGAGGTAAAGCTCTTGTTGCAGTTGGTCTTCCTTCTCCTCAGCCCGCTTGCGCTTGGTGATGTCACTGTATATGGCACAGCCTCCAACCGTTTCGTTACCAAGCCGAATAGGGTAGCCAACTATGGCAACGTTGATTAGACTGTCATCCTTACACTTCCTCACCGTTTCTAGCCGAACCACCTTACTACTGAGACCAACCTGGGATAGCGCAGAGGCTTCCTCAATACGGTCTTCAGGGACGACAACATCGTTAATAGGCTGACCCTTGATTTCTTTAGCTCGGTAGCCAAAAAGCGCCTCAAATCCTTTATTGACGTCAACTGTCCTGTCGGCTGTATCAACCAAAACAATAGCATCAGGAGAGTTGTCAAAGAGCTGCTGGAAATAAGCTTTTTGACGCTCCAGCGCTTCCTCTGTCTGCTTGCGCTCAGCCACCTCTTGCTGACTCGCTGCATATAGCCGTGCGTTTTCCAATGCTATGGCCATCTGACTGCTCAGGGCTGTAAGTAGCTGCTCATCTTCGCTGGAGTAAGACTGCTGGGAAAGCTTTTGCCCTAAAACCAATATGCCTGATAGTTGAGCCGGAGCAGTCGGGATCGGGACATAAAGCTTTGCTTCCATTTGTTCAAGGTTGTTCTTTTCTCTGAGTGACAGGCTTTGCAATTGAGGAACAATATCGAACTCTTCGGAGGATAGAATACGCTGTTGAAGCTTTAACCATTTGATGAGAAGACTCCTGCTCCTCAGCACAACTCCGGAGGGGGGGTTGTTCAAACCAGTAGAAGATACTGTAATCAAACCGTTTTCACTTTCAGATGGTAACAGAAGACACACACTTGAGGAATGCAGTGCACCGCTAACCAGTTGAGTCAAGGTAGAGCTTAACTCCTTAAGGTTTATGACATTTTGAGCCTTCTGGCTGAACTGCTGCAGTGCCTGAAGGTAGTTATATCTATCTCGGTAAAACAGCCTATCCACGAAGTTTTGTGCCCAGCTGTATAATGGCCGCAGAACAATAGCTAGCAGTAAGATGATGATAGGATGTACCCACCATGATTCCAGTATTGGCTCAAAAATGAAATGCAGCAAGTACAATATACCTACATAGGGAATAGCTATCATGATACTTACTAAGAGGTAAACTAAGCTTTTCCGAACAACAATGCGGATATCCAACAGATGGTATTTAACGATAGATACGGTACAAATGATGCAGAATATCAAGCTGCCCCAGATGGCGGCTGGCGGCAAATTAGAAAAGACGTCGAGAAGTATTCCCAATACAGGAAATAGAGCCGCAGTGATGAGATAGACTATGCGATTTCTTTCCTCATATGAGTAAGAGTGCTTGTACCGCTTGAGCAAGTTATACACCCCCCCAACAAGCAAAAAGGGGCCAACAGCAAACAAAGGAATACCAACAGGCCCGAGAACCGGAGCATAGCCATAATACTCTAAGTGCATCCTTTCTATTAGTAAGTTTGTCGGGCTAAAGGCAGCAGTGACAACCAGAAACAAGTAAGCGGCAGCAAGAATGCGCCTCTGTCCTCTAGTACTGGTATAGGCAAGTGTAAAATGATAGTAGAGCACATATATAGCGGAAGTAACGAAAGGTAGTGCTCTTTCCCAAAGCAGAGCCCGGTGCAGATCAGGACTTGAGCGCATACCAAAAATCAACAAGCCCGACAGTCCTGCACCCAGAAGGAGCACACAGAATATCTTGCCGCTGAAACTCCTGTGAGTCCTAGTCCCACGCCATACCACCATAGCCAGAGCGACGCAAACAACGAGGGCAACCAGCGGTTGTGCCAAATAGAAGGGATTAGAAAGAGGATTCGCCATCTTTACTTGCTGACCTCACTCAATTGGAGGAGACGTTCGATCACCGCCTCGGGAGGATTTATATGTGATGGCTTCAGGTGCGCTAGTTCGGCACCCTCCTTCCTTTTTTCCTCAATATAGCGCAGGAATGTACCTGCGGACAGGAAGGTTACCCTCACCGGCTTGAGTTTCAAATAGATATCGATGTCCTTGTAATCAGTATCGACTATCTTAAGCTGTTCATCGATCATGGTAGCTACTTCGGTAGCTTCTTTCTCCTCTTTCAACTCAAGATAAAGGTGTAGAAAGCTCTGATTTTGTTCATACTCTTTACAAGCTGCCCAGTCGGTGTACTTTATTCTAGTGTTAGCAATCGCCTGCCAGATTGTCTTCTCGTCGAGCTCAGCCAAGCCAGCAAGGTTAATGGTTTCGCCTATCCTACGCTGAAAGATTATATGGGGAAGGTTGACTCCTGCCTCATCATCCCTCAGGGCAATGACTTTAATAATGTCTTTCATTCGGTATCTCAGGAGCGGCATGCCATAGAAATGCGTGATGACAACTTCATATAACTTCCCTTCTTCGACCTCATCAAGGAGCACTGTAGTGGGCTTGTAATCCTTGTCATCTTGGTGCTCAAGTTGTTCCTGATAGGGAATGAACTCGAGAAACACCATATCATGGGGGAAGACCATCCCCTTCCTGCTCCAACCCTGCATAGCAACGATTTGTGACTCAGCACAGGCATAAAACTCATATGGTTCACTACCCCAGTAGCGGGCTATATCGTCCCTATAGAGTGTGGTATCCACACCAGCAGCCATAATAGCCTTTGTTGGCCACAGGTCCTTGGGCAGGATTGCTCTTTGCTCTCTCTTGCTGCGTAGCCACGCTCGGAGCATGCGGCTAACTATTTTGGGATGTAGCATAGATGGGGAAAACTTCACACTTCGTGCTTGTCCGGTGAACCCCTCTGCAATCCTAACGAGGACACTCCCCAGGGCTCCTATGGCATCTACCCCGTCCTTAAGCGCTATTTGAAATCCCGCTTTCGCTCTCTCTTGAAGTTCCAAGTCTTTGATTTTCTCTGAGTCTAAAATAGCGTTAACAGAGAAACGTTGAGCAACAGCTTGAAACAAGCAACCTGATGCGTAGGGTGGTGGGGGCAAAAGGAGGAGAGCCCGAATTCCCGGCGAAACATTAACACGACCCTTTTGGTTAGTTGAGGCAAGTGTCACGGCAGCTAAAAGGCACTTGGTAACTTTCTCCATAAATTCTGAGCTGTAAGGAAGCCACTTAAAACGTCCTCCCCTTCCGGCAGAGTGGCCCCACATTTCAGGCTTTATCGCTAGAGCATCCTCTTGTCGCTGACTTAGATAGGGCTCATAGTCGTCATAGGTAGTTAGTGGCACCATGCGGCGAAATTCCTCCACGCTCTTGGGCTTCTGGTTACCAATAATCTTCTTACCCAGTTTACTACCGGCTACCCGGTCTATCTCGTCCAGTAAGAGTTCCTCCTGGATATCCATGAACTCACCAATGGATAAATCTAAAAAGCCACAATACCTCTGCCACAGCTTAGCTTCAGTTAAATCCCGGAAATATTTATCCTCAGAAAGCATTTGATTGTCCTCCTTGAGTTACTTTTTGCCGTAAACTATGAAATCTTGATAGACTGTGTCCTCCTCTATCTGGCAATCTCCGGTTGTTGATTGGGTCAGCATGGCCTCCAACTTGCTACGCGAATAAGATTTCCGCTTTGGGCGGAAAAGAAGCGGAAGGTAAACAATACCCATCAGCATTTGTGCCAAGGATTCCAAGAGGGCTCTGACACAGTGCTTTCCTGAATTGATACTGTGACGAACGCTATCCCTTAGCAGACTGATGCCCAACCTTGGGCCTTCCTTAGCTGAGGGATAGGTTATTACGAATTGTCCTCCGGCCTTCAGTACCCGAAGAATCTCACCAGTAACCTTCTCATTTTCTTGCACAAAATCCATGACATGAATGCATAGCACCCTGTCAAAGCTTCCAGCTGTAAATTCTAAATGCCTTGCATCCATGATTAACAGCTTGGTTTCCTTAGACAGTGTTAGTGCTTTCCTGTATGCCTTTCGCAACGCCGTATATGAATAGTCAACTCCGACGATACTGACATCACTGTTCCTCTGCAAAATGTGGACAATTTCATTCCCAGTACCAACACCTACGCATAAGACCCTTTCTTTGTCTTTCAGCTCGAGCTTATTGACACATCTCTCTTGTAGTTGGCGATAGCGGTTGAGTCGTCCAGTAGTAAAATCATAGACGGGATTATAGGCATAGTTAAAATAAGCCTGCATCAGCTTCCCAGTAGTGTTCATACTATACAAACCACCATATCTATTGTAAAAAGCTTGCTAAGGCTGCTACCCGTTAATTTGAAAAAAAACATTGACAGCGGCAACAATGTCTGACTCACCGAAAGGCTTATTCATGACTCCAAAAGGACCCTGAGCTAGAGCCTGCGCCATCAGCTCACTGTCGGGATAGCCGGTTATAATAGTTACTGGTAGTTTGGGCTTGGTAGTCTTTATTCGGCGAAAAAGCTCGGCTCCGTTCATAACAGGCATTTTAAGGTCAAGGAAAACCATGTCAAAGTCTCGCTGCTGCACCAGTTGTAAGCCTTCGGCACTAGTCCCAGTAGTTATCACTTCATGCCCCAACTCCCCCAAGGTCTCCTTAAATAGGGCTTGAATCAACTCCTCGTCATCGATGACGAGTATGCTTGCTTTGGTTTCCGTTGGTTTTTGACGTAGCCACTCATCAATTGAGGCCTTGTCAAACCTCCACTCGCGACCTACCTTAGTTGCAGAGATGCTACCTCTCTTTAGCAGCCGGTATATAGTCTTCTTGGTGACGCGCAAATAACCAGCTACTTCCTCAACAGTCATGAGCTCTCCCATATTGCCCGTTCTCCTCATCAATTTTGCGACTCAATGAACCCCCGGGTGAGTCGATGTAACTTTGTCATACCCATTATCACCTGGGCAAATGCACTTAGCCTGAGCTTGTTCAGTGACGATTTGTTTTGCCTCTTCTTTTCGGAATCAAGCCTTGCCCTGGTAACTAGCCACCTCTGGATTTCTGACTCATCTATGCCGAGCTCGCGGGCAACCTTGGCAGTCCTTTGGGTCACTATCCTAGAATGGTCATCAAGAAGGTCAAGCCTAGCTTCTACGCCACGAGCGATGGCTTGTATTTTATTAATGGGCTCCGCAACGGCCTGCCCTTCATCTTTTTGGCTACCAACAGAAACTGTTGTTTTGTGGCCTCCTTTGTTCACTGGGCACCTCTTGCTTTCTAGGGCCGTCTGTATGCTCTCACTAAGTCTACCGAGGTCAAGTGGTTTAATCAGGTAGTCTGAAGCCCCCAACTTAATAGCCTCGACAGCCGTATCGGTGTTATTAATGCCCGTTATCATGATAGCTGTAACGCGGCGATGCTTTAAGCATATCCTTCTTAGTAATTCCATGCCGGACATCTCAGGTAACCTGATATCCAACAAAGCTATATCAAACTTCTGTGCCGCTAGCTTCGTGAGAGCCTCATTACCACCCAGAGCCGTAGAGCAGCGATAACCCCGTTCACTTAGTTCGGCGTGGAGAAGCTCGCAAACCGCTTGCTCGTCGTCAACAATCAGAACCGCCGGCTTTTGGCAACCCATCTTACACGCTGCCCCCCTGGCTCCCAACGGTAACCAGAGTACTAGAACTCAGAGTTTCTTAAAGTATTCCAAAGTCCATCAGAGTTAGCAAGCAAGTTCTCATCAGTCTACGGCAGTTTAGCGGATAATAGACAAGTGACAAAAGCAAGGCTAACCGCATGTTCGCACGTTCTCTTTCATTCTCGCCATTTGTCAATATATACTGCTCGAGGGCAGGAAGTATCCCGAAAAACTAATGATCAGCCAAATCCCTCCTAAGAAGTTCCTCATTGGCTATGCTTCTCTTTAGCTATTAGGCCCTTTATGCCAGGCGTGAATACCCAGTATAGAGCCATACCCAAAACCCCAAAGGCATAGCCAATGTAGTTACTCAAACCGAAAATATTAGCGGCACCTGCTATGTACATATCGTGAAACGCTCCCTCCAGAATGCCTTGGGAGAGGTGCCAGAAACCAAATGTAGTCATGTATAACCCTAGTAACCACCGATACAGCGATTGCTTAAACCATTCTCTTTTTAAGGCTAGTATTGCTAATAACGATACCCCGGTAACTAATCCCCCGGCGTAGCTCACTGCCTTCACCCTCAATGTATATTCTGTGGAACCCGAAACAAATACAGGGGCAAAATAGCGAGGGTCAAACCAAGTAAAAGACGCTATAGGCACTTTCATTATGACGGCAGCAACATAGTGAGCACCTTCGTGAATAACAATTGTGAGTAGGGCTAGAGCAATGAGTGAAAAGAATGACTTTACTACAAATAGCACCAGAGGACCGTATTTACTCATTGACCAGCACCTTAATAATTCTATCATGATTATTTGTGTGGTTGTATAATAGTACATGTAAGCAGATGATCAAAAACAAGCTGAACATCTTATTAAGGAAAGGATCGAAAGACACGATTGGAAACGTCATCAAGTCAGAGAGGGGAATGGTGCTTGTCTTCAATCAGAATGGCGAGCAGATTCCCAAATACCAAGGTCAGTATGAGGAAGTGAGGGAGACTATTCTACGGAAGGCACCACCGGATGCGGTATTTAGTCACGTCTCAATCGTAATACAAGATGTGCCTAGGGAGAAGTGGTAACGTAGCTTGAGAAGACTAAGATTGCATACAAAAATCGCAGGATGGTACCAGAAGACCTAAGCTATGGGCATATACGCTATTGCACATTCGGGCGGTTTATTACTCAGTCCTTTAGTAGTATAATCTCTCTTGGATGCAGTAATCGTCCAAAATGTATAGTCGTCGATAAAAAAGTTTGGCATTTGTTTGAAGATATCTAGCTTCTTAGGTAATCTTGAAGTCGCTGCTGGTTTTGCTAACAATTTGCTAACGTACTGGCTAGCACCCGGCAGCATAGGGTAGCATGGCCAGATACAAATTGAGTCGGCACCATCGACATGATCGTATGAAATCGTATCTGGGGGGACTAGGTGGGACAATCACTGACGCTTTTCAAGACCGTCACCATAAACCACTCGGACACCCCTCCGCAGGGTTAGTATAGATAATCGCCCGTGCAGGGTCAAATAGATGAAGGAGGAAAGGATGTCTTTAGAAGGGAAGGTAGCCTTTGTCAGTGGAGCCTCAAGACCGCGGGGTATAGGGCGGGCGATTGCCCTTACCCTTGCCAGGGAGGGAGCCGATGTCGCCGTTAGCGGCTGGGCTCATATGGATGGGGCGGAATCGCTGGCGGCGGAGATAAGCAAGATGGGGTGGAGGTCTGTCGCCGTCAGGATGGACGTTAGCGATTATTCCGAGGTAAAGAAGGGGCTTGCCAGGGTTAAGCAAGAGCTGGGAGCGGTAAGTATACTGGTAAACAATGCCGCCCAGATGGGCCGTTTTGTCCCCATTCATAAGACCACTGCCAAGGACTGGGATAACGAGGTAAAGGTTTGCCTTAATTCCGCCTTCTACTGCATCAAAGAGGTGTGGGGAGATATGTGCGCCAACAATTGGGGGCGCATTGTCAATATTTCATCGGTAGCCGGTATCATGGGGGGCTACGGGCAGACGAGCTACGGTTCCGCCAAGGCGGGGTTAATTGGACTGGCTAAGTCCTGTGCCCTTGAGGGAGCGAGGTTCAATATCACGGCTAACGCGGTGCTGGTGGGGATAGCCGATACCGACGCCCCGCTTGCTGAGGAGGCGCGCCGGAAGATTGAAGACAGGATACTCACCCGCCGCCTTGCTGAGCCGCAGGAGATTGCTGATGCCGTTGCCTATCTGGTATCGGACAAGGCTAGATATATGACCGGGACGGTGGTTAATATGCTGGGTGGTCTTGACCTCTTCGTGTTTTAGCTCTGTACTGCTTTAATATAGGCGCTGAAGTTACGCTTCATCTCGGCTATATGGTCGCCGCCGAACTTCTCAATTATTGCCTCACCCAGCACCAGAGCCAGCATTGCCTCTGAGATAACCCCGGCTCTGGGAACGGCGCAGACATCCGACCTCTCCACGGTGGCTGGCGCCGGCTTATGAGTGGCAATGTCTATGGTCTTGGCTGGCTCTCCGATGGTTGATAGCGGTTTGTGGTAAACACGGCAGACGATGTCCTCGCCGTTGCTCATGCCGCCTTCTACCCCGCCCGTATTATTTGTCTTGCGAGCGAAGCGGTTACCCTTATAGGTAATCTGGTCCTGGAACTCGGAGCCGGGCATACCTGCCCCGGCGACGGCGTTACCTATCTCCACCGCCTTCACCGAGGGGATGCTCATCAGGGCTTGGGCAATCCTGCCGTCAAGGCGGCGGTCATAGTGCATGAAACTCCCCAGTCCCACCGGCACCCCGTTGGCGATGACCTCAACCACCCCACCCAGGGTATCTTTTTTGGCTTGAGCCTGAAGAATTGCCTCTTTCATTTTCTGGGACGTTTTGGGGTCAATACACCTTATATCAGGGTCGGTGGCAAAGATTTTAGCCACCTCTTCAAAGGCGTAGTCGCTGCGGGTTAGCCTTACCTGTCCTATCTGGAGGGTGTGGCTGGCGAGCCTGATGCCGAATTCCAGCAGCAGTTTTCTAACCACTGCCCCCGCCATCACCCTGCCTATTGTTTCTCTGGCGCTCGCCCTCTCGAAGATATTTCTTATATCGTCCTGCCCATATTTTAAAGCACCAGCCAGGTCGGCATGCCCGGGGCGAGGTGTGGTTATCTTAGCCGCTGGCTTTTTGCTCCCCTCAATTCTCATCTCGTCCTGCCAGTTAGCGAAGTCCAGGTTTTTGACTATCAGCGTAATCGGGCTGCCCAGCGTCTTGCCGTATCTAATGCCGGAGAGTATTTCGGCCTTATCCTCTTCGATTACTCCCCTCCCCCCACGACCGGAATCAGAATGCCTCCGTTTCAGGTTCTGGTTGATGTCCCCAACACGGACTTTGACCCCGGCGGGCATACCTTCAACAATGGTTACGCAGGCGGGGCCGTGAGATTCACCGGCGGTCAGAATGCGTAGCATCTTTCCCTCCTTCCAGGGCTTGGGTCAGGGCGGACTCCATGATTGATAAAGGGGGCTGGTGTCCGGTAAATAGTTCAAACTGCATCGCTGCCTGGTAAAGCAGCATCTTATAGCCGTAGATAACAGCACACCCCTTTTCCCTGGCTTCAGCCAGTAATTTTGTCTCCCTGGGATTATAGACGATATCAAAGACGGTGAGCTTGTTACGGAGAAGGTCTTTGGGTATTATTGATTGGTCTGCCTCGGGCCACATCCCCACCGGGGTGGCGTTTATCAGTATATCAGCCGAGGAAACCTCGTTGAGCCTCTCCATACCCCCGGAGTCTTCGGCATCAAGCATTTCGCCCAGCTTCTTTGCCTTTTCCTCGGTTCGATTTAGTATCACGAGCCTGGCTCCGCCCCTCTTCAGCCCCAGGGCGATGGCTGTAGCCGCCCCGCCGCTGCCGACGAGGACTGCCCTCTTGCCTTCAAGGGAGGTCGCCTCCTCCAGCGCTTTCAGCGCCCCGTGATAGTCGGTGTTGTAGCCGGTTAAGACACCGTCATTATTGACGATGGTATTGACGGTACCGGTCTCCATGGTCACCCGGTCAATCTCGTCAACGTATTCCATAGCTCTGGCTTTATAGGGCATGGTAATGCTTGCCCCCCGAATACCCAGCCCCCTTATGCCCTCTATTGCTCGCTTAAAATCCTTGACCCGGAAGGGGACGTAGACGTAGTCAATGCCCAGTGCCTGATAGCCGGCATTGTGAATTAGAGGGGAGAGGGAGTGCTCCACCGGGTCGCCGATAAGGCAGCAGATTTTCTTTAGCGATTTTATGATGCCTTCGGCTACTTCTTCCGGTGTTTTATTTTCGGTTTCAATAACCAGATCGGCGGCTTTCCGGTAGAGCGGCTCTCGCTCATTAAGCGTCATTTCCATATCTCCTCGCTGCGTCCTGCCCGCAAGCAGTGGCCTGTTATTATCCTCCCCAATGCGCTCAAGTAGTGTATCAACGCTGGACTTGAGCCAGACCAGTAGCCCATTTTCCTTGAGCTTGGCGATATTTTTTTCTCTGCTTACCACCCCACCGCCGCTGGCGTTGATAATATTATCTTGCCCCGCCACTTCGCTGGTTACCTCTTTTTCTATATCCCTGAATTTTGACCAGCCGTGTTTTGCCACAATCTCAGGGATACTCAGCCCCGCTTTCCGGCTAATCAGCTCGTCCATCTCAACAAGTTCCCTGCCCAGCTTGCGGGCTAGAATCCTACCCACTGTGGTTTTCCCCGAGCCCCTCATGCCGATAAGGACGATGTTCATGGTAGCTCCTCAATCTTTGCCCCCAGCCCTTTCAGGTCAGCAAAGAACCGGGGGTAGGACTTGGTAACCGCCTCGGCGCCGTTAATAATGGAATCACCCCCGGCGAAGAGGGCGGCAACGGCTAGGCTCATCGCCATGCGGTGGTCGGCGTGGGCTTCAATTTCAGTCCCCTTTGGCTTGCCCCCATAGACTACCATCGTATTATTGGTGACATCAACCCTTATCCCCATCTTGCCCAGCTCTGCCGCCGTGTTGCTTATTCTGTCCGTCTCCTTAAACCTCAGATGAGCGATATTGGTAATCTCTGTCTTGCCGCTGGCGTAGGCGGCAGTAATTGCCACCGGCTGGACAAGGTCGGGATAATCACCCATATCCACAGTTATACCGCTGAGCTCCTTGTTACGGGAAATTTTAATCTGCTCCCTCTGGTATTCAACGGAGCACCCCATCTCGGAGAGAACGCTCAATAGATATCTATCGCCCTGCACGGAATCGGCCTTCAGGTTTTTTACCGTTACCGCCTTGCCGCCAATGGCGCCGGCGACAAGAAAATAGGCGGCTGAGGAGTAGTCCCCCTCTATGCGGTAGCGCCTTGCTTTGTATTCTTGGCCGCCCTTGACCAGGAACTCCTTATAGTTATTATTTACTGCCTCAACGCCGAAGGCTCGCATGGCATCAAGGGTTATATCTATGTATGGTCGGGAACGAAGCCCGCCGGCGACTTTGATTTTTATGCCGTTTTTGGTGTAGGGGGCAACCATGAGCAGGGCGCTGATAGGCTGGGAGCTTACCTGCCCCGGTATTGTAACCTCGCCCCCGCTGAGCTTTCCCCCCTGGATTTCAACTGGCGGGCAGCCTTTATTGTGCAGTGAGTAAGCGCGGACACCCAGGCTTTTTAGCGCTGAGAGCAGATCACCTATCGGGCGCTGGCGGAGCCGGCTATCGCCGTCAAGGACGACCTTAGTT
>Ga0163203_1000269_pt1 | contig 13791 bp, 26 predicted proteins | sample PL_2010_330m_FD_113534 | JGI IMG/M metagenome (GOLD analysis project Ga0163203, IMG submission 113534) | Freshwater microbial communities from Powell Lake, British Columbia, Canada to study Microbial Dark Matter (Phase II) - PL_2010_330m | ecosystem: Environmental > Aquatic > Freshwater > Lake ... | reverse complement strand
CATCCTAATACCCCAACCATCAACTATCTCCCGCCCTCGTATAAAGAGCCATCGGGAGATAGTCGTGTCGTCCATGTTAACCCGCATCACAACCGAGAAGTCCTCAGCGATGAAGTTTAGCTGGGTATGCGCAGCGGGTATCTCGACGTAGCTGGGAATAGTAGGGTCGAAGTCAAGGCAGTAGCCATGCACACCAGCGGCGGGAACAGCGCCGACGATGGTGCCATGACTACGATACCTTGACTTATCGCCCAGAATAGCGGGATTACCGACTCCGAACGCCATATCCAGGGCTAGATAGCTCGGAGGCAACGGAGCCGGTATCCTCCGTCCAGGGAGCATCAACTCGACAGGCATTTATTGAGTATCCCTTCCGCCCTTTTTACTTACGGCCAACTAGGTGTCGTGTACTTGGTAACTACCTCATCACCCAGGAGCTTGATCGGGCAAAGTGCGTTACCTACAGCCGTGCAAGCATATCGAACCCAGAAGTCCCCCAGCACACTGGTATCGATCCAGGTATCCGGGTCCCAGGGGTCAAACAATGGGATAGCTGCCACACTGTAAGGTAATATCCCGGAATAGTCAATCTGGATATAGTTGGCGCCTGGATCGGGAGCACCAGCATCATCGTAAACGCCGATGCCCAAGTTCTGTCCCCAGAGTGCAGCGTTATCGAATATCAGGGCCACCCCTGCGCCATGAGCGTTGACATTATGAGCGCCTGCCTCCATGATTGACGGGATCAGATTAACGAAGTCCACGTCCTTTATCTCATGGGCGAGGAACCTCCCCCACATCGCTTCAATGTCGTCAATAAACTCCTGCATATCAAGATGCAGGGGGACTATGTCGTCACTATTGATATTGACCTCGATATTATCCAGGGTAAAAGTCAGTCCGCTCGACTTGTAGTAGCTCTCTACATAGAGGTTGGAGTACGTCGGGCCTCGAGGTACGGTCATGTTCTCTATTCTTCCACTTACCCACAAAAAGCGGGAAAGCTCCGAAGTCTTGATGTACCCCTTTGGCACCACATTTGGATCTCTCAAGATATGGCAGATAACGTCACGGTGGGGTAAGGTATGAGCCTCGCCATTAGTCCAGCCGTCATGGCTGGTTATGGTAAAGTCATACTCAATCCTCAGCTCGGGATCGTTTACCTGGCCCAGGTCGAGCATATACTCAAGGTCGTGATGGTGTCGGCCGAAGTTGATAAACAGCTCCACACGACTAACGCCATCTTTCTTATTCCACATACAATCCTGTGCCATAGCCATCTTTTGATAGAACATCATGGCCTTAATCTCCCGCCCTGTGAGCGACTTCACCACCTGGGAGCCGTTGACTATTACCTCGACTTTCTTGAGGCAGTCTATCACCGAGACGTCCCTATCACCCTTAGTAGTCCCGGCGGTAGCGTAGATTTGCAGCTTGATACCACTAAGCAGTCCCTTGTTAGGAAGCTCGATAATATCAAGCCCGGTAGTGCCTACAAACGCCCTATTCTGCTCTAAATACCTCTGTTGAAAGTAGTGCATTTAATTAACCTCCTCCTGAGCCTAGAAGCGCCAATCTCTTGGCGTTCAGTGCCTTGCCGATTTCTTCTACCCTGCGGTAGTTAGCGGGATCACCCCGGGGTTTCCGAGCGGATAGGGTAATAGCTGCCATGGTCGAGAAGTAAGGCTCCGCTCCGGCCTTGTAGTCCATTGTAGCAGCGGCGACTCCAGGACCAAAGCGATCCCTTCCTACGTCTCGAATCTTCCGAGCGAACTTATCAGCTCCAGCCCGGGCTACTCCTCGGCGAAAGCGCTCTTTAATACCGGGAGCGCTGATTGCAGCCCCAAAGTTATCCGCTGACGCTTGTGTCTTGGTAGCCCAATCGGTAGCCGCTGCCTCGGCATTGGTAGCAAACTCGGAAGATGCTCTTGAGGCGTTATCGCTCCACTTGGTAGTGGAAGCATCAATTGGTCTTACTTTAAGTCCCACATTATTCCTCCCAAATTTAATAGGTGGAGGGCAAAAAGCGAAGGCTGGGGAGCCTTTAATCGCTCTTTGCTCCCCAGCCTCTATTGACAATTCAACCACTGAGTGCTAGTCTTGTCAAGAGAGCAACAGGTTGCATCGTTAGGAGGTGACCTAAATGGGACAAGACAAGTATGGGAAGGATTGGGTAATACAGCTCCCACCACGACACGCTAGAGGGTGTCCTAAGAATGTAATGAGGTCAGTTATTTGGCAACTAAAAACCTGTGAACTAACCCCAGAGAAGAGGGCAGAAATACTAGGCACGTTACAAAATGTGCTCCCCTGTTTGTGCCCAAAGTCGGGGGGGTAAATGCCTAGAAAAGAGAGAGAGCGCCGGTACATTTCCCAGTACATGAAGGATACCTTCCCTGATATGCACTGGCAGATAAACGTAGAGCTGGGAGCGATCCCCGCCGAATACGTCCAGCGTTACGGTATCGCTAAAGCGGCAGCGTTATTCAGGCCCACTCGTCCCAGGGTAGACGCCGTCAGGTGGACGAGTGACAAGTACTACTTAATTGAAGCCAAGCTCCGTGATATAAAGGCCGGCATTGGCGACCTCATGTATTACAGATCGTGTATTCCTGAGACTCCCGACTTACCATTTTATGACGGCCAACCTATAGTATGCCGTCTCGTTATTCCCTGGATGCTGGACTGGCTCAAGGGGAAAGCCGATACTGCCGGTATTGAGGTTGTGGTAGCGTGGTATGATTTCGTAGACGAGTATGTGAAAGATAGACAGCACTACTTCACCGCTGAATATAGAGCGGAACGTGCTGAGAAGATGCGACTACGTGAAATACTGGGGGTGGACTAAGATGACCACTAAGCAAGCAAGCAAAGAAGGCGTACCCTGTAAATACTGCGGAGCTATAATACCTCCTGAGTGGCTAACTAAGCAAAAGAGGTGTCCCAACTGTACCCATAAGAAGATGCAGCGTTGGCAGGAGCTTATGAAGGAGGCTAAGGCAAAGTTAGACGAGGAGTGGCCAGCATACAATGGCTCTTAAATGTGCCAGTACCGATCTTAAATACCAAGCCCGGGAGATTACCAGGTTGGAGAGTATACTATCCGCAATGAGGCGGGAGGGTATCCCGGAAATATCGACTCCATTTAGAGCAATCCAGGGGGCATTGTCGGGAATTACAACTCAGTGGGGATTCAAAATACCACGCCCAGTTAACGCCCTAATGAAGCTGTACGGATTATCTCCAGGAACAATTACCTTATTCCATGACGCCGAATCGGGTTTCTTTACCGAGGCTAGGGTAAAGCCTGGAGCGCCGCCTGTCTATCACCATGTCACCGACGAGGTAGCCATGACGATACTCAAAGGGGAGTTAACTCATGAGCTCGAGGAGATTCTTATGGCGCCTGACGAATATTTAGGAGAGTGATGGATACTTCAGCTAATGGCCCACGGTTGTATCTAGTGCAGTGCCTCTGTTGTGGAAGATGGATTATTTCGAGGTTTTATCAGCCATACGGTTGTAAGTATTGCAACGCCTGACGAATATCTGGGAGAGTGAGACGGGGGTTTTAGCCCACCTGCAGGTGGGCGGATCTGCGGGGTGTTGGAGGTTTTCGAGACTATGTTAATGAATTACATCCGCCTGATACCGGGGATTCCCAAACGGATGCACTTCACCGATGACTATAAGGTGGAGCGAACCATAGCCGATGGGGAGACTGGGAAGCCCAAGACTATACAGAGTCGGGTATATTGGTGCGACGAGGAGGACGGGGAGCCCGTAGCCAAAACATTCTCTATACTATCTCAGAAGCTAGACGCTCACCTGGAACCCTTCCTTCCCGACAAAGAGTATACCCGCTACGATTTCATCATAACTGAGATGGGCGCTGGCTTCTATAAAGACTGGAATATCCAGCCTATACTCCGCCCCGAATGAGTCACCCCCCCCCTTTTTACCTCGCAAAAACGTGGCAATTTCGTGGCAATTTCGTGGCAATTTCGTGGCAATTTCGTGGCAATTTCGTGATAAAAGTGACGCCCTGGGAGCTATAGATTTTGTCAATTCCCCGGTGACGAAAAGTTTTCTTCCCAGTAGAACAGATGAGCTAAATTCTCAGCCCCCCTACGTTTTCCTGCCAGGGAGACAAAACCGTTCGTAGGCCAAACTGTTTAGCCTCCCTCCGTTTCCGCAACAGCCTCCACTTCTGGAGTCGGACGGGCTTTCGCCAGCCTCCAGACCTCACCAAAGCAGTTAGGGCATAGCATCACCGGCCTCAGGTATCGAAGCTCTACTGCGCACTTGCACCCCTCACAGTGATATACTGGGGTCGGTCGAGGCTCTCCAGACGTGCCAGCAGCAGCCGTCTCCTTGATTAGCTCCATTTCGCGCAACACATTATCAATCTGCTCACGCAGTTCCTTGACAGTAAAGCGCCACACATTATGCTTGGCTACAATCTCCTCTTGCTGGATGGCATACGGCAAGCGTGATAACTCGAAAGCGTGGCCGACGCCGATGATACCCTCGTCAAGCGCCTGTTGAACTGCGGGGCTTGCCTTGGAAACCTTGATCAGCTTCTCTATATAGTCCCTGGTTAAACCAGTCCGCGCTTTGATCAGATCCGGGTCAAGATTATACTCAGTATAGAGAACTCCAATGACTCTAACCATTTGGCTGACCGGGGTTTTACCCCGGGCATGGTCGAGGAACAGATTTCGACAGAGAAGGTCCACCATGTCGCCGTCCAGGACACCCACATCTATCGGTTGGTCTCCCGCTGCAATCGAATCCTCAATACGATGTAACCCATCGACAAGAACTAGCTCCCCATCAATCTCCTGCACCAGGACTGGCGCCAGTATCCCAACCTCCTTTATCGAGTTCCGAAGTGTCTCCCTTGTCTCCTCGTCGAACTGCGCCGTCACTCTCACCTCCGGCACCTTTATCAGGCTCGGCTTTACCTTTCTTAGTTTCACTCTCAGTGTCCCCCTTTATACCTCTCCAATTTTTTTCTCTCGCTGATATGGGTGGCTCCTTTTCCGTACCCACCCCCGATACCTTAATACTTAGCTCGTAGGGAACCGATACGGTCAAGAGAGGCTCCCGGTTTTGACGAACCGCCTTGTCGAGCTCCCGTTTCGCCGCCGCCGTATCCTCACAATCGACCTTTTTCCACAGCTCCCCGTACTCCTCTTGAATCCATACCTGATAGTCCATTAGTTACCTCCTATACTATATATTGTGGTGGTTACTGCCCCCAGGGCATGGGAGGAGAAGGCGGAGGAGAAGGCGGAACTGGCGCAGGAGAAGGCGGAGGAGAAGGCTCCTCCAGATGAAAACCAGGTATATTCTCCCATCCTTCTGTAACCGCTAGATAAAGGGAGATTCCATAATAATACGGAACTGCGAGGGCGATGGTCAGGATTGCCAGCCAAACAATTATTACTGCTTTCATACTATTATCACCTCCTATCCGGGCAGTCATTTAAGTGCGTACACACTCTCGCCATAACTGGATTTATCCTGGTCGGACACGGGACTGTCAACCAGGGACACTTAACATAGCCATGAGCTAAAAGCCAGCGATTATTTCTCTCAACCAAATCTCCCCCTTCCCTCAGACTCCTATCCCCCTCTTTCACCAACAACGACTCGTGATATATGCTCTTGTGAGCTATTAAGGCTCTTTCTGAGTATCCAACCCAAGAGCAATAAGAACAGGGATAGTTGTTGTTGACGTTTTCCTCTTGAAGGGGGGTCCTAGGGGGGAAATTTCTCTTTTGCACCATGATAGCCACCTCCTGAAATGAGACAAGAGTAGCCCTTGCGCAGAACCGCCAAAATTTCTTTTGAGGCTCCCGTCGATGGTTCGACGGTCTACACTGTTCGAACAAGGGAAGTGTAGTGCGCAAGGGCACACCTTGTCAAGAGAAACATATGTTCTAATTTGCCTCAATTAGCTCATATGTTCTAAAGTATTTTTATCATTTCTTTTCTCTAGCGCGTCGAGCAGCTAATTTTACACTATCGGAAGGCCGGCGATAATGAGCTACCAGCGTCCCACTTGCATCATAAATAGAGGTGGCATGAGGGGTGAGTGCGTCAGCTCCTAGAGACGGCACGGCATTATAGGTGGCACCGCATATACGGCACTTGACGTAGGTACCCATGGGGGCCAGGTCTTTACTGCCACAATTCCAGCATACCTTATTATAGTCACTTCCCATTTACTCGTCCTCCTTTTTCTTAGTCTCTCCGATAGGGAAGGCTCTCCTCATAGCCTGCCACTCCGCCCGCTTCTGAGCTAATTGCCAGGGGTGTTTGGCCACTACCGGCGCCTTAAATTTGCTCGGATCTCTATCGCTCTTGGCCGTCATCTCCGCATAGGTGACTATCCCGGTGCCGTTGAACTTGGCTCCGGAGAGGGTGAATATTACCTCAGCTACCCAGCCAAAGTCGGTCGGCTCGATTTTATACTCTATAACCTCCAGCGACGTCATCGGACGAGACTGTAGGGTGTAAGCCTTCCCTGAGCGGTTGGCATGGTATAGATAGCCGTCCAGGCCGATGTAGGGCTTACCGTGCATCAGAACTACATGACCTCTATATGGGTCGAGTCCATAGTTCTGAGCATACTTAATAAGGGCGTGGAATGCCTCCGGCGTTAGCAACTCTCCAGTGCCGAGGTCGGCCTTTGGTAGTAGTGCAAGTACATCGTGGGTAAGCTGGTTCCCTTGCTGCATAGCTCTCCTCCTTGATCCTCTTTTTATTTTATCTACCAGGGTAGCATTGTCCAGTGTTCCCTGCTTCCACTCCTCGGTGAGCGAGGGGTTGCGGATCAGGACGTCGGGATAATGGCCGGCGCCGGCATCGCAGCGCAACACCCAGCACTTATCATACCAGGCTACCTCCAGCGGCGACTTGTGCTCGGCACAGAGGTTAAGTTTGGCGATACCCTGGAGCCAGTCATGGTCTCCTGTTATCATCACTTACCTCCAGAATAGTATCCACCGGCACGCCGCAGGTTCTCCGTGCCTATTTGCCCTTCATGCTCCGGGCAGACATGAAGCCAGTCCTTCCTCCCATCAGGATAGGTTTTGAATAGTCCGTATTTAGCTCGCTTAGTGCATCCTTTAACCTGGCATTGACCTAGTTTCTTCACTGCCTACCTCCTTTACTTCCCGAATTGTCCCGAGTGAGGTACTTTGTCTCTAATCTCTCGTAGTAATGACCTAATAAGCCCAAGTTCCAGAACCTCAGAAGCCCGAAAACACATACCCTTGTCTTTGTCCCACCAGGGACACTCCTTTTTGAGACAGTCGCCATCTCTAGCCGTGACCTCTCGAGGGCTAATTAAACAGCCAAGCCAAAGTAGCGGACACTTCATAGCTCAACCTCCTTTTTGCTATTCTCAAACTCGACCAATTCCTCGATGGGCATCCAATAATCTGAGTTCATATTGTGCTCACAATTGATTTCCTCGCAGTCGTTACATTCAATCCCCATAGGGTTGCAGACGCCATCCCATTCCTCCAATAATTCATCAGGGTATGGACACTTCATAGCTCAACCTCCTTTTTGCTTATTCCTCGGTCTCACCTGGTAGTATGCTATATCTATCTGGCTTTCCAGTGAGTCGCAAGGACTTGACGCGTCTTAGGGCTTCGATGTCTAGCTTGAGGGCATCAACAACCCTTTGGTCATCCCTCAGAACGGGTGCCCCTTGCAGAACAGTATTTACCCTAATAGCTTCATCTATGGTTGGCATTAAACTTCATCCTTTCCAATCCAGTACCTTGACTTCTTAGACGTCAGGTACTTGCACGTTTTCCGCTGACACTCAAATCTACCGGTAACGAAGCGGCTAAACTGGCACGTCGGGCAGCGTCGGGCGATTTCCTCGAGTGTCAATGGTTTCTTTTGCCCTGGCATCGATTACCGGTCTCTCCTTTAAGAAGTGGCTTGGCCCGAGGGTATCGGAGGCATCCTTCAGGATGTTATAGCACCTTATAATCCGCTCTACTACCTCAGAAAAAGTCTCTCGTTTCTCCCTGAGTGCGTCCAGGGCGATGTATGTCACGTCAGTTAGCCTTATCTGTTTACTCACTGGCCGTTATCTCCTTCCATCTCTGTCAACGTAGTATACCATATCGACAGTGGGTTGTCAATAGTTTACAGAAAAATAGATATGGGTAGGCCGTATAAGGAAAGTTATGTGAAGCAAAAACCCCACATTGTGGGGTAAGGGTAGATTTTGATTAGGGGCGTCCGCCCCTATCTATGGCGAGAATACCGTGGTAGTGTACTATTCAAAAAGGGTTTTACGGGGCCAGAAATCGATTGTGGTGCGTCATACCTGCTGGTTGGCTCGCATTATCTTTAGCCAGGTGAGGAAAGCTCTTTGTCTTAGTCTAAAGAGCTTATTTCTATTCTCCCAGAACCAGTGCCAGGTAACTCGATAATAACTCACTCCTCCTCCTCATCTTTAGAAACCGTTATTCCTTCGCCATCACAGGTGAGCGTATGCCAGACACCAATCTCTAAGTCGAGGTTCTCAATATCTTCGCTGGTTGGAAATGTCGGCGGCGCAATTATCTTGTTACGGTAAGCCATGACGCCACTCCGCCAGCCGTCTACTATACTCTGACTTAATTCTCTCGAGTTCCGCTTCCGCCCGGTGAAGTGTTACCCGCAGCTCGTCTCGTCTGGCTGTGGCTTCCGCCGGTAAAACCTCAGCATCGAGGAGCTTATCCTCCTCCTCTTTGATAGCAGCTTGCAGAGCTTCGATCTCCTCGGTGACTCTTATAACCTCCGCGGCTGCCTTCTTTAGCTCTTCTGGCATAGGCACCTCCTCTTTGCCAGTGGCTATCTTATACTTGGTAGTTAAATCCTTGAACTCGGCGAACGTCTCGGGACTGCCTTGTAACACCGCTACATTTATATCCATGAGGTACTCAGCCTCAGCCATATTATAGCCTAAGTCCATGATTAGCTCAATGCCTTGCTCACGGGTGATAAACCCTTGCTTAACCCCTTTGTATATCTCGGTCTTGGTGAGATCCTTGCCTCCCTCGACTCTAGCCGCCTCCTCGGGCTTGATCTTCTCCTGGATCATCGTCTCGATCCTCTCCTCCGGCATACCTAACACAGCCAGCTCTCGTCGTACATCGTCCTCGGTGATCCAACCCTTCGACCACCTGGCCATCAGGCTGGGGAAATCGGTATATACCTTTGTCCACAATACCATCCCGTCTAGCTGTTCGTCATAGTAACCCAGCATGTGATATGCTTCTCTTAACTGCTTCTCGCTTATCGTCCGCATATCCCACATTCGTCTTACATCGACTCGGGTCCAGGGTTCTTTAACCAGCTCCAGTAAGAGGTCTTGCCAGAAGCTAGAGAACCCTTGAGTAAGGTATGCGTTCTTTACCAGCTTATCGTCTATCTTCCCTCGGCGGTGTAGCTCACTGAGCTCAAAACGTCCGGGTTGTCTCCAATGCGAAAACCAATACTTATTCGCCCAATCGCCACCGATGCCGGACAGCGACATAGGCTCTCTTATCCAGCTTGGGGCATCGTAGAACTCACGCCATGCCTCGATAATTTCAGGATCGAAGGAGCCGAAATCGGCAAATCTTATCATATCCGTTAGGGGAGGTATCATAGCTTGATATTGCTTATTGTACCCAGCCTGGAGTCTGGGGAGGATCGAGGCGTTTACCGCCGGCATTAAGGCAATATCCATATACCTCTGGAAGCCAAAGAATTGAAGCATGAAGGCAAGGTAGCGAAAGACATTACGGACCAGGGTAGCCGATAGTGCGGTAGAAACAGCGTCAAGCGTGGATGCTAGGAGGATAAACCCTGCGAAAGCTGAGCTTAGATAGCCGGCGTTGGCTTTCGCAGCCTCGAAGTCCGGAGCATCAAAGGGTACCATTACCCTGGTGATAACATCGGAGACAGTGCCGAATATCATATTGAAAATTGTCTCTACCCACTCAGATAGACCTCCAGGACTATGCGCCAGGCTCTCCTTGATATTCTCTACCAGCTTCTTGACCTCGGGGTTTTCGTACTTATCCGGGTCAAGCGACTTTGAAACCAGTTCCCGATCTACCTCGGGTAGTATCTCCGGCTTGAACTTAAGTAACCCCATGATGGTATCGGTAACTGACTTGACTGCCTTGCCGATAAGCTCGCCTAGTGTCTCCCAGATACCCATGCTCTAATCCTCCTCGTCTTTCATACCTCTGTCAAAACCTCGATTAAACTCGTCTATCATAGGTTCGATAACGTGTGTCTGTATCCACTCGAAGGGGTTAACAAAGAACTCCTTGATACCTTCCCATATGTCAACGAAATCATCGTAAAACCAAAGCCAGTCCTTGAGCTTGCTAATTATTAAGTCACCAACGTCTAGAAGCTTTTTATCCCACCAGTGCTCAAGGTGAGCCTGTATCTCGTCCCACCAATTCGTAAACCAGGATATGATTTCGGAAATGGCGGGGATATTCTCCTTGAAGTTGTCCCATGCCTCCTGTAAGGTGCCCAGCAATACCCCGACCTGGTCTATCAGTTCCTTCGCCCACTGTTTGGCGGTATCAATCCAGCCCTGGACAGTGGTAGCGGTTGCGGACCACCAGGTAGCGATAGCTGAGGTTACTTCACTCCACCAGTCCGACCACCATGCGGCGATACTCTCCAGGTCAGGCAGCCAGCCTAGAATGAGAGCCTTGATATTATCCCAGGTGAAGACATTTTCGACCTTCTCGACAATGTCATCCCATAGAACAGCAGCATCGAAGAAGATAACAGTGAGGGCATTCCAGACGTCAGAGAAAAACTTAAAGGCATCTCCGAGAATATCACATGGCTCAGCAGCGGTATAGCAAGCGCCGGCGGCAGCTCCGTGACCTCTTACCAGGGATAGGGTGAGCTCCCTCATCTTACGAAGCCAGCTCCATGTAGCCGCTTCAGCATTCCAGGTAGTAGCATCGAGGCTATAGACGTTAGCTCCAGCCATGTGAGCGTATGCCAGGCAAAGGAATTTGTTCTCTATCCAATCAAGGAAGGGATAATTCAGAACATCTATGTAGCGCTGATAGTAGAAAAAGCCCAGAGCGTTCCAGATAGCCGTTAGATAAGCCAGTGGATTTACCATCTTACCCCTACAGCGCCAGGATCCTATCGGCTTCGGTAGCCCTTTGTAGCAAGACAGGAGCTGCCTTTTCAGCGGTAAAGTCCTTCTCAGAAATATCTACTGTCAGGACAACTCCACCCATTGTCTTAACCTGGTGCCGGTAGAAGCGCTCGATTCCGCCGGCTTCGCCTACCCTGGACATCTCGGTAATTCTCAGGACCTGATATTGCTTTGCCATCACTTCCCTCCCATAGCTATCTTTCTTGCCTGGTACTGGCTGCCGAATAAAAAGCCGGCGGCAATGCCGACTAGCGACCAAACATCGGCATCGATACCGAATACCCTGAGGGCCAGCCCTCCGATTATCACAATTAAGGCTCCTACTGCGTCAGGCGTCCATTTCATTATATACCTCCACTAAGAGATTATACCACTGAGTAACCAATAGTTATTCCAGTCATAAGGGTAAAGGTATTGAGATGGATACCGTTAGCAAAAGGACAGGGAGGGAGGAAACCAAAACCCTTTGACTCTTTAGCTGTGCTATAGCACTCAAGGAGTACTGCACCTGCTGCTAGTGCGCTATCTGAGATCTCCCATACTGAGAGGCCGGCACTCGGAGTGCAAGCTATCCAGTGTATTTTACAGGCGCCAGTATAAACTTGACCTATGCCTCTCACACGTACTACTACTATCGGATCACTAACCCCATACGTCCTATCCATTATATCTCATACCCCCCGGCATATACTCCCAGGTCGCAGTTATGATTAGCCCGATTAGCACAGCGAAAATGGACTGTTGTACCAGCAAGGAAAACTTGAGGTTTAGAGAATACAGCTCTTCCGCCCCCATTACCACCTTGTAGCCAGTACCACACACCAGTAACAAAGTTTATAATATCCCCTCTGCATATCTGGTTGTTATCTGCGTCAGCTACGAGCCTTGCTGCACTTGAAAACCCGAATTGTGTTATGTATAAGACTCTGCCACCAGCCACAATGTGTTGAGCAAAGATGAGGGCGTTCGGAGCAACATTAAGAGTATATTGACGAATGTCTACCCCAAAACCCTCTCGAGTTGCCCACTCAGCTTCAGGGAAAATCCCTACCTTCTCACCTTGATAATCAGGATAATCACTATATACCACCCATGCAGCGCCATCCCAGCTATAAAGCTGAAGATAGTCGGTAGCATAAGCTAAGTCTCCTACTGTTAGCCCGACCATCGGGAAGGCTGCATACAGTCCTCTAAATACTATTCGTGCCATAGCTTAATCCTATTTCCTATCTCCGAATATCCTTGTTGGCGAGAGTAGCCTGAACATATCCGCTAGCGCCTTAGCCATCGCAAAAGGCAAAGCAGCATATTTAGGTAGAACTGCGAAGGCAATATCGAAGGCGTGTGCATACCTCTGGCTATCGTTCCAGGCGAAAATGGTGAGGGTAAAGGGCTTCTCAAACATCTCGTACCACTCCTCCCACTCGATAGGGAAGAAGTCACCATGCAAGTCATCGTTGGCGTTATCCGGGAAGATTTGGTGTCTCCTGTGGAATACCCTGACGTGCAATAATGAAGCGTTCCCAGGTCGAGGGCGGAAAATAACCCTGGTGATAACACCATGAGCCAGGACTATAGTTGTCTCGAGAGCATTAGCCTCAGTGGTGTTGGGGGGTATGGTAAGGCTTCTGCTATAAAACACCTCAACTTATCCTCGGTATTGCGATCCAGTAGCCCTGAACTACACCAAAGAGATCATCATCCTTTGAGCAACCCTCGAACTGGATGGCAGGCCACATATCCTCAGTGAGCACCAGCTCGCCATTAAACTCCACCGTTTCCAATACCAGGGGTGCCGGCACAATTCTAGCCCAGTTATACCGGCTCCGGCTCCAGTAGCCTAGCCTGATACGAGTACAGGCTGAGATGGCATTGTAAGCCGACATGTGAGTTATTACCAGGATACGATTGGTTGATACCCTGTTAAAAAGGCGAAGATTAGTGCCAGCGGCAGCCGTAAGCGTCCAGGGCTCCTCATGCCTCAGCAGTCTCATTAGGGACGTATCAAGCCGCTTAGCTATCTCTACTATCGTTTTAAGTTGCTCCTCGGTCAACTCTGCCATATCATCACCTCACGTTACATTATGCTACATTATGTTACACTTTACATCACATTACATCACATCACGTTATGCTAAGGCATTATGCCAGGCTAAATGCTCGGAGGTTGTCAGGGCTATATTCCTGAACACTCGGCAAAACTCTATCTTGCCATCAAAAGGATTTCCTACTAGATTGTCATAGACACCAATTTTGGCCGACCTGGCGCAAGTGAGGGGGTTTATATGAACATCAGGGAGGGCAGTCCTATCGACACCATTTCTGTATATTCTGCAACTTGCTCCACTTCGAGTCAAACCTACAGTATAGTCAGTTGCTATCACGAAATCACCCGGATTGGTCATAGACTGTTGGGTAGCGGGTGTTTGCCAAGTGAAAGCCCTTACTCTCCCGCCAGCATCCATCCTAATACCCCAACCATCAACTATCTCCCGCCCTCGTATAAAGAGCCATCGGGAGATAGTCGTGTCGTCCATGTTAACCCGCATCACAACCGAGAAGTCCTCAGCGATGAAGTTTAGCTG